>Ga0315270_10000954_pt1 | contig 15539 bp, 15 predicted proteins | sample C1_bottom_MG_FD_204932 | JGI IMG/M metagenome (GOLD analysis project Ga0315270, IMG submission 204932) | Sediment microbial communities from Yellowstone Lake, YNP, Wyoming, USA - C1_bottom | ecosystem: Environmental > Aquatic > Freshwater > Lake > Sediment | place: USA: Wyoming | collected... | reverse complement strand
CGCGGCCCGCCGACGCGGTGATTCGAAAAAAAGTGCATGACTTATTGGATTTGGTGCAGTTGGATTGGTTGGCGGATCGGTATCCCGCGCAATTGTCCGGTGGTCAGCGTCAGCGCATTGCGCTTGCGCGCGCCTTAGCCGTCGAGCCACGCGTGATGTTATTGGATGAGCCCTTTGGTGCGCTCGATACAAAAGTGCGCAAGGAACTACGGCGTTGGTTACGGCGCTTGCACGATGAAATGCACATCACTAGCGTATTCGTGACGCACGACCAAGAAGAAGCGTTGGAAGTCGCGGATCGTGTTGTTGTGCTAAATCACGGCAAAGTCGAGCAAGTGGGTACGCCCAACGAAGTGTACGACCAACCGGCGACGCCGTTTGTGTACCAATTTCTCGGCAATGTGAATTTATTTCATAGTCGTGTACACAATGGTTTGGCGCACATCGGCGATACGCCGTTCGACGCGCCGGATCACGCCAATGCAACCGACGCCGCAGGCGTTGCGTATGTGCGCCCGCACGACATCGACATTGTCCGCGAGCGCGGCGACGGCCAAGTTCTCACGGCGACAGTGCGCGATGTGCGCGCTATTGGGGGCATGGTGCGCTTGGAACTCACTGAGCAGTATTCCGGCGAAGTTATCGAAGTCGAGTTGCCACGCGAAAGGTATCAACGCGACGATTTCCGACAAGGCGAAAGTGTTTTCTTGCGACCACGCCGGATGAAAGTGTTTTTGCAGGGGCGGTAACGCGCTCGGCAATCCCTTAGTGTTTTCTCACTAGATCGCATCAGTAACCGTTGCAGTGTCTATATGGCGAGGCTTTGGACATGACAAGCGTCAAGACTTGACGCGCTTAAACGTTTCGATAATACTCGAAATATGAAAGCGACGGTTGCGACGGACAGATTGGCGGCGTTGGGTCACGAGTCTCGATTGGCGATATTTCGTCTTTTGGTGCAAGCCGGACCTGACGGAATGAATGCGGGCGCGATCGGCGAGACGCTGGAGCTCGCTCCTGCGACGCTATCGTTTCATCTTGCCCACCTCAGCCGCGTGGACCTTATCATCGGGAGGCAAGAAAGCCGCTTCATATTTTACGCGGCCGATTACGCGGCGATGGACGATCTCATCGCTTATCTAACCGACAATTGCTGTAACGGCGGTACTTGTTTGCCGAAAACAGCGACCGTCAGCGTGCCGCGCGCAAAAGTCACCTCGCGAAAAACGTCCTCTTGATGGAGATTGCATGAATACCCGTATTCTTAACGTACTCGTGCTGTGCACCGGCAATTCCGCGCGCAGCATTTTGGGCGAAGCATTGTTTAATTATCTCGGGGCGGGACGCGTGCAGGCGTTTTCTGCGGGCAGCAAGCCCGGTGGTGTGGTTAACCCAGTTGCGCTTGAAACGTTGGCGAATCACGGCATCTCGATGACTGATGCGCGCAGCAAATCCTGGGATGAATTCGCTGTACCTGGCGCGCCACAGATCGACTTCGTGTTTACGGTTTGCGCCAATGCTGCTAACGAAACTTGTCCTGTTTGGCCGGGCCATCCTACGACTGCTCACTGGGGCATTGCAGATCCGGCTCATATTGAACCGATGGACGCACGCCGTGCCGCATTTGAAACAGCCTTTGGTCAGCTCGAACGACGTGTGCGTGCGTTTCTTGCGCTGCCGTTGGAAGCGATGAAGGCGGAAGAAATCATTCGGGCCGCGCGTGCTATTCACGAAGAGTCCGACAGATGAGTGCAGTAAGCGAGTCGAAAGCTCAATTCAGCGAGGGTGCTGCCATGGGATTGTTCGAACGATATCTAACCGTTTGGGTGTTGCTCTGCATCGTCGTGGGAATCGCGCTCGGGCATTATTTGCCGCGCGCATTTCACGTCATTGGCACACTCGAAGTTGCTCATATCAATCTACCGGTAGCCGTGCTGATTTGGTTGATGATCATTCCCATGTTGGTGAAGATCGACCTCAAAGCGCTTAAAGGCGTAACACAGTATTGGCGTGGCGTAGGCGTGACGCTGTTTGTTAACTGGGCGGTGAAACCCTTTTCGATGGCATTGTTGGCTTGGTTATTTATCGGAGGACTATTCCGACCCTGGTTGCCCGCTGAGCAGGTTGACTCCTACATCGCTGGGTTGATTTTGCTTGCTGCGGCGCCGTGCACGGCGATGGTATTCGTGTGGAGCAATCTGTCGCGCGGTGAACCGCATTTTACCTTGTCCCAAGTTGCGGTTAACGATGTGATCATGATTTTTGCCTTTGCGCCTATTGTAGGTTTGTTGCTGGGATTGTCTTCCATTACTGTTCCTTGGACGACATTGTTGCTGTCGGTATTGCTGTATATCGTTGTGCCGTTATTTGTTGCCAATCTGTGGCGTCGCTGGTTGTTGCGTGACGCGCAAGGCGAGGCGCGACTACAGCGTGCGCTCAAAACGCTGCAACCGCTATCGCTCGGCGCCTTGTTAGCTACCCTGGTGTTGCTGTTTGGATTTCAGGGACGGCAAATCATCGAGCAACCCGTAGTCATCGCGTTGCTCGCCGTGCCAATATTGATTCAAGTGTTTTTTAATTCTGGCGTGGCGTATTTGCTCAATCGCGCGGTGCGTTCGCCCCATTGCGTTGCCGGGCCATCCGCGCTCATCGGCGCTAGTAATTTCTTCGAGCTTGCCGTCGCCACCGCAATTGTATTATTCGGTTTTGAATCCGGTGCGGCGTTGGCCACCGTTGTCGGGGTGCTGATCGAAGTGCCGGTAATGCTTGTTGCGGTGCGTGTTGTTAACAACACGCGCGATTGGTATGAACGTCGGTCTGGCGTGGTGCCGCACGCACAATGTTGCCCTACTATTCCCTGAGTTCAGCACGTCACCTCCCCGCAAACTGCTTGTATTCTCAACAGTTGAGGGCTGAATTGGTGTTACATATTTTGTATCCCCGGCCGCATCGACGATATTGAGTGAAAGCTTTCCCTCGCTGCCGCGACTAACCGGCATGCCCCCAGAATTTGGGGTCGAGAATCTGGAGCAGGTGAACGAAGGAGATCGTTTATGTCGATGAGCAAATGGGTTAATAATAGGCGGGTCGTTTTATTTGTGGCGGTAACGGCTCTGCTCACTCCCTGGGCCAAACTTAGTGCGGAGACAGCGCCTGTTGCCAACAGCGAAAAACGAGATGACAGCGGAGTTGGGCGTAGCCTACTTTTGGATAAAACATCGGGAAAGGAGTTAGTCGTGAAGGACAGTCAACGTGCGTCGAACAATCTCGCCAGTTTTCAAAAGCCAACCGACGAACAATTGCGCAAGCAACTTACCCCGCTGCAATACAAAGTGACGCAACACGAAGGCACCGAAGCGCCGTTTGAGAACGAATTGTGGAATCAAAAGCACGACGGAATTTACGTTGACGTGATTAGTGGAGAAGCTTTGTTTTCGTCGGCTGACAAATTTGATTCTGGTACCGGTTGGCCAAGTTTTACGCGGCCGTTAACCAAGGACTCTATCGTAGAACGCAAGGACTCGAGACTATTTTTCTCGCGCACGGAAGTGCGCAGTCACGTAGCCGACTCGCATTTGGGCCATGTTTTTAAGGACGGTCCGGCTCCAACGGGTTTACGTTATTGCATCAACTCGGCCGCATTGCGATTCATCCCTAAGGAAGATTTGGCGCAACAGGGTTACGCGCAATTCGTTGCAGCGTTTGAGCAGACGCGTTGACCTGTCCGCATTACGTAGGGGCGCGATTCATCGCGCCCTCGTTTTTGACGCGACCTGCGATTGGAAATTTTACTTTTCAACCCAGATTTTCCATTAGAACTCGTGGCGAGAGCGAACAAGATGCTGAAGATTCGCGCGAAAACGCGGAAATTTTGCGGAGGCGTAGCTCACGCTACGTTGACGCACAAATTTCCGCGTTTTCGCGCGCAGATTCAGAATATTGCTCGCTCGCAGTAGAGTTCTAATGGAAAATCTGGGTTCAACGCGGCTTCCCCGGATTTCGCTGCGCTACATCCGGGCTACATTCACCAACCGCCACGACAAAAAACTCACAGCGAATACACGCGCAAACGTTTTTGTCGGCCTTTGACTGCGAATTCGCCGCGGTCCTGGCATTGTGCGACGAGGTCAGAGTGTAACCGCTCTCGTACGTCTTCGCTGAGCAGGATGGTGGTGCTCAGCTCCTTATTTAACGTCTCCAGGCGCGATGCGACATTGACCGAGTCGCCGATGACGGCGTACTTCATACGCGTCGGACTTCCTAGGTTGCCTGCCACCACTGGGCCTGTATGAATGCCGATGCGTTGCTCGATGCGATCGATGCCAGCGCGACGCCACTGTGCTGCCCATTCGCCGTTCTGCCAGGCTTTATTGAGCTGTTCCAAACCTTCGCGCATGGCGATCGCGCAGCGCGTTGCGGACTCCGCATGATCGACTTGATAGTCGGGCGCGCCGAACACAGCAAGAATCGCATCACCCAGAAATTCGATAATACAGCCGTGGTGCTTGTCGATGACTTCATTCATCACGCCGAAATATTCATTCAACATGCTGACCATCTGGCCCGGCGTCAGTTGCTCACTGATTGCCGTGTAGTTGCGTAAATCGGAAAACAAAATAGTAATGACACGCTCTTCACCGCCTAACGCAAGATCTTTGCCGCGTGCAAGCAGCGTGCGCGCCACTTCTTCGCTCACATAGCGCCCAAACGTGTCGCGGATAAACTGGCGCTCACCCAATTCCACGGCCATGTTGTCGAAGTGCTGCCCAAGCAGACCAAACTCATCCTGGCGAGTTAGTCCAAGTCGCGTATCGAGTTTGCCGCCGGCGATCAATGTCGTCGCGGAAATCATCGCGGACAAGGGATTGCGAATACTGCGCGCGACAAGCAATGATGCAGCTGTTACAAGCAGCAACGCAGCGCCGAATAACAAAGCCGTTACGCGCCAGATGTTCGCCTGCAAATCATCGAGCCGGGTCGCATTAATATCGACGCCGGCGAGCGCAATCACTTTGTTGGCTGCATTGCGCACAGGCGCGTAACCAGAAAGTGACAAGGCAAACTCGTCGGCGTAAGGTCGATCTTCAACGACGGGATTTTCGAAGCCCTGAAACAGAAACGGCAGATTTGCCGCGATAAATTCATCGCCCGGAGTTGCGCTTTTGCCATGCACGACGACGTCGACAAAAAAACGCAGCCGGGTTGGCTCGTCCGTTGGGCGCAATAAGTAGATTGATTCAATATCCGGATCGTGGCTGGCGATGGCGGTTAATTGTTCACGTAAACGCACGACTTGGGGCGCTGTCGCCTCGGCGCCGAGCGGCACTTCAGCCAGAGCCGCGGCATCGACCATCGTGGCAATCGATGACGCAACGGTCAGCAGTCGCTGCTGTAAACCAGATAGCTCCGCCGCTGCGCCAATCCTGTACGACAAGAAACCCATGCACACGATGACGATGCAAATTGTGCCGCCATAGAGAAGGGTCAAGCGCACGTGAAAGCGATGCCAAAGGCGCAATTGCTCCAATGCATGCGGCGGCGCAGTGAGTGGATCCGTCACTCGTTACCCTCGATTGCTATCTAGCTATCCATATGTTCAGAAGAAACAGCTTCGCTAAATCCTCAGCCGCCACTTAAGGCTTGCACCAGATGTACGGTGTCCGTACTGCGCAGCGGCGTATTCACGTCGAACACTTGTGCGCCATTAACGAAGAAGCGCATGTGTAGCCGCAGGTTGTGTTGCTCATCTATCACGCGAAAGCGTAGACCAGGATATTGCCGGTCAAGGTCGATCAGCAAGTCGGCAAGTGTAGTACCGCTTGCTTCGACCTCATGTTGTTTCGTGTACGAAAGCAACGGGCCAGGAATAAACACCTTCACCGACGGCGCCCTTCCTGCATCACAACACAGCGGCTTCTACGGAGTATATTTCCGGCAGATGGCGCGCAATGCATTTCCACTGGTCGCCTTCGTTGGCGCTCATCCACAGCTCGCCGCTGGTGGTGCCGAAATAAAGGCCCACGGATTTGAGCGTGTCTGCCGACATGGCTTGACGCTTCACCGTCCACCAAGCTTGTTCTGCTGGTAAACCAACGCTCAGCGCTTGCCAACGTTTGCCACCATTGCGTGTGACATAAACCGCAGGTTTGCCGGCCGGACTCGTGCGCGGCCAAACTGTAGTGCCGTCCATTGGAAATGCCCACGCGGTGTTGTCATCACGCGGGTGAACGACCATCGGAAAACCGATATCACCCACGCGACGCGGCATGTTGTTGCCAATGCGAACCCATGTGTTCGAAGGCCGATCAATTCGATAGATGCCGCAGTGATTCTGTTGATACAAACGATCTGGGTTGCTTGGACACATGCGAACGCAATGCGGATCGTGAAAAGCGACGTTTGTCGCGTCAAAACCGCCGACTACCTCCATGCCCTCAATGAGCGGTGCGAAGGTGTGGCCGCCGTCGAGTGATTCATGCACGCCACCACCCGACATTGCGAAATAAAGATGCAACGGATCGCGTGGGTCGACGATGACGGAGTGCAGCTTCGGTCCGTCTGGCGTGCCGTCCTGCACGCTGCCCATCCACGCGCGATATTGCGCATCGTCATTGATCATTGAAAACGGCGTCCACGTGTCGCCGCCGTCATCGGAACGAAACAATCCTTGCGGCGACGTGCCCGCGTACCACGCTTTTGGTTCGTTGGCATGACACGGGGTTAGCCAGAACGTGTGATTGACGGATCGACCGGCGACGCCTTCCGGCGCCTTGTCAAATGCAGGTGGTCGCGTCGCTTCTTTCCATGTGCGACCGAGATTCGTCGAACGATGCAGCGTCGGACCGAGGTGGCCGGTTGATGTTGCGGCCAGCAAAGTTTTGCCATCGCGTGGATCAAGCACGAGATGATTGACGATTTGGCCTAGAAAATGTGGGCCGTCCGCAGTCCACGTTTTCCGCTTCGCATCGCTGCGAAAGAACCACGCGCCTTTGCGCGTAGCGACAAAAATAACGACGTTTTGCGTTGTGATTTGTCGTGCCGCTGACTTACTACGGGTGCTCGCTGCGGTTTTTTTTGGCACGCTTTTTTTCTTCTTTGGGGTAGGCATGTGTTGTCTCTCCGTGACACTAGTTTACGCGAATTGTAATCCATTTTCTGGTCTGCGAAACGTTACTATGATACGCCGTTGACGCGGAGTGGACGTGTCTAACGTACAATTTTGCGGCGGAACTCTGCTGCAACAGTACGGCGCACGGGATCGGCGTGAGAAAATTGAAAAATTATTTTTCGCCCTAAGTGTGCGTACGCCTTCGCAACAATTTTTCAAGTTTCTCGCACGCTTTTCGTGTCCTGGTTATTCTCGACACGGGTGGCGCACACAGCGTGGCGCAATTCGGCGGTGCCTGACGGCGTGACGTTGTGTGGCAGAAGTTTGCTCTTGGCTTTTTTATAACCTCACGGCATGTGGGAGCGGGCCGCGAAGCCTTGCCCGTCGATGCTAGGCTTTCGCGGCCTAGATTCGCCAGCTTCCCCGTTGCCGAACGTGCTCAAAACCCGGTTAGCAGTCGAGATTGTCGCCGTAATGCGTCAGAATATGCAAAAAGTCGGTGGAGACCGGTAATAACTGATAGATTTGCTGTCAGTATAGGGCAGTTGCAGACATATAATTTATATCGAGGGTGGTATGGAAATAGTACTAGAGCGCGGACGGGTTGCGACCTTAAACGGGCCAGATAAGCAGGGTGCGGTCAGCGGTCGCGTGGGTCGACGTAACGTCAAGATTCACGGCGACATCGCGAATAAGCTGTCACAAGGTGATGATGTTCTCGTTGGTGGGACGATGAATAACAACGTGTTGGAAGTCGTTGCTATGAAAAGTTACAAGCAAGACAAGGTGGACGGCTCCGATGTTGAGCAAGTCGATTGCACCAATTTTATTTTGCTAATGGGATTGGGCGGCTTGCTGTTTATGTTGTGCGGCGTTTTCAGTATGCAAGGAGTCATGTACCCGTGGGTCAATACGAACATGGGAGTCATCTCTTTCGCTGGCTTTATCGGCATGTTTCTCGCGTTGCGGCGCTTCGTTCGAATTATTACGGTTGCTCGGCGCGTGATGGTTTAGCGTGTACCCGCCGCTGAATCGTATCAGCGGCGGGCATAATCAGTAAGGCATTACATCACAAAACCGACTTTACATCCGCTTGACTGTTCGTTTCGGTCGCGTGGTTTGCGTCCGCACTATGCGCGGTTTCAAACTTGATCACTTGCGCGGTGAAACTGGCGCCATCCCATGTGCCGAGAATGTCGATCGATTGACCGCTCGGTTGTAATGTCGCGAGTGTGCCGTTGCTAAAGCTTGCGTTGGTCACGTTCACGACTGACACCGTGTTGCCGACGGGCACAAATTCCGAGTCTTTCACATCGAGCGTCAATGCACCGCTGGTGTACGATTGCACGACGCCTTCGATCTCAACTGTATGCGCGGTGCTGCTGCGTGTGCTGTTGTCGAGCGTAACGCGATCCGCGGTGAGTGTTAGCGTGCCGGAATCGTAGCTGCCGCGAACGTCTACTTTGGCATTCGGCTGCAACGCGGTGGTGCTCGTCGCCACTTTGTTTTGGTCTCGGTCGAAGACAATCGCTGATGTTCCGACCTTAACTCTGATCGTCGTTTTACCATCGTCAGACAGTAACTCGATCTCGTTCGCGCCATTGACGCTTTGTACGACGCCATGGATTTCCGCTTCTTGTCTGGTCAACGCATTGACCGTCGGACTTTCCCTAAACACGACCACTGGTGTAACGATGGCGGTATCCGCATTCAGCGTGAAGTTTTTCAGGTCGAAGTCCAAGGCGAACGATGTGACTTGACCGTTCGCGACAGCGAGTTTGCCGTCGACATTAATCGTCCATGTGTCAGCCGTTGGTGTGAACGTCGCGTTGGTTACGATGCCGACATTGTTGATCAATTTAATCGCGTTGTTCACGGTTACGCTAAAGTGCTCATAGTTGCCGCTCGGCACCACGATGGTATTGAGCAGCGAGCCGACGTTGTTCAGCCGCGTCAAATTGACGGCTTTGCCTGTGGTGTCGTTATATACGACAACGTGACTACCAGCGGCATCGACTGCGGTAACTTTCTTGATGGTTACCCACACTTCGCTATAGGCTGTCGTCAAATCGTCCATAACGAACAATGAAACGGTGCCGGTGGAATTGCCAAGCGGCGGAGTCGCTGAGACGACATCTGAGCCGCTGCCGCCACCACCGCCGCATGCGCTAACGGCTGCGACCAAACCTGCAAGTACAAATGATTTCGTTTTCATGGTAAGTCCCTCTGTGCTGATGATTGTTTTGTCGTTGTGAACGACATTTCCTGCGTCATGTTGGTTAAGCTACAGGAGACGTCTTAAGCGTCGCTTATCGCATTGACGGGTAGAGAATATGGAATAAAATAGTGTTTCGCCAGTCGCGGAAAGGCGCGGGAGTGTTACCGTAAGTAAGGCACAAAAAAAGCCGCAACAGATATTCTATGCTTTTGGTTCAATATCACCGATAGAACAAAAACATTGTGAACGAGTCGACGCGTAATAAAACACAGGACCCCGCCCTCTGGGTTGAACAATACGGCGATATTCTCTATCGCTTCGCACTGGCGCGTGTGCGCAATACGTCAGTAGCCGAAGACTTAGTGCAAGAAACGTTTCTCGCTGCATTGCGCAACCAAAAATCCTTTGAAGGAAAGTCCGCCGAGCGCACTTGGTTCATTGGAATTCTGAAACACAAAATCATCGACCATTTGCGCAAAGCCAGTCGCGAGGTGTCCGTTGATGATGAAACGATGGCTGCGGCGCAAGATTCGGATATGGACGATGCTTTCGATGAAAGCGGTCATTGGCGTATGGATCAGCGCAGTCCGCAAGAATGGGGCGACGATCCGCGTCGTGTGATGGAGCGCACCCAATTCTGGGAGGTGATGCGGGTTTGCTTGGATCAGCTACCCGAACGCTTGGCGCAAGTTTTCACCATGCGCGAGATTGATGGGGCGGAAAGTGAAAATGTTTGTCAGGTTTTGGAGATCACGCCGACTAATTTGTGGGTGATGCTGCACCGCGCCCGCGGGCGTTTAAGGTCCTGTTTTGAAACGTATTGGTTAGGTATGCAAGCGGAGCGAGACAAGCCATGAGCGTTGGTCGGTGGATAGCGATGGCAATCGGCAAGCTGCTTCCCACCTGCAAGGAGGTGACGCACCTGGCGTCGGATTCAATAGATCGACCGCTCAGCACATTTGATCTTCTGCGCATGAAGCTGCATATGTTGATATGCAAATGGTGCGCACGCTACTACGCGCAGATTCGTGCGCTGCACGAAGCTTTTCGGCGCCATGGCCTGTCGGTATCGGAGGTTGAGCAGGGGGTGAATCTGTCTGCGCAAGCGAAGGAACGAATCAAAGAAAGTTTGCATCAACCGCCCGGTGACGAGGCTAATCCGCGCTGAAAAAAATGTCGCCATAGTCGGCGCTGACCGACTGCCCGCTGTTGTCGGTGTCGGTCATGATGGCAATGGCATCGATTTGCGTGATGTCCGATCCAAATACCGCTTTGAAATCCGCGCGCACGTTTCTTTTCTCGGCGACCCATTGACCCGCGTCTTTCGCATCGCTGCGCACAGCAATCATCTGTGCATTGCTGGTGTAGGCGTTAGGCCAAGTCGTTCCGACCGCTTGATTGCGTGACCACACGTAATTGACGGCTTCGGTTTTCCAGAAGAACAACCCCCCCGATACCACGACATAGATGCGCGCCGGGTAATCATCGCCCGCTTTGCTGCGTTCGTCATTGTTGGTCAGGACGTGCTCGATACGCCAACGCCAATTGAGAAACGGCGTTTTGTTGAGGTCGACAGTGATTTTTTTAAACATTCCGGACGCGGAGTGTTCACTGATGGCGTGAACGTAGCTCTGGCCGTCAACCGATACTTTTTCGTAATGCGTTTGGCCTTTGAATTCCTTGTTTTCCCAGCCGGTCAATGAACCGTGTTGCAGAATGGGCAGCACTTCAGCGGCTTGGCCAACCGATACGCCCAGACACAGCGCAATTAGCACCGCATTTTGGCTTGCGCAACGAGTTGCGTTGTTTCGGCATATAATCAAGTGAGTCATCTGTGCAGGCTAATATATAACGCGTGCGAGCGAAAGTGGGTGACGTGGTTGATTGACGCGCGTGTAAGACTGGATCCCGGCTTGCGCCGGGATGACGCGCGATACGGCGGTGAGAAAGCTCAGTAAGCCACGAGAGTTTCGTCATCCGAGCCAGCGTCATCCGAAAATGTCGTCATCCCGGCGAACGCCGGGATCCAGTATTTGCGAACTGCGTACGTTCCGCCGGGTCGGAGGAGCGCTACGTACCTCCTCCGACCCACCGGGTCCTGGTGTTTCGATCAATTGAACGAACGGAAAAAAAACAGTGGCAACTAAAGGCAAGATGCATTTCGTCTGCAATGAATGCGGCGCGAGTGGTAACAAATGGGCGGGGCAATGCGGTGATTGCGGCGCATGGAATACCCTGACGGAAGTGCCGGTCGATGCCACGCCTGGTGCGAAGAAAAATCGTTATGCGGGTTACGCCGGTGAAGCGGACGGTCGCGCGATCCGCAATCTCGCCGAAGTTGCGCCGGAAGAATCCGCCCGTGCGAGCAGTGGTATCGATGAGTTTGATCGCGTGCTCGGTGGCGGACTTGTGCGCGGCGCGGTTGTTTTAATTGGCGGTGATCCAGGCGTCGGCAAATCAACCTTGTTGTTGCAAGCCGTCGTGTCGTTGTCCGCGCGCATGAAAACCTTGTACGTCACGGGCGAAGAATCGCTCGAACAAGTGAGTATGCGGGCGCGCCGTTTAAAGCTCGACCCCAAGCATTGTCGCGTGATGGCCGAAACACGCATCGAAACGATCTTGGCGCACATGCAACAAGAAAAGCCTGACGTGATGGTGATCGATTCCATTCAAACCGTGTACACGGATTTGCTGCAGTCGGCACCAGGCTCGGTGGCGCAAGTGCGAGAAAGCGCCGCGCAATTGGTTCGGTTCGCCAAACAGACCGGGACGATACTTTTCCTGGTGGGCCACGTCACCAAAGAAGGAACACTCGCTGGCCCGCGTGTGTTGGAACACATGGTTGACACCGTGTTGTACTTCGAAGGCGATACCAATTCATCGTTCCGTGTCATTCGCGCAATCAAAAATCGCTTTGGTGCGGTGAACGAGCTCGGTGCGTTTGCCATGACGGAAACCGGATTGAAACAAGTGACCAATCCGTCGGCGATTTTTTTATCGCGCCATGAAGATCCAGTGCCGGGCAGCGTGATTATGGTGACGCGGGAAGGGACGCGGCCACTGTTAGTGGAAGTGCAGGTGTTGGTCGCCGAAAGCCATCTCGCCAATCCACGGCGCGTTGCCGTTGGTACCGACACCAATCGCTTGGCGATGTTATTAGCGGTGCTGCAACGACACGGCGGCATGGCGTTGTACGATCACGATGTTTTTGTCAACGTTGTCGGCGGTATTCGCGTCTCGGAAACGGCGGCGGACTTGCCAACCCTACTTGCTGTGTTGTCGACCTATCGAAATCGACCCTTGCCCAAGGATTGGGTCGTGTTTGGTGAAGTGGGTTTAGCTGGCGAGATTCGTCCGGTGCAGAACGGAATAGATCGTTTACGCGAAGCGCAGAAGCATGGCTTCACACGCGCTATTGTGCCGTTCGCTAATGTGCCAAAGACCAAAGAATTGGATATTGAGATTGTGCCGGTGAAGAGGCTGTCCGAGGCGATCGATTTGGTTTAGTCGAGAAGTGATTGAAGGTCGCATCATTACAAATCGCTTAATGATGCGCAGAACATTCTTCCTCCCCCCTTTGAAAAAGGGGGCAGGGGGGATTTGAAAGGCGGCAGCTGAGAAAATCCCCCTCAGTCCCCCTTTTTCAAAGGGGGAAGCTGCAGACTTGGATGTCGCGATTGTGTCGGTGAAGCGGTTATCGGAAACGATCGATTTGGTTTAGTCGAGAAGAGTTTGACGGCTGCCTCATTACACATCGCTTAACGATGCGCAGAACATTCTTTCTCCCCCCTTTGAAAAAGGGGGGGGCAGGGGGGATTTGAAAGGCGGTGGCTGAGAAAATCCCCCTCGGTCCCCCTTTTTCAAAGGGGGAAGCGGTGCCTTGGTGTGTCAATAGGCAACACGTATGACTAGAAAAGAAATGTGTAACGATATGCCTAAGATCCCAATTGCGAAAGATCGCGTTCAACCAAATCTGCATCACCCAGGTTGAGTTCTAGCAGACGACGCAGATGGGTTAAACTTTCGGCGTCGATGCGCTCCCAGAGAAAGCCCGCGCGGTCGCCGTTTACGTGTGCGACGCGTACTGACATCGTGATATGGGTTTCGTTGTCGCTTAGCGTCAAATCAAACGTGCAACGTTGGTCGGCCTGCACTGTTGCTGGCGTTGCCAATTGCACCAAAACGCCCTTCATTGAAATATCCAAGAGCTGACACGTTTGGTCGCGCCCATCGCCGCTTAGCCGGCAGCCAGCCACGAACTGGATTCGGTGAAACCGGCGCTTGTCGTCTTGCGGTGGCGTGTTCATGTTGGAAAGTATAGCCAAGGTTTTGCGTTAATCATTCGGATGATTCACCTGCGATTCAACCTAAGTCAGCAACCGCTCCATGATCCGTTGATAAATCTTCGACAAGGAGTCCAAATCGTCGGTCTTTACGCATTCGTTGATCTTGTGAATTGTCGCATTCACAGGTCCGATTTCCAATACCTGCGCCCCCATCGGTGCAATGAAGCGACCATCCGAGGTGCCGCCGGAGGTTGATAATTGGGCGTCGATGCCGGCAACCTCTTTGATTGCCAGTTTGGCGGCGTCGAGCAAATCGCCTTCCCGCGTCAAAAAAGGTTCGCCGGAAACATTCCACTCTAAGGTGTAGCGCACATTGTGTTGTTTGAGACGTGCTTCAACGCGTTCTTGTAATTGCGCCGACGTGACAGCGGTGGAAAAACGAAAGTTGAACAGCACAGTCAGTTCGCCAGGAATAACGTTCGTTGTGCCATTGCCGGCATTGATGTTGGATATCTGAAATGTCGTCGGCGGAAAAAATTCGTTGCCGTTGTCCCAAGTCTCGGCGCACAGCTCGGCGAGCACCGGCGCAAAACGATGGACCGGATTTTCCGCCAAATGCGGGTAGGCGACATGTCCTTGCATACCGCGGACAACGAGTTTGCCATTGAGCGAACCGCGGCGGCCGTTTTTTACGACATCGCCTGCGTGTTGATCGCTGGTGGGTTCGCCGACAATGCACCAATTGATTTTGTCGCCACGTTTTTGCAAGTGCTCGACAACTTTCACGGTGCCGTGTGTCGCAGGGCCTTCCTCGTCGGCCGTGATCAGAAAGGCGACGGAGCCTTTGTGATTGGGGTGTTGTGCAAGAAATCTTTCGCAAGCCGTCACCATCGCGGCGAGGCTACCCTTCATATCCGCTGCGCCGCGACCAAAAAGATAACCATCGCGGACATCCGGTTGAAACGGTGGTGTGGTCCATTCTTTTTGCGGGCCGGGCGGGACAACGTCGGTGTGACCGGCGAAAACCAACACAGGTTCGGTGTCGCCGTGACGCGCCCAAAAATTTTTCACCGCTTTGAAGCGCAGTTTCTCTATTTTGAATCCAATCGCTTCCAAGCGCGCGATCATGATGTCCTGACAGCCGATATCTTCTGGTGTAAGCGATGGCCGGACAATAAGTTCCATGGCCAAGTCGACAGTCCCCGTCATGATCTTTCCCTTTCTCTACTGCAATTTAGTGCTGCTTATATAGCGTTTGGCGCGATCCAAACTATAGCAGTTCGCTGTCTCCGTCATGGGTATTTCCCCTTGACGGAGGGCGATTTGTTTATTGTGTGGTTTTCAATTTCGTCGTTGCTTTGGGATTAGATATCCCGCAGCAATTGATTGATCCCAACTTTCTGTCGCGTCTTCTCGTCGACTTGTTTCACGATGACGGCGCAATACAAACTGTATTTGCCATCGGCGGAAGGCAAGTTGCCGGAAACAACAACGGAACCGGCCGGAATGCGGCCATAGCTGATTTCGCCAGTGGTGCGATTGTAAATACGCGTGCTTTGGCCAATGTACACGCCCATGGAAATGACCGAGCCTTCTTCCACGATCACACCTTCGACGACTTCTGAACGCGCGCCGATGAAGCAGTTGTCTTCGATAATGGTTGGATTGGCTTGTACCGGTTCCAACACACCGCCGATACCAACGCCGCCGGACAAGTGAACATTCTTGCCAATCTGCGCGCAAGAACCGACTGTTGCCCAGGTGTCGACCATGGTGCCGCTGTCGACATAAGCGCCGATGTTGACGTAAGACGGCATCAACACTACGCCCGGTGCGATGTACGAACCTTTGCGTGCAGCCGCCGGTGGCACCACGCGCACACCGCTATCGCGAAATTCGCGCGAGCTATAGTCGGCGTATTTGGATT
>Ga0315270_10000952_pt1 | contig 15555 bp, 12 predicted proteins | sample C1_bottom_MG_FD_204932 | JGI IMG/M metagenome (GOLD analysis project Ga0315270, IMG submission 204932) | Sediment microbial communities from Yellowstone Lake, YNP, Wyoming, USA - C1_bottom | ecosystem: Environmental > Aquatic > Freshwater > Lake > Sediment | place: USA: Wyoming | collected... | reverse complement strand
CGCGCTCGCAACTAATACTCCGTTCGAAACGCCGCTCCCTCCAAAGGCAACATCATCGGTATTAATTACCTCATGCCAGGATCCGGATGCAGGGAAAGGCATCGTGTACCACTCCTGTGGAACTGGAGAGAAGTTGGTAATGCAAACTAATGGCTTTCGTGATTCATCCCAGCGGACGAATGCAAGGATGTTGCTGGCAGCGTCGTGGTTGACCAGCCAGGTGAAACCTTCCGGGGATGTATCTTGCTCCCAGAGCGCGGGAATTGATCTGTATTTCTCATTTAAACCCTGCACTACTTTTTGAATTCCGCGATGCTCGTCGAATTGCGTCAAGTGCCACTGAAGGCTCTCGCTATCTTTCCATTCGTCATTTTGGGCAAACTCACAACCCATGAACAGTAATTTCTTTCCTGGATGCGCCCACATATATCCATACATGGCGCGCAAGGTGGCTAACTTCTGCCAGCGATCGCCGGGAAATTTATTGACCAGTGAGCCTTTACCGTGGACAACTTCGTCATGAGAAATCGGCAATATGTAGTTCTCGCTCCAGGCGTAGAGAATTGAAAAAGTGATTTCGTTATGGTGATGAACTCGGTGGATGGGATCTCGCGCTAAATACGACAAGGTGTCATGCATCCAACCCATGTTCCACTTGTACCCAAAACCAAGTCCGCCAGAATCGGTACTTCGCGAGACGCCACCCCATGCAGTGGATTCTTCAGCGATCATCATGATGCCTGGATGATTTCTGTAGGCCGTTGACGTCGCTTCTTTAAGAAGTTGGACGGCCTCTAGATTTTCGCGACCGCCGAACTTATTCGGAAGCCACTGACCCTCTTTTCGTGAGTAATCCAGATAGAGCATGGAGGCAACTGCATCTACGCGGAGGCCGTCTATATGGAACTCACCAAGCCAGAAAAGCGCGCTGGCGACAAGAAAGTTCCTTACTTCGTTCCGGCCGAAGTTGAAGATCAGAGTGCCCCAGTCTGGGTGCTCGCCGAGCCGTGGATCGGCATGTTCGTAGAGCGCCGTACCGTCGAATTTGGCCAGAGCCCACTCGTCCTTGGGGAAGTGGGCAGGAACCCAATCGAGAATGACGCCGATATGGGCTCTATGTAATTCATCGACGAGATATCTGAACTCGTCGGGGGATCCAAAACGAGAAGTGGGTGCGAAGAAGGAGGTGACTTGGTAACCCCACGATGGCCCGTATGGGTGCTCCATCACGGGGAGAAACTCCACGTGTGTGAACCCTTGTTCGCTCACATAGGCAATCAACTCGCTTGCGAGTTCGCGGTAACTTAGCCCAGCCTTCCACGAGGCAAGATGGATTTCGTAAATGGAGACGGGCTCTTTCCATGATTCAAATGCAAGTCTTTGATCCAGCCATTTCTTATCACTCCAAGCAAATGTGGATTCAAAGACAACGGAGGCGGTGAGCGGCGGTACTTCAGTCTGCTGGGCAAGCGGATCTGCGTGATCTACCCAGCGTCCATCCTTGTGATGAATGGCGTATTTGTATTTGATCCCGGCGTCCATACCAGGGATAAAGATTTCCCAGATTCCGCTATTTCCAACAGATGACATCTTGTGCGTGTTCTTATCCCAGAAGTTCGAATCACAGACCAAGCTGACTTGTTGCGCATTTGGCGCCCATACAGCAAAAGATGTACCAAGCAATTTTCCGGATGTATCTCTTTTTATATGAGAACCTAAAACTTCCCACAGTTTCTCGTGACGACCCTCTCCGATGAGGTAGAGATCGAGTTCTCCAACAGAGGTCATATGTTGCTTAGTCCAAGTTCACGTAAGCAATGTGAGCCACTTTGCCCGATGGCCCGCTGGGGTCCAAACGAATGAATGTGTCTTGTTGCCATTCGAAGACTGTGCTGTCGAGCAGATCGTGCGCGATGAACCGATCCGAGACGAGACCCAATGCGTCCATGTCCCAATGGACCGTAGTTTCCTGCGCATTTGTTGGATCAAGATTGAGAACCACGAGAACTAGGTCAGACCCTTCGCGCTTGGAGTAGGCAATGATGGCATCTGAGCCAGTGTTATGGAATACCAAGTTTCGCAGTCGCTGCAATGCGAGATGCTCTCGTCTTATCTGATTGAGTTTGGTGATGAACGGCGCAAGGGTATGTCCGCTTTTAGCAGCTCCTGCCCAGTCGCGGATCCGTATCTGATATTTCTCCGAATCCAAGTATTCCTCCCCACCTTCGCGCAAAGGCAGATGTTCGAATAGTTCATATCCGGCGTACATTCCCCATGAGGGAGAGAGAGTCGTTGCAAGAACAGCGCGGAGGGCGAACATCGCGGGACTTCCGCTCTGCAGATGAAAGGGCAAGATATCCGGGGTATTGACCCAGAAATTGGGGCGGAAATAGGCGCTCGTACTTTGTGAGACTTCGTTTCCGTAAGAGGTGAGCTCTTGCTTGCTGGTACGCCATGTGAAGTAGGTATAGGACTGATGGAATCCCGCCTTGCCCAATGCATGCATCATGGCCGGTCGCGTGAAAGCCTCGGCAAGGAAGATAGCTTCGGGGGAAGATTGAAATATGTTTGACAAAATACATTGCCAGAATGCCACCGGCTTGGTGTGGGGGTTATCGACGCGGAAGATTGTCACGCCTTTGCCGATCCAGAAGCGAAGCACGCGTAGCACTTCTTGCACAATCCCGGTTAAATCCTGGTCGAAATTTAGCGGGTAGATATCCTGGTATTTCTTCGGGGGGTTCTCTGCATACGCGATGGTGCCATCTGGTCGATGGTTGAACCAATTCGGATGCTCCTTCACCCAGGGATGATCTGGAGAGACTTGCAATGCGAAGTCCAAAGCAATTTCCAACCCAAGGCTTTTTGCTTTGCTTACAAAGTTCTCAAAGTCCTTCATTGAACCAAGGGCAGGATTTATTGCATCGTGACCGCCCTCCTTGCTGCCGATTGCCCATGGGACTCCAGGATCTCCCTGGCTGGTATTGAGTGAATTATTTGCGCCCTTGCGAAAGGTTTCGCCGATTGGATGAATTGGAGGAAGGTAGAGAACATCGAATCCCATCGCAGCAATATCAGAGAGTCGGTTGGCTGCCGTGGCAAAAGTTCCGCTGGATGCTTTTGTTGCTCCCTCGCTTCGAGGGAAGAATTCATACCATGCGCCGACGAGGGCTCGATCACGATCGGCTCTTATGGGATAGCTGTCGGATTTTGTGACGAGGTGACGCAATGGGTTGCTATCAAAATATCTACGAATTTCCTCACTGGATGCGATCGAAAAACGATTGGCTGAGGTTAGTTTTTTGTTCTTCAACGCTTCTAATGCAGGAGATAGCAGCGCGGAGGAGGAACTATCTTCGTTGATCTTCTCCTGAAACAACAAGGAGCCGATCTCGCAGCAGAGTTCAGGGTCAATATTCGCGCTGATCTTTATCTCAGAGTCATGATGCCATGTGAGAAATGGATCATCGAATGCTTCAATGGAGAAAATGAAATCTCCGATTGCAGGTGGAGTCAGTTTTGCTTCATATCTATCTGTACCCGGCCAGATTTCCCGCATCCGAACACGCTCTAACTCGTGGCCATTGGCATCGGCGAGAATTGCTTGGACGCCTAATCCGTCATGACCTTCTCGGAAAACCGTTGCACTTATTGTTATTTCTTCATTTGTAATTGCTTTGACAGGAACAAACTCTCCCCCGAAGGCAACGACGGGGGAGATATCCTCGATCGGGATTCGCCCGATCAACCAGAGCCCTCAGTGTTGCCAGCGTCTGCAGCAGTGACATCGAAGATTTGGTATTTCTCGATTGCCTCTTTCACGACGCTCGAATTCACAACGCCGGTTTTGACGAGTTGTGACAGCACAGCGATAGTGATGGATTCGGCGTCGACCTTGAAGTGACGACGTAGAGCTCCGCGCGTATCTGATAGCCCGAATCCGTCGGTGCCCAGTGAGAGGAATGGTTGCTCAACCCAAGGTGCGATTTGATCCTGTACTGCGCGCATGAAGTCGCTCACTGCAACCACGGGTCCCTGAGCGCCTGCAAGCTTGGTTGTGATGTAGGCCTGTTTCTGGTCATCTGGGTGCAACAAGTTGTGCGCTTCGACATTTAAGCCGTCACGGCGCAATTCGTTCCATGAGGTTACCGACCATACTGATGCTGACACTCCCCAGTCTTCCTGAAGTAGTCTCTGCGCCTTCAGAGCCCAATTGATGCTTACGCCTGAGGCCAAGATTTGCGCGGGTTTGGTTTCGTGACCCGAAGTTGGTGCGTACTTGTAGATTCCACGCAAAACGCCTTCAACATCAAGGTTTTCGGGCTCTGCCGGTTGGGCATATGGCTCGTTGTAAACGGTGAGGTAGTAGTAGATATTTTCACTGTTCTCTCCGTACATACGGCGAAGCCCATCTTTAACAATGTGCGCGACTTCGTATGCAAATGCTGGGTCGTAGGCGACGACTGCAGGGTTAGTGGATGCAAGAAGGAGGGAGTGTCCGTCCTCGTGTTGTAAGCCTTCACCGTTGAGTGTTGTGCGTCCGGCAGTTGCACCGAGTACGAAACCTCTGGCCATCTGATCACTTGCTGCCCAAAATGCATCACCAGTTCGTTGGAATCCGAACATTGAGTAGAAGATGTAGATGGGGATCATCGGCTCGTTATGAGTGGAGTAGGAAGTACCCACTGCAGTGAAGGATGCAACCGATCCGGCTTCGTTGATGCCCTCGTGCAAGATGACACCAGACGTTGACTCTTTGTAGGAGAGCATGAGTTCGCGGTCTACGGATGTGTATGTCTGTCCGAGAGGCGAGTAGATCTTCAGGGTAGGGAAGAGAGAATCCATGCCGAAGGTTCGAGCCTCATCGGGAATGATAGGAACGAAACGATTTCCTAGACCTGGGTCTTTGAGCAGATCCTTAAGGAGTCGCACAAAGGCTTGGGTTGTAGCAACTTCCTGATTTCCAGAGCCGCGTTTTGCTGAACTATAAACAGTGTCAGGTGGCTGAGGCAGCGGTTTTGAGATGGCTCTGCGGCGAGGAATGGATCCCCCCAATAATCTGCGACGCTCCATCAGGTACTGATTCTCTTCGGAATTCTCCGCTGGCTTGTAGTACGGAGGAAGTTTTGCATCTAACTGATCATCGGGGATCGGGATATGGAGACGGTCGCGGAAGGTCATGATGTCTTCCATCGTCATCTTCTTCATCTGGTGGGTTGAGTTTCTTGCTTCGAAACTCGAACCCAAGGTCCAGCCCTTGATGGTCTTGGCTAGAATTACTGTTGGTCGGCCGGTGTGATCAGAGGCCGCACGGTATGCCGCATACAACTTCTGATAATCATGGCCGCCACGTTTGAGGCCCCAGATCTGATCATCGCTCCAGTTGGCAACCATTGCAGCGGTGCGTGGATCGCGACCAAAGAAGTGCTCACGGACATAGGCCCCACTTTCAGCTTTATATGTCTGGTAATCGCCATCTGGAGTCTGGTTCATCAACTGGACGAGTGCGCCTTCGCGATCTTGGGCAAGCAGCGGATCCCATTCGCGTCCCCACACCACTTTAATGACGTTCCAGCCGGCACCGCCGAAGATCGATTCGAGTTCTTGAATGATCTTTCCGTTGCCGCGCACCGGACCGTCGAGGCGCTGCAAGTTGCAGTTGATGACAAAGGTGAGGTTATCTAGTCCATCTCGTGCAGCAAGGCTGATGGCACCCAAACTTTCTGGCTCATCCATCTCTCCATCGCCCAGAAACGCCCAGACGTTCTGATCGCTGGTGTCCTTGAATCCACGGTTGTGTAAATATCGATTAAATCGTGCTTGATAAATTGCATTGATTGGACCTAAGCCCATAGATACCGTCGGGAATTCCCAGAACTCCGGCATCAATCGCGGGTGAGGATAAGAGGAAAGTCCGCCACCTTCGTGGGACAACTCTTGCCGGAAGCCATCTAGTTGGTATTCGCTAAAGCGCCCTTCCATAAATGCGCGTGCATACATCCCAGGACTTGCATGGCCTTGGAAGAAGATCTGGTCGCCACCGCCAGGATGGTCCTTGCCGCGGAAGAAGTGGTTGAATCCAACTTCGTACAGGGCAGCAGACGATGCGTAGGTAGAAATGTGACCGCCGACACCAACACCTGGACGCTGTGCTCGATGCACCAACATCGCAGCATTCCAGCGAATAAAGGCGCGGATTCTTCGCTCGATTGTTTCATCGCCAGGAAATTCCGGCTCGCGCTCTGGGGGAATGGTGTTGATGTAGTCGGTGGTGCGTAGATATGGCATACCCACGTTCTTTTCGCGCGCTCGCTTCAACATGCTCAACATCAGATAACGGGCGCGTACAGGGCCGGCATGCTCTAGGGCTGAATCAAAGGATGCATGCCACTCTGCAGTTTCTTCGGGGTCGGTGTCCACTAGTTGGTCTATGACCTGATCGGGCGCCTGAATTTTTTCGCTCATGGGCCTATCTTCCCCTCTAAGAGGGTCTCACGTCACATTAACCCGTGAGTAGGACCGATAAATGAGATGTTTTGCGCCCACACCTGGCGAAAAAGAAGAAATAAAGGCTAAATGGACTTGCGTACGAGGCAACTCTTGGGTGGACTTATCCCTCAGTCAAAGCGTTTGGGCCAGCGGGGCCAAAGTCATTAAAGAAGGGATGGTCGTTGGTGAATACCCCCTTGGGGTCGATGGCAAGTCGGATGGGTTTGGAGCCGGGGTTTCTCGTTCTGGAGTCCGGTTACGGGGACGATTCCGATGAAGCATTGCGGCAAGACATAATCCAAGTAACTGGTAATCAATTCATTAGTGGCCATATTCAAGAAGTTGTCGATGCGGTCGTTCTGTGGTGGCGAGACGATGATGGCGACTTGGTCGATGCATTAGTTGACGTACTTGCATATCTCACTGACGGTGGGCCAATTTGGGTCCTTACCCCGAAGGTTGGTCGGCGCAATCATGTCGAGCCAAGTGATATTCAAGATGCGGCACCAACAGCCGGATTAAGTCAGACCTCTACATTGTCGGTTGCTCCTGACTGGTCAGCGACTCGTTTGGTGGCGAGGAAAGCGGGCAAGAGATAGGTTCTACTCCATGTCATTAACTATTGGAACGCACGCCCCAGATTTTGAACTCTCGGATCAACACGGAGTCAAAGTTTCTCTCTCTTCGTTTCGTGACAAGAAGAACGTTGTCATTCTCTTCTATCCATTTTCATTTACCGGCACATGCACTGGCGAACTTTGCGAAATCCGTGATGACCTAAACGAGTTTCAGAATGAGGACATTCAGTTATTAGCCATCTCATGTGATTCGATATTTTCTCAGCGCTCATTTTCCGAGGTACAGGGATACACATTTCCGGTTCTGTCAGATTTCTGGCCTCATGGGGCGGTGTCTAAGTTATATGGCGTCTTCAAAGAAGATCGAGGGTGCGCGATCCGAGGCACATTTATCGTGGATAAATCAGGCATTCTTCGCTGGCAAGTTGTGAACCCCATGGGCGATGCCCGAAGCGTAAGTGACTACAAAGCGGCAATTGCGGCGCTGTAATAGCCTCAATTCGTTCTCTAGGCGCTATTCCAGTAGAATCGCGCAACCGTTAGGGTGCTTAGCTCAGTGGTAGAGCGCCTCGTTTACACCGAGGATGTCGGGGGTTCGAAACCCTCAGCGCCCACCAGTAACAGTCGTAGAGGGGGATAACATGAAAGCCGCCCTTAGCGATCAACTCCAAATTCTAGATATCCAACGTATGGATTTTGCCGTTGCCGCACTTCGGAACAAATTGGCAGCCCTTCCCGAGATTGCCGAGTTGTTGGGTACGACTCAGCGATTGGCGGTAGTGAGGGATCTGGCGATCGCAGCAGAGACTCAGATCAGTGACATCAAGCGCGAACTACTTCGCTCTGAGGCAGATGTCGAGCAAGTGGTTACACGCCTTGAAAGGGATGAGAAACGTCTTGCGGACGGAACGGCTTCACCCAAGGAATTGGAGAAACTCCAGCACGAAGTTCAGACGCTGTCATCACGTCGCTCAGAGTTGGAAGAAGTAGAGCTTGAGATCATGCTTCGAATCGATTCCATAAAGGAAAGGCTTGAAGAACTTAGGGCAGAAGAAGTAGTTTTAATTTCAGCATCTGAGGAAATTCAAGGTCGCAAAGTGTTTGCCAGCGAAGAGATTGAATTAGAAATCGCATCGCTTACGGAAGAGCGGAAAGCAATCGTATCGACTGTTGATGGAGCGCTTCTAGACCTTTACGAAAAGATCCGTAGCAACAGTGGCGCAGGTGGCACCGGGGCAGCAGCAATGCGTGAAGGACGATGCGACGGATGCCATCTTGCGATCAACAGCGTTGAGATAAGTCGCATCAAGACCTTGCCTTCTGATGAAGTTGTTCGGTGTGAAGAATGCCGATGCATCTTGGTGCGCGGAGCAAAATAGTGACCCGTCAATTCGTTATGACCGCCGATGGTGGCTCGCGCGGAAATCCAGGTCCGGCTGGTTACGGAGCGGTCCTGCACGAGGGGAACGTGGTAATTGCCGAACTTTACGACTACATCGGAATCGCGACCAATAATGTCGCCGAATACAGCGGACTTGTCGCCGGTTTGACTGCGATTCACCAACTCGATCCTGATGCAATTATCGAAGTGCGGATGGACAGCAAGTTGGTTGTGGAACAGATGTCTGGTCGCTGGCAGATAAAACATGACGGTATGAAAATTCTTGCTCAAGAGGCCCGCTCGGCGCACTCACCCTCACTGGTGAAGTACATATGGATTCCACGTGAGGAGAACGCTCACGCTGATCGCCTTGCCAACCGGGCTCTTGACGAGAAGAGCGGCAAATCCACTCAACAGGTCAATTTCCTCACTGAGCGTCTGCGCATGGATGAAGTTCCCACAATGATTTATTTCATCCGTCATGGGGAAACTATTCTCACCCCGGATCGGAAATTCTCTGGAAACGGAGAGCCCAATCCTCCGTTGACCGAAACAGGCTTGGCTCAAGCCGCACTTGTTGCGGAGGAAATATTGAAACTGAAGCCCGAAATTCTCATTGCGTCTCCACTGACACGCACAAAGCAGACTGCCGAAGTTGTTGCCGAACGCTTAGGTCTGCCAATAGTTTTCGACGAAGCATGGTATGAGTGTGGCTTTGGTTTGTGGGATGGAATGTCAATTGATGAGGTCGCCCGCAAGTATCCGATTGAGTACAAGGCATGGTTGGCATCATCTGCGTACGCGCCGCCAGAGGGTGAGTCATATGATGCCCTTGGGTGGCGAGTGGATGAAGCCATAGACAAGTTAGTGGCGAAATATCCCAGCAAACGAATTGTTATTGTGACGCACAACGGCGTCGTCAAGCAGGCCGTCAGACTTGCTACGAGTGGCGCGCCAGATAGCATCTTTCATGTCGACGTATCTCCGTGCTCCATCTCCTCAATCTCCATCTGGCCAAGTGACGGGCTGCGAGCGTTGCGGTCTGCAAATGAACAAGGACATCTTCGCTAAGCAGCGCTATTCTCCAGTTATGACCAGTGGTCCTCGAATTCTCCACGCTGCAACAGGTTCTTCAATGAGTGCCCTAGGTTGGGGTCAAGAAGCTGCGATCCGCATGCTTCACAATAATTTAGATCCCGCTGTAGCAGAGCATCCGGAAAGACTTGTCGTTTACGGAGGCACGGGAAAGGCTGCACGGGATTGGCCGTCGTTTGATGCCATCGTTCGGACGCTGACCAAACTTAAAGATGATGAGACCTTGCTTGTGCAATCTGGAAAACCAGTTGGCGTGTTTCAAACGCACGAGTGGGCGCCGAGAGTTCTTATTGCAAATTCAAACCTGGTAGGCGATTGGGCAAACTGGCCGGAATTTCGAAGGCTAGAGCAACTCGGGTTGACGATGTATGGCCAGATGACTGCGGGTTCTTGGATCTACATCGGAACGCAGGGAATTCTTCAGGGAACATACGAGACCTTTGCAGCCATCGCCAATAAGAGATTCAATTCAACACTGCAAGGAACGCTGACTCTAACCGCTGGATGTGGGGGAATGGGCGGTGCGCAGCCATTAGCAGTCACCATGAACGGCGGGGTCTGCCTCATTATTGATATCGACAAGACGCGTCTGGAGAAAAGGGTAGAAACACGTTATCTCGATGAGATTGCAGATGATCTCCACGACGCAATCGAGCGAGTACTGAAGGCGAAGTCAGAAGGCGTGCCTCTTTCAGTTGGGCTTGTTGGCAATGCAGCGGTGGTGGTGCCGCAACTTCTTCGAATGGATGTCCCGATAGATATCGTTACAGATCAGACCTCAGCCCATGATCCACTCGCTTATGTTCCTATCGGCGTTGAATTCCACGATGCTGCGCAGTTGGCAAAAGATGACCCAGAAGGTTTCACTAAGCGCTCCCGAGAGGCGATGGCCAAGCATGTTGAGGCGATGGTCGGCTTCATGGACAAGGGCGCTGAAGTCTTCGACTACGGCAATTCCATACGAGATGAAGCCAGACAGGGAGGATACGGGCGGGCATTCGCTTTTCCTGGTTTTGTTCCGGCATATATTCGCCCACTTTTTTGTGAAGGCAAGGGCCCCTTTCGCTGGGTCGCACTCTCTGGAGATCCCAAAGACATCTATCGCACCGATAAAGCAGTGCTTGATCTCTTTCCGGAAAATGAAGGGCTACATCGCTGGATCACAATGGCGCAGGAGAAAGTGGCCTTTCAGGGATTGCCTGCGCGTATTTGTTGGCTGGGATATGGCGAACGCGATAAAGCAGGACTTGCCTTCAATGACTTGGTTGCGCGTGGCGAAGTTTCGGCACCAATTGTTATTGGCCGCGACCACCTAGATTGCGGTTCGGTTGCATCTCCTTACAGAGAGACGGAATCGATGCTCGATGGCTCGGATGCAATTGCAGATTGGCCGCTTCTTAATGCAATGGTGAATATTTCCTCCGGCGCATCGTGGGTTTCCATTCACCACGGTGGTGGCGTCGGAATCGGTCGCTCAATTCATGCAGGACAAGTTTCCGTTGCCGATGGCACCGCGTTGGCGGCACAGAAGTTGGCTCGCGTACTCACCAATGATCCTGGGATGGGCGTGATCCGCCATGCCGATGCGGGATACGAAGGGGCTATACAGACCGCACGTGAAAGACATGTGCATGTGCCGATGCTAGATGTGGAGTGATTATGACTCGAACACTGGTTGACAATATTGGGCTCTTAGTTACCAACGATTCGTCCTTTGATGGCACACCGCTCGGATTGCTTCGGAACGCAGCGTTTCTCATTGAAAAAGGAGGCATTACGTGGGTCGGTGAATCAGCCTCGGCGCCTCGTGCAGAAGTAAAGAGCAGGATAGACGCGCAAGGGCGCTGCATCATCCCTGGTTTTGTCGACAGTCATACCCACATGGTTTTTGCAGGAGACAGATGCAATGAGTTCGGTGCACGGATGCGTGGAGAGCGTTATAGCGCAGGTGGTATCGGCTACACCGTCGAACTCACCCGTAAGGCAAATAACGGCCAACTTCTACAGAGCGGCCGCCGCCTCGTGGCAGAAGCAAACGCGTCTGGAACCACAACTATTGAATGCAAATCAGGTTATGGGCTAACGGTAGAAGATGAAGCCCGCCAACTTGTCGTGGCGAGGCAGTTGACGGAGGAGACGACATTTCTTGGCGCACATATCGTCCCGAAAGAATATTCTGATAGTCCAAATGATTACGTGGACCTCGTTTGCGGGCCAATGCTGGAAGCGGCAAAGCCGAACGCAAAATGGATTGACGTCTTCTGCGACAAAGGTGCTTTCACTCCAGACCAATCGAGAAAGATATTGAAAGCAGGAATTGCCAAAGGTCTTTTGCCAAGGATTCACGCAAATCAATTTGAGCCCGGCGAAGGCGTGCAAATCGGAGTTGAACTCGACGCCGCCTCTGTCGATCACGTTACTTACTTATCGGATTCGGATATTGATTTGTTAGCAGGATCAAACACTCTGGCTACGTTGCTGCCTGCGGCAGAATTCTCAACTCGATCCAATTATTCTGACGCTCGTAGATTGTTCGAAGCAGGTGTGAAAGTTGCCCTGGCCTCGGACTGCAATCCCGGTAGTTCCTATACGACGAACATCCCTTTCGTTATCGCCATTGCGGTGCGAGACCTTTATTTCTCTCCTGAACAGGCAATATGGTCTGCAACAAAAGGTGGGGCGATGGCGCTACGTCGCAAAGATGTGGGCCACCTTGGTGTTTCAGCGATTGCAAATTTCTCGATACTCAGTACGCCCTCGTACATTCATCTTGCTTACCGTCCTGGAGTTCCCCTAATAGATGAGGTTTGGCGCAATGGCACTCGAATCAAATAAGACAGTATTGCTAGGAGTAACTGGAGTAACTTTCAAAGACGTCGTGGATGTGGCCCGAGATAGTGCAAACGTCGTTATTTCCCCGGATGCGTTTGAGGCAATTGCCAAGACAAGGAAATTTATCGAGGGTTATGCTGCCGGTCCTGTGCCTGTTTACGGCGTCTCAACTGGCTTCGGAGCTCTCGCAAATCGTCACATTGATGTAGAAGATCGCACTCAACTGCAGAAATCACTTATTCGCTCCCATGCAGCAGGTGTTGGGCCTGCAGTGGAGAGGGAAGTTGTTAGGGCTTTGATGTTCTTGCGACTTCGCACCATGGCAACTGGACGTACCGGGGTTCGTGTCGCAGTGGCACAGGTGTATGCAGATTTTCTCAACGCCGGCATTACGCCAGTTGTACCTGAGTTCGGATCCCTCGGTTGCAGCGGCGACCTTGCCCCACTTTCCCATTGCGCGCTAGCGATGATGGGTGAAGGGGAAGTGCACGATGTCCATGGCAATTTGATGCCCTCCCTTGATGCGATGAAAGCAGCAGGCATTTCTCCGATTGAGTTGGAAGCAAAAGAGGGATTGGCTCTTATCAACGGCACCGATGGAATGCTCGGCATGCTGATTCTTGCCTGCACCGATCTCGCCGCGCTTTGCACCGTTGCAGATATAACGGCTGCAATGAGCATCGAGGGATTGCTTGGCACCGATCGTGTGTTTGCTCCAGAATTGCACGCGCCTTTACGTCCGCAGGTTGGGCAAATCGCGAGTGCGGCAAATATTTTCGCACTCCTTAAGGATTCGGGAATTGTTGCATCGCACCGCAAAGATGATTCGCGTGTGCAAGATGCCTACTCGCTTCGCTGCGCTCCTCAAGTAAACGGTGCAGTGCGCGACACCGTCGACTACGCCTCAACAATTGCTGGGCGAGAATTAAAGAGCGCCATCGACAATCCCGTAGTTCTTCCAGATGGACGAGTCGAGTCGAACGGCAATTTTCATGGTGCACCGGTTGGCTATGTTTTGGATTTTCTTGCAATTGCAGCAGCCGACCTAGGCTCGATTTCGGAAAGGCGTACCGATCGCATGTTGGATCAGCATCGTTCAAGTGGGCTCCCACCGTTTCTTGCTAACGATCCTGGCGTTGATTCGGGCCTCATGATCGCTCAGTACACGCAGGCAGGCCTTGTGAGCGAGAACAAGAGATTGGCCGCTCCTGCTAGCGTTGATTCGATACCAAGTTCGGGGATGCAGGAAGATCATGTTTCCATGGGGTGGAGTGCTGCTCGCAAACTGCGAAAAGTGGTTGAGAACCTCTCGCGCATTCTGGCAATCGAGCTTGTGACCTCGGCCCGTGCGATCGAGTTTCGAAAGGGTTTAACACCCTCACCTGCTGCAAGTTCGGTGATTGGAGCGCTTCGTGAAGTTGTTCCCGGAATTGGTCCAGATCGTTGGTTGTCACCAGAACTTGAAGCGGCCGTGAAACTGGTTCAATCAGGCAAAGTTACGAATGCTGCAAGAAAGGTTGTTGAGGATCTGCGTTAGCGATGTGCAACGCCGCACGCCGCTTCAAGAACCAAGAGAGCCGCAAGGCGGATTGTTCGCCCATCGGGGGCATCCATAAGCGGATCTATTTCGGTGATATCTAGGGCTCTTACTCGCGCATCGGTTCCTGCAAGGAAGGCGACCTGCCGAAGTTCATCTGCAGTTATTCCCCCTGGAACAGAGGCAGGACAAGCAGGGGCTACCGAGCGGTCGCAGACATCCACATCAAGGTCAACGTAGATTTCACGCTGATCTGCTCCAGCAATATCAAATGCCTCCGCCATGACATCGGCTGTCGGTCGTTTTCTTAGGACATCACGGGTGACCACATGGATTCCAGAATCCTTCGCTCGAGCAAAATATTCGCGACTATTCGCAAAGTCGCTGATGCCGATTTGGACAATATTTGCGCCAAGCATGCCTGCTTGAATCAGGCGCCATACGGGTGAGCCGTTTGAATGACCGTCGCGAAGATCTAAGTGCGCATCAAGTGTGATCAAACCGCATTTAGAGAGATCTGGCCAAAGTCCCTTGGCAACGGAGTAGGTAATTGAATTGTCGCCGCCCAACGCAATAAGCAATTTGTGGTTGCTGCGCACTTTCGAAACTGCAGATGCGACTCGAAGTTCGCCTTCATTTCCATCGGGGGAGTCCACGTCGCCTAAGTCGCGAAGATCCAAATCTCGCAGATCTACATCGTGGCTACTTGAGTAAGTCGAGTATCGAGCAAGCGCCGTTCGAATGGCATCAGGAGTTAGGTGCTCTGACGTAGGTGAAAGTGCGGTTTCACACGCTGGAACTCCCAATAGGGCAACATCGTTTCCGGCTCCAGAGGTCGGAAAGAGAGTATTTGCGCGCACCCATTTAGGATCATGATGGAGCCCAGGTGCCGTCATGTCTTAGATCGTACGGGAAAGTCTTTGGCATCGCCGCTGGGCAATCAGGGGATTTCAAGGATGACGTAAGTACAATAAACCATGATAAATCTTCACCAATCTGGGATCGATCTTCACGTTATTAATCACTGGCAACAGTTGTCGGTCATCATTGATGGCGCAATTGGCGCGATCCTCGGTTCCATAATTGGTTGGGAGCGTGACCGCGCTGGCAAATCAGCCGGTCCTCGCACCATGGCGCTAGTGGGCTCGGTTTCTGCCATCGTGGTTGCGGTGGGCTCGGTAATGGACATCAACGCTCGATACGGAGACCCAACCCGTGCAATGCACGCGATTATCACCGGCATTGGCTTTCTCGGCGCTGGGTTGATCTTCACCGACAGGCGTGGTGGCGTTCAAGGAGTTACAACCGCGGCAACGATTCTGGCCGCTGCTGGCATGGGCTGCGCTGTGGGTCTTGGCTTCCAATTGGTTGGAGTGGGATTCACGGTCATTATTCTCATTATTTTGCGCTCTACTCAGTTTTTGGAAGTCACGGTAAGGCGCTCTGATCGTGACGAGGACAAATCCCGTTAACGTCCGTTATCCCGTATCCTTTGACTAACAGAAGAGTCGCCCGGGTCACCGCGTTGCAACTGTCGTTAATTCGGCAGTGGGCACCGAGGAAAGTCCGGACTCCACAGAGCGAGGTGGTGGGTAACACCCACCCGGAGCAATCCGCGGGAACAGTGCCACAGAAAATAAACC
>Ga0315270_10000951_pt1 | contig 15556 bp, 14 predicted proteins | sample C1_bottom_MG_FD_204932 | JGI IMG/M metagenome (GOLD analysis project Ga0315270, IMG submission 204932) | Sediment microbial communities from Yellowstone Lake, YNP, Wyoming, USA - C1_bottom | ecosystem: Environmental > Aquatic > Freshwater > Lake > Sediment | place: USA: Wyoming | collected... | reverse complement strand
CTGGGCCTTTCCTTCACCGCACATAACCTGGGGGAACGACTGATCGATGAAACTTTGCGCGCAGAAATTGAAGACTACATCTCACGACGCTCGCGCAATCCAAACTCACTCCCACCGGCGACAATCAGCATCCGCGGATTTGTTTTTTTACCGGGACAAAGCAAAGCCGATATACCAGAAATATTGCACGACCTTGTTCCTGGAAAATATCAGCTGACAATTAACAATATTTCTTACCGTGTAGCAGTAGTCGACAAGGGTAAAGAGCATTTCGTCATGATGTTCAACGAAATGCGACAGCGTCAACGTGAAAAAACATTCTTGATTTACCTGGTTGCCGGTGCCCTTATCATGACTCTGATATCCGCCTGGACAGGATGGTGGCTTGCTGGAAGGGTCGTTGCCCCCATTAACGAGCTCGGCCGACGGGTCAGCGAGGCCACACCGGAAGGCAAAACGCTATCTATCGCCAAAGGTTTTGCAAATGACGAACTAGGCAGGCTGGCTATTGTATTTGAAGGATACCTCAAACGTATGCGCGCTTTTATCGACAGAGAGCGAACGTTCACTTCCGATGTAAGCCATGAGTTGAGAACCCCCCTCGCGATTGTTTCAGGCGTAGTTGAGCTGATGGAAGAAGATACTCAGCTTCTTGATAAACAAAAGGAACGCGTTTCAAGAATTCGCCGCGCGACTCAAAACATGATTGCCATGACCTCTGCCTTACTCCTGATGGCAAGGGAAGCAACTGCGGATGAACCCGTTATTCAAAAATGCGAGGTTTGCGACATCTTGAACCATGTTATTGATATGCACCGCCATTTGTTAAGTGAGCGTACAACCATCATTCTTGATTGCCAATGTCACCCACACATAGAAGCAGAGCGCACCCTACTTGAAATTGTTGTGGCAAACCTGGTTCGCAATGCTTTTACCTACACCCCAACAGGTTCGGTCACTATCACAGTAGAGGAGCATTTTTTGACAGTAACTGATACAGGATCCGGGATTCACAGCGAAGAAATTGGCAAAGTATTCCAGCGCCATTTTAAAGGCTCAGGCAGTACAGGTTCCGGCATTGGCCTATCACTGGTCAAGCGTATTTGTGACCGATACGGATGGGAAACCATTATTGAAAGCACAGAAGGTAAAGGAACCTCAGCGCAATTGATTTATCACAGGCAGCTACCTTAGACACGAGATATTAACACTCCCTTCACCTTCTATTAACACTTGCTCAACGTTTCAAATCGTAAGATTGGCACATTGGGAAAATTACATAGATTGGGGTGTTCATCATGAAAGTATCTTCATTAACGTCAGGATCAATTCAGGTAACTTTAAATTCAGATAACGTTTCAGAGAAAAGTATGCAATTGGTTCAGGGTCTGGTTAAGTCACTATTCGATACCCTCAATCATATGGGTACATCCATTGCACTTTGTGAAAAATGTGACCTGGAAGCGGCTGATGCTTACCGCAGAAAAAATTCGGGTAAGTGATTATGAATACCTGGGTTCGACAACTTCCTGTAACAAAATTATTTTCAGATTACACCAAGCTGTTTTCTTTTTCTTTCGTCAGTTTCAAGCAGGATTTGCTGGCCGGTATCACGGTGTCTCTGGTTGCTATTCCGCAATCGCTTGCCTATGCCCAGCTTGCAGGCGTACCCGCCTATTACGGCCTTTATGCAGCTTTAATCCCAACTATCATTGGTTCAGTATTTGGTTCTTCAAGACAGCTCTCTACAGGGCCGGTTGCCATGACATCATTACTGACAGCTGCCAGTGTTGCACCACTCGCTGCACATGGTAGCGAGTTATTTAATTCATACGTCATCCTGCTTGCGCTGTTGTCAGGATTGTTTCAAGTGCTGTTTGGAGTCCTGCGTATGGGGGTGGTACTCAACTTTCTGTCACACCCAGTGCTGATGGGATTTATCAATGCGGCAGCAATCATAATAGGATTGTCACAATTGCCAACGCTATTGGGCATATCCGTCAGCCAGTCTGATCATTTTCTTTTTGATATCTGGCAGGTCTTCGCCCATATCGACACTTTGCATGGCATATCGGTAATATTTGGTGTCTCGGCAATCCTGATGCTCATGGCATTTAAAAAATATGCATCCAAACTTCCCGGTGTATTAGTTACGGTTGTACTGCTCACCTTCATCAGCTATATGATCGGTTATGCCGACATGGGTGGAAAAGTTGTCGGATTGGTTCCACAAGGCCTACCGAGTGTAGGAATACCGCAAATGGATTGGCATGCAACCATGTTGTTGCTACCTGCCGGTTTCATCATCGCACTCATCAGTTTTATGGAAGCCATGTCGAGCTCCAAGGTGATTGCAATTAAGACCAGACAACCCTGGGATGAAAACAAGGAGTTAATCGGTCAGGGACTAGCGAAAATAGCCGCAGCTTTTAGCCACTCCATGCCGGTCAGTGGATCATTTTCGCGTTCAGCATTAAATCTTGCAACCAATGCCAAAACTGGATTTTCCTCCATCGTATCGGCAGTTTTTGTTCTGCTGACACTGTTATTTTTTACATCACTACTTTTTCATCTGCCTAAACCCGTGTTGGCGGCTGTTATCATCATGGCAGTAATCGGCCTGGTAAATTTTAGTTCAATCTTTAATGCATGGCGTGCAAGCAGAGACGATGGTGTTTCAGCAATCGTCACTTTCCTGACCACGCTGGCATTCGCGCCAAATATACAAAATGGCATTATCACCGGCATTATCCTATCTCTGGCTATGTTGCTTTACCGCATGATGCAACCACGTGTCGCAGGCCTGGGATTGCATGGCGATGGCACATTAAGAGATGCACACCGGCATAATTTACCCCCCTTACACCCAAAATTAGGTGCTATTCGTTTTGATGGTGCACTTAGATTTGTTAACGTCTCTTATTTTGAAGATGCACTGCTAACGCTTGAAAGAGAGAATCCGCGGGTTCGATACATATTGGTTAAATGTAACGGGATAAACTATATAGATGCATCCGGGGTCGAAATGCTCACGAGCCTGATCAGCCGCTTTAAAAGCAATGGAATAACCATAGGATTTAGCGGGCTCAAAAAACAGGTTCAAGAAGTAATGGATAGAACGAATTTAAGCACAAGCATTGGTGCAGACAATATGTTTGCTACAGATCCAGAGGCCTTTGAAAAAATGTTTAAACGGGGTGTGACTGACTCAGTGATAAACCTGCTTCCAAAGACTTGCCCAACCAACTTGCTTCCTTTATAAACTTTTTTTGCTCCGATTGGGCTCCCATAAATAGGGAGCTTTTTTTTTATTCCAAAACGGGTGGTTAATAATAAGAAGCCAAAGCTTCATGGATGACTTTAAATAGAACACCCAAAACTGAATATATCCTCAAAGTACTTTCTAGTTTGACCTACAGGCATATTCTTTCATACCTATTGCAACTGACGATTTTGAAACCGGCTTCCAATCCTGAGGGTCAGTAGCGCTATCAAGCAGGGTACCCCTGCCCATCCTGCCAGAGAATATCGAATAACCTACCATCCGTTGAAGATTTTCTCTGCAGTTAAATTCGGATTCCCTTACAGTGGATAAGTAAACACTCCCATCACTCAAGGTATTTTCAATTTTAAAATCAAACAAACTGGAAATTCTGACAATATTTCCTTTTACACGTAATGAAGACGAATCTGCATAAGATGTCATTTTATCGTTCCCGTTTAACCTGACCCAATCCCCGAAGGCATCACTACACACAACACTTAATAATAGAAAACTGCCAAAAAATAGTTTGCTCATCCCCCCCCCAATTCAATAATTTTTAACGTCGCAATCTTTTCAAGACTAAACACGACCATAGGATAACCCGAATAATAAGATATTTTGAGAAGCTATTGCTTCTCGAGATAGGTATAAAGTTAATTTGTAGACAAAAATGATCACGTCACAACCACGGAATCATAACATCGCATCAAGGAACTCAATACTTATTTGCAAATCTTTAGGTTAATTCCAACTGACGCTATTAATTCAAGTTATCTATCTGCTATTGTTACATCTTGTAACATAAAATTTGTTAACCAAATGTTATTCTCATCGTTAATGAATCCAGCCAAACAAAAAGGCGAATTCAAATAGACAACAACATAACTCGGAGAAATAATATGCTAAAAAAATCACTATACATAGCTACTGCTTTAGTTTCCTTTGTGCTGATTACTCCAGTGCATGCAGAAGATGTAAAGCAAGACACAAAAGATATTCGTCAAGACAGAAAAGAACTAATTAAAGACAAGGTTGAACGTCGCAAAGATCGACATGAACTTAATCAGGCAATCAAGGCTGGAGACAAAGAAGCCGCAGCCAAAGAACGTGATGAATTAAAAAAAGACAATCAGAAAATCCGCTCTGACCGTAAAGAATTACACGCAGATAAAAAAGAACGCCGCATGGATCGCAGAGAGCATCGCACCAAATAACCCTGATTAAATTCCTGTTTAACTGCCCCCCAATAAAACTGGGGGGTTTTATTTTTCAACTTCCAACTAATGCCTCATTTTAACAAGGGGTGATCCTTGGGTAATTGTTTTGAATACCAGAGGGCAATCTTATGCCGCAAAGTTTTTTCCGCCACCAGCTCTTCCGGCAAGGGTTGTATGACCTTATCATGAACCAGTAACCGATAAATATATAACAATTTCTCACTTGCAGAATCTGAAGCTTCAAACTCCACTACCCCTCTTCCTTCTGCGTATTTTACACCAGCTACCATTGCCTCTTTAAATATTGCAGTTTCATTTTTTAGTTTATGCATCATGCCTCCAAAATTATTTTTTATCGAACAAAATACGTTTTAAATTATTTTAAAGCAACCATTCCGCAGACATCTTGACCATCTACTGGAATAGATTTCCCGAACAAACTTTGCAATGGCACCCAGATAACAGATGTAACAAGCTGACCTACAGTTTCAATGACATCAGCAGCCCTCACACCGACTTGGAAATCATCAAAGCTTCCCTTTAATTCGAGGGGCGTTGCCAAACTTAGAAACTGCGGTGTTTTTGCTCTTGGTTGGACATAGAGTTGAACTTTTCCGGTTGTAAAATCAGCGCCACCACTACCTTTAACCCGCATTCGACTGGTATCTATCAAAATTGATTGGTCCGTTAACTTACCATCGGCCAGCACAAATTTTCCGATCGCACAATTCACTTTTGATTGGTTGGAGGAATCGACAACAGGTAAAATAGCCATCAACACATTAACCGCCCAAATGTCGAGTAAACCAGATTTTAAATTTTCCGGCCAAACCGAAAAATCAATGCGCCCCTTTCCGTATTTAAATATATCCGACAAATATTGCGTCCTAGCATTGACATCAATATCAAGACTAACCACACCCTTCATTTCACTGTTATGATCAATCCGGCGTGCCAAAATACCATAATCAAAATTTTTCATTTCTGCTACCAGATTCACTAGTACATCCTTTTTACCGGGTTCATATTTCATTAAAAATGATGCTGCACCTCCGGGAGTTTTAACCACCACCGGCCCGAGTGAGGCTCGACCATTATCCAGTTGCGCGACTAGTTTTCCGTTGCCCAGTTGATCTTGACCTGAAACCACCTGATCAACTTTTACCGTCAAATAAACATTCTGTCGACTCAGCACCTCGGGGCTCAAAATAAGCTGGGCTTGATGACTCGCCTTACTTGCTTTTTGACTTAACTCCTCTTTTTCAGAGGACTTTTCCTGAATGTGTGGCCGCTCTTTTTCCAGCGACCAACCACCCAATTTAAAATCATCGAGCTGTATACTCGGGGCAGTCAATTCGACATCAAGCCTTGGCGGCACCGCCTTCATATCCAGCATCCCATAACCGGTCAACTGGCTTGTTCCCACCTGTAAATGTAACGCTGACACCTCATATCCACTGGTAGACATTTTGAACTTGCCTGAGGCTGACCAAGGCCCCCATGGGGGTAATGAAGTTTGCACTAATGTATTCAGATTATCAAAACGGCTGCCACTCATATCCAGTGCAAGAGTCAGGCCTTGCTTGCTAAAGGGACGAGCGATGTCGCCCGACAATTTAATCGTGGCTCCTGAAGTGCTTGCATTAAAATCAAAAGGTAACGGCAAACCTGGATTAATCAAGTCTGCCGCCTTGGCAGTATGTATAGCTATAAAAACAGGCGCATTATTAAGCGTTCCCTGCATCTCGAGTTTTACGGGCGCACCTGCCTCCGACTTAAGCTCTCCCTTATTTAAAGCGACATTCATTTTTCCGTCGGTATTAGCATCTGTCAGTACAAAATGTCCACCTTCAAAACTTGCTAGCAATTCAGATTGAGCCAGTAATTCGCCCAAATGGCTCGAGTGTAAATTGAGTTGAAAACTGGCGTGATCAATGCGTGCATCAAGATTGCTGGAGAGGCCGATTTTTTTCAGCACAGTACCTATATCAAGCTCGTCTGCTGCAACCCAAATCAACACATTGGGCTGCAGTGTTCGTAAATCCAGTGACATCGCTCCGGTAAAATTATTTTCAGCTACGTTTGCTGAAAAAGGTGAAATCGGCATCATGCCATCGCGAATATGACCATCGAATCGTACATCACGCACTACAAGTGCGGATGAACTGGTAATCCGTTTAACACTAACCGAAATATCAGCATCAGCAAGGCTAATGCCACTCGGCAATATTGGTATATCGATCATATTCACCGCTAACGATGTTTCAGAAGGTGTTTGCTTGGTTGCTTCAGGTAACAATTTCTGAAGCTGATCGACATCCAGCATCTCCCCTGACAATTTCAACGTGATCAACGAGCGGCCATTGTTCAAAGTTTGCAGCACGTCAGCAGCCAAACCACTATTCCCCAGTTTCAATGAAAAATCAGACAGGTGCCAACTCGAACTTTCGGCGTTAAATTTTCCTTTAAAGCTCACGGGTACATCAACACCCGGTTTAAGCCCAAGCCAGGCAGCTATTTCAGCAGAGTGCGGGGCTGCAAGTTCAAAAGATACATCTGATTTTGCGTTCTCTGCAGCTGCCTGCATCACAGCATGAATTTGCACTGTCGCGGTGCCGGCCTGCAAATCAAAATCCAGAGGCACCGGAGCATCCTTCATCAATGAAGCCAATTCCCCGCCTTTTAGCGACGCTCGAAATTTTTTCTCCAGCAATGAACCTCGCAACTCACCTTGCAAAGACTTGCCTGCTGGTAACGTAAATACCAATTTATCCAGTGAAAACTGCACGGGTCTTTCGCCCGGTCCGTTACCATAACTCAAATCACCCTGCGCCACATTAAACTGTACCTCCAAACTTTTCATCAACGCCAACCCACGGTCTCCACGTGCCTCCATACGCAAATCAAAATTACCCAAGCGTCCTTTAACATCGGGCACACCTAACAATAATCCGGCTAAATTACCCAGTCTAGAATTGTGAGCACCAAGAACCAGCTTAAATCTCGCAGGTTTAACTCTGGCATCTGCAGTTGCGCTTCCTGACAACTGTACATCTGAAACCCCCACCTGGATCGGTATTGAAAGCCGGCCTTGTTCAAGCTTGACTTGCAACATAGCATCATGCACAGCACCCGGAAGATTTAGCCACTCTCCGACGCGCAAGGTCAGGTTGGCATCCATCTCATTCAACGCGCTCAGGCTGAAAGTTGCTTTGGCAATTTCCCTATACAGCTCGGCAAGACCTTTGGGCGGTGCTTCATCGGTGACGGGCTTATCCGCCATAAAGGGGCGCAAATCCAACATCGGCAAAGTCAGCTCGCCTATCACCTTGGGACGAATGCCTCCAAAGTCAAATTGCAGCGCGCCTTCTAACGTTGTCTTACCCATGTGGCCGCTCAACTTATCCAACTCGAGCTTTCCAGTTGCATACTTTAAAACGCCCGAAACGTTGGCTTTGCCAACGGCTGGCAAACCGGTCTGAAGCAGTTGTTCAAACTCAGACAAATTTTGAGTCCCAAGACTAAAATTAATATTACTGTTGTTATCACTCAACGTGCCGTTTAGCGTTAACTGCGAGCTCATAAAACCAAGCTTTAAATCAATCGGCCAAGGTTGATCGAATAGTGCCAAATCTGAAATACTACCGCCGGTAAAATCAAGCTGATAGGGATGTTTTTTCTCAATTTTTCCATTCAGGGTGAGCTTGATCGGCTCTTTGGCTGGCAGTTGGGCTACAAGCGATTGCAATTCAAAATAGTGACTTTTTTCATTCGCGTTAATAAACTCTACGTCAAGGTTTTCAAGCAACACTCGCTTAATATCAAGCCGTGCAATGACACTCTGCAGTCCATTTTCGGCAGGTTGAATTTTTGTATGCTCTTCCGGTAGTTTTAACGCTGAAGGTATTAACAACCAATTTACGTCGCCATTTTTCTTTAACTGTAATCGGATATGGACATTGCTCCCCGCTAATTCCTCAATTTGAAACCGGAACCGTAACAAAGGCCACAAATCAAGTGCCAACCGGGCTTCACCAAGACTTACAAAATCACCCCCTGTAAAGTCCTGTGCGTTGGCAATATGCATTCCACCAATTTTTAATTTTGGATGAGCAGATATTTCGAGCTGCATGGGGCCATCAAAACTGACTTCACGCCCCATATTTTTCGCTAGCAGTGTGGATATTTTGCCACGCATTCCAGAAGCATCAACGGATACACCTACCAATGCCAAATACATAAAAATGACAAACAAGGCACTAAAAAATATAGCTGCAAAGTGCCCTACTTTATGCAGCGTTGGATGTAACTTGCAAAAATCAATATATTTCAGCATCGTCCGGATATTCAGAAAAAAATTGCATGTTAACGAAAATTATATGTTTCTTAGCGCATTGTCCCATTGCGTAAAAATACATACAACTACTCGTACAGCTGGTTCCTATAGAGTCTCGGTTAAATGACTGACAAATATCAACACCGTTCTTCCTATCAAAGGTCGAATGGCAGAAGCAGATCCGGTGCTTATGGTTCGACAGGCTCACCACGAACGTTAATGTGGGTCAGCCACTTGTACGATCCCCAATAACGGCCGAAAAGAAATTATGTATATTCACGTCAAATCAATGAACTTCCGAGAATTGATACAAATTGATACAAATTATTCGTTAACCAATAATCGCCTCTCCCGTTATTGAGCATAACCAATGCAAATTGGCGTTTGCAAAATCACATACAACTGGAGAATCATATGTCAAAAAAACTGTTTTATATTGCGACTGTTATAATTAACCTGGTACTCATTTCGCCCGCCAAAGCACATGAGTACAATCATGAGCGCAACGAAGATCGGCATGAAAGACAGTTTGAGGAGCAACGACACAACGAACACCGACATGGGCACGCACACCACCATCAAACCGAATTCAGAGATAACATCAGGTACTCACATGATGAACACGGATATTATCGCCATGAACATTATGTCTACAACAACGATTTGCACTTGTTGAATCATTTAATTTTTTCGGTGATTTCAAGAGAATGAAACCTTTTATATCTGAGCATACTGAAATTTACAAGACTAGCTGTATTGAGATAACTCATCGGCCAGCTGTTTTTGCCGCATGTTCAATCCACTTACTTATATTGAGAGGTCCATCATGACTACCCCATGTATAATATGGATATCCTGCGGGCAATACTCCGCACACTTCTGAAGTTTTTCCCTCATGATATTCGATCATGATGATATCCAATTCCAGCATCCCGTTACCATTCGCGATGCTCTTTTCAATTCCGTGCCGTACCTATTGACTACTGCAGGGTAACTGAACTCTATAAGCTCAGCATCTATCCAGCACTGCACCGAGTCATCGCCTTGCTGATCAATCTTTTCAATCGCAGTAATATCGGTAAACCCGGCTGCCTCACTGTCTTGGGTTAACCAGCAATCTCTAACGACCATTGCACGTGAAATGTCCTTGTATTTAAAACTAAAATATACCTTTCGATCCATACTTGCACGCCGAATTTGGTCAATGAATATGAACATTAGGGCAATAATTTCAATGAACGTGATGAATTCCCTGGAAGATGGCATCAAGTCTTTCGAAGCTCGTGATATACAGCAAATAACCCGATATTTATTGCCTCTATCACGATGATCATTTGAACTAAAAAGTGGTTTTCAAACTCGAAGCATTAGCTTGCAAATCGAGTTGCCACCCCAAGATATGCAACAAATAAAAGTATTGTTTGTAATAGTCGACTGCCAAATTTTGCATGAGGATAGTCTCAATGAAAATATTCATTTCAATGTTGCCGTTAATATTGCTTATTTCTTGTCAGCACACGCCCAAGCTTGAAGAAGATGCACGATATGTAAGATTAGCAACTGTGGTGGATAAGCATGAATTCAGCGAATAAGAGCGTAAGCAGGCACGTTCAAACACCCCAAATGATAGTGGAACACATGTTGGAATTGGTATTGGTGTAGGCACAGGTACCCTGCACAGCGGCATGATGTTTGGCATGGGCGGCATGTTTGAAAATAGACCTGGCAAAGCAGATGCATCACCCCAGATTGGCAAAGGGGCAATACGGTATACCGTACAACCCCTTGGTAAGCAGGATCGTATTGAAGTATTGGACTACAGACAATTTCAGAAAGGAGACTGCGTAAAGGTATTAGTAGGACACCCCAACGAATACCCACGTTTTTTTGAATTAAAACCGGATGAACATTGCCAATAAATTTCGGCGTCTATATTGTCGATGAATAATGTTTCATGGATTTTTTTCTACTTGCCAACAGACTGTGTTCCTGCACTTAATAAGTGGCAGGACCAGTAGTGCGTATGACTACTGCCCACATCACGCTGACCCCACACCACGTGGGCGATGCCCTGAGGGTCTATGTAAAGTGCAGGGTAATTGGCTTTGTTGGTGTAGTCCCTTGTAACAGGTATGGGCTTCCCCCAGCCCTTGCCCGGGGTGTATTGGATAGAAAGAATAATGGTGTAGAGGAAAGTACTGTACCACCAAATGGCAATGGCATTGCCCTGTGGATCGAAGACGATCTTGGGGTCGAATGATGAGTAACTATTGCCAATATTTGGATAAAGATGTTCGGGCGTGCTCCAGCCAGCATCGGCAGTGTAGTAACTGGCTGCCAGACCATTTCGTTGTCTCCAAATGACGGCTGCATTGCCGGACGCATCAACAGCCAGTTGATGGTTTGATTGATCAAAGTCAACCTTGGTAATCGGTATGGCCTTGCCCCAACCTTTGCCCGGGGTGTAGCGATTTGTCCATATTCGGCCACGATCATTTCCGTTAACTTGTGTCCACACCACGATGGCGTTGTCTCGATTGTCAAAAGAAATTTTTGGCTGCACCGACTCACTCACTCGCTCTGAATATGCAGAGATGACACCGGGATCAATTTTGACTGCTTTCTCCCAGCCCTTGTTCATGTCATACCGTTTGGCCCAGATATGGATTTGTTTTTCACTGTCGGTGCTATCCATAAAGGAGCACACTATGATAACGTTGCCTTTGCTATCAAAAGCATGGTTTAGTGTATTCATGTGATAGGAATCGAGAACCTTCGACAGGATATTGGCTTTTCCCCAACCTGTTGCTGCAGCGTAATAGATGATGTAAACACTGTTGCGTCCACTGGTATTTTTACCTACCTTGTCGGTACTCCATAACAAAAGCGCATTGCCTATGGCGTCAAAAGAAATTTGCATCAGGGTTGCGTTACCCTGGCTTTGGGCGATTGCCGAATGAGTACGCCATTCTGCATTGCCAGTACGAGTCTGTGCCCACAGCGTGGTGTAGCTGTCAGTAAAATGAGTCCATACTGCAATTGTGTTGCCGAGGGTGTCGCGTGCCATCTTGACCGGGCTGCTTTCGCCGGGGGTGTGTTCGAACCGTTCGGCCTTGCCCCAGCCGGTACCGGAGGTATACGGGATGTTCCATGCTTCATGCATGAAGCCTTTTACATCGTCGTAGCCTGTTTCTCCGTCCCAAACTGCAACAGCGTTTCCCAGTGAATCAAAGTATGCCTCCGGGTCGTTCATCCTGCCACGTACATCTTTGCCGGTACTATTGGCATTGCGTGTATGGTCGATTAATGCCGGCTTGCCCCAACCGGTGTCAGGAGTGAAATACCTCGCATATACGTTGTAGTATTCATTGCTCACTGCCAGCGCATTGCCATGATCATCGAAAGCGAGATGCACTGAATGTGATTCGTTATAAGTTCCACTGTCGATACGCTCGGCCTTGCTCCACACCTTGCGCGACAATCCGTCCGTAACGCGCGGACCAAGTGTAATCAGGAAAATCACACCCCTCACCAGGTGTACGAGCAACCTGATGATGTCCATTGCAAATTCAGCCATTGATGTGTTCTCTCCAGGATAAAATCATGAGGTACTTTCTGTTAACATTGGTGATCTTAGTCGTATTTTGATTGCGGTAATGCAGTATAAATTGTTGTTGCAAAAAATGGGGGGGCGATGTTTAGATTAGACAATGAGAAATTTTTATATTTTCTGGCCGGAGCATTTTTAGTATCTATTCTGTGGATTTCAATCGCGTATTTTGGTACTAAGGGCGCGATTGTTTATTGTCTGCTGTTTACGTTTATTTTTACCAGTTTTTCCCGATTGTTTTATATGTGGGGGAGATCTGGTTCGCTCACTCTGGCGGAGACATGGTTACCGCCTCTTATTAGTTTAGCCTCTACTGCATTTGCAAGCTTGGGCATTTATCAGTTGGTGGAATTCTCTCAAACGGGCGCATTGAACGGGTTGGTGTTTTATCCCTGGCTGATCATTGTACTGGGCGGGCCTGCGCTATATTTTTTGCCGCCCCGTGTTAAACGCTATATGCAATTGCGAGATCAAGCCAGAAACTGCATTGAATCTTATCTCCTGATTAAGCATGATTACAACCTGCCAATTTGTGTGGATGAATTAAGATTTGTTGAGGGCAACCAAAGTGAAGGGCTGGAAATTTATGTTGCCAACTACAGGGATGACTCCAGCAGCGACGAGGATGAGGTGCATTCGAGTTTGTCGCAAAAAATAGATCACGCAACACGGGCAATTTATTACGAGAAGTCATTTATTCCCTCATGTGCCGACAGGTTTTATCTGTCCTGGTACTCGGTTCTGGAAGATAAGTATTATCAGGGAGAATTTCCTTTTTCCTTTGATGGATTTGAGATGCGCACATCGAAATATGACGATGCCGGAAATGTGCGCTTATGGGACCACCTGCACCGGCAAGATGCGGGGGTGGTAAAGATCAGCATTCATCCAAATGGCAATGTTTATCTTTATCAGCATTCAGACATGCTGATTTGTTATACAGCATTGAAGGTACAGAGCATAAGTGACGGAAAAAGAGAAAGCCTGTTTCAGCATTTTAGACCCTACGGAAAGTTTTCAACATCAATGGTGAGTGAGCTAAAGGAGGCCGAGAAAAAGCTCGCTATACAGCGACTGACGCCGCGTGGCATTGCTCAAAGGCAGTCCTGGAATTGGTGCATGAGGTTTGAAGGTTTGGATGGAAATAACAAGCTCGATATAGATGATGCGGGTCTTTGTAGCTATCGGTGCATGCTGGAAGAGATTTCAATTCATGCCAAGAGACCATTGCCGGAAAAAATAGAAGTCATGTACCGGAGCCATAGAGGTTTGTTGGGCTGGTTGTTTATTTATCTGGACGTTGAGAGCCTGAATCGGTCGATACAGCAGCTTACTGCAGGCGACAATACACTCCTTGTGGAGTTTGTGGTCACGGTAGAGGACAACCCCAGCAATACTATCCAGTTCATCATCAATGCCAATGAGAAGTCGGCAACCTTTAGCGACTGGGAAACTACAGTTAATGAAGAGAAGAAACGCGAGACCAAAAAACTGGCAAAAATTGATCAGAAGAAAAAATTGCAATTTGAATTGTTGGATAGTGCCTGGCGCGACGTCAAAAATAAGGATTATCCGGCAGCCGAGGAAAAATGCAGCAAACTGCTTTCGCAAAATCCCGTACTTGAGCAAGTATATTTTTTACAGGCACGGCTGATCTTTTATAAGGGGGGAGCTACTCAATATTTTGCGAAAATTGATGATCTGATAGAGAAGGCCGGGGATGACAAGCTGACACTGGCGCGGCTTCATAATTCCACCGGCTGTGTATTGGATGATGAGAAGCGTTACGCCGAAGCACTTACGTTTTTTGAAAAAGCTTCATTGATTGTACCGGAAGATGGAATGTACCTGGCCAATATAGCCGAGCTACATTACAAACTGGGGCACGCCAATGAGGCACAACGTTACGCTCGTTTAGCGCAGGATAAAAAACACCAGAGCGATATGATGAACGAGATATTTAATAACAATGGCATCATAAAAAAATGATCCTGTTGACTACGTTGAAATATATAGCCCTTATTGCAATCATTCTAATTTTGATTGTGATTATTGTAATAATCGTGTTGTTCTGGGATAAAGGGCAACTGGTTTATGCAGAGGATAAAAACGGTGTGCCATATATCCAGATAGATAAAAGCAATGTAAAAATTTCAACTCTTCAGGCCATCGTATTGGCCAAACCTTATTTACTACAAAGCCTTGAGCAGATCAAAAAAATCGTGGGGGCAGCTATGGCTCATGGGGTGGAAGAAACCATATTATTTTAAAAAATAAATGGTATTACATCTTCAGGGATGATTACCATTGGAAAGCGCCTGTGCTGGAACTCCCCGGAAAATATGATAGTCTCGCAATCCAGATTAATAGTGACACAGGGAAATTATTTCTGCCAATTGAACCGTATTGATAGATGCTTAAAGAGCCCGCAATACTGATTAAAATTAAGGAAACATCATTCATGGCCCATTCCATCTTCGGCATCCTGTCTTCCCGTTTTCTCTTCCCCTTGCTCCTGATCTCCCCCTGCATTTCTTACGCAGCCACACAGGAGAATGACAAAACCAAAGCCAATGCCACACAAATCAAAAACATAAATTCCGAGGTAGCGGTACTGGACAATAAAATTAAAAACAGCGAGCTTGAATACCTGAATGTTGCCTATTTTTCCGGGCCAACAGAAGGGGTACCGCCAGCATTATCGTTTTATTACGAATTCAGCCAGGGAAAGTTTATTTTACGTGCTTGCATCATCCCGGTAGGCCATGAAACCTGGAGCAAACATTTTCAATACTACTTCGATAGCGAAGGTAAACCAATTAAGTACCTGGAAAAGGTAAAGGGCCACCCTGACAATCCTGAGACCGTGGCCATAATTTATGGTCCAAAAAACGAAATTATATGGAAAAATACCGATGAAGTGCGTATGCGCCCGAATGAAGTAATTGACCTCTTCAACCGATTAAACAAGAGTCTTGAGGTTTTCTCGCATTATTAATAGTTTAAACAGGGCGGTTTCAAGCACCAAGTGCAAAAAGAGCAGCGTGATGCTGCCTAAAATCAAAAGCGTCTGGCGTGAACAACTGCGCAGGACATTTAAACCCGAGGGACTTGCGTGGACGTGTGTT
>Ga0315270_10000949_pt1 | contig 15562 bp, 13 predicted proteins | sample C1_bottom_MG_FD_204932 | JGI IMG/M metagenome (GOLD analysis project Ga0315270, IMG submission 204932) | Sediment microbial communities from Yellowstone Lake, YNP, Wyoming, USA - C1_bottom | ecosystem: Environmental > Aquatic > Freshwater > Lake > Sediment | place: USA: Wyoming | collected... | reverse complement strand
CGAGATCCGCTCGCAGTGGTCGCACGTCACCGACATCGCCGCCACCGTGCTCGAGGCCGCCGGCATCCCGCAGCCGCGCTCCGTCAACGGCGTGACGCAGGCGCCGATGGACGGCGCGAGCCTGGTGTACAGCTTCGACAGCGCCGGGGCGAAGAGCCGGCACAACACCCAGTACTTCGAGATCCTCGGCAATCGCGGCATCTACCACGACGGCTGGATGGCGGGCGCCGTGCACCGGATGCCGTGGGAGCCGGCGCCACCCCACCCCGTGGCCGAGGATGTCTGGCAACTCTTCCACGCCGACTCCGATTTCTCGCTGTCAACCGACCTCGCGGCGCAGAACCCGGAGAAGCTGAAGGAGATGCAGGCGCTGTTCATGTCGGAGGCCGAGAAATACCACGTGCTCCCGATCGACGACCGCTCGGTCGAACGCTTCGATCCGTCGCTCGCCGGACGGCCCGACCTGATGGGCGGCCGCACCGCGCTCACGGTGTACCCCGGGATGCACGGGATGATGGAAAACGCGTTCATCAACGTGAAGAACCGCTCCCACGACATCACCGCGGAGTTGGTGGTGCCGGCCGGCGGCGCCAACGGCGTCATCCTGGCGCAGGGCGGACGCTTCGGCGGGTGGTCGCTGTACGTCAAGAACAACCGCCCGGTGTACGCCTATAACTGGCTCGGCCTCGAGCGGTTCGAGGTGCGTTCGCCGTCGCCGCTGCCGGTAGGCAAGGTGACGCTCCGTTACGTGTTCGCGTACGACGGCGGCAAGCCAGGCGCCGGCGGCACCGAGATCATTTACGTCAACGGCAAGAAGGTGGCGGAGGGGAGAATCGAGAAGACGCAGCCCTATGTCTTCTCGATGGACGATGCCGCCGATGTGGGCATGGACGAGGGCACGCCCGTCAGCCTCGAGTATGCCGCCTGGGACAACGGCTTCACCGGCACCATCAAGCAGGTGACGGTGAAGACAAGCGCCACACAACTGACGCCGGACCAGCTCAAGCAGATGGAGGAGGCCTACGACGACGCGGAGGTCAGCATCGACTGACCCGGAAGGCCGCCGCGTGGTGATCCCCGCCGGGGTTAGAGCAGACTGACCGGATCCCGGTCGATGGTGATGCGCGGCTCGCCCGCGCCCGCCAGCCGCACCGCGGCGTAGCGCACCACGCGCCCCAGCACGCTGCCGTCGCCCTTGAGCGCCACGTGCCAGCGCCAGCGCCCCTGGATCCGCGCGAGGGGACAGGGCGCCGGCCCCAGCACGGTGAGTGCCAGGTGGTGCTGGTCCGCCAGCGCGGTGGCCCACTCCGCCACCTCCGCCGCCACCCGGCCGACCTCCACCTCTTCCCTGCCCGACACGACCAGGTTCACCAGGCCGATGGCGGGCGGGTACGCCGGCGAGCGGCGCTGCACGAGTTCCTCGGTCAGGAACGATTCCGCGTCGTGCGCCGCGGCGCGGAGGAGGGCGTGGTGCTCCGGCTGCCGCGTCTGCACGATCACCTGCCCGCCCCGCGGCCCCCGCCCCGCCCGCCCCGCCACCTGCGCAATGAGCTGGAAGGTCCGTTCCGCGGAACGGAAGTCCGGCAGGTGGAGCGCGGTGTCGGCGTCCACCACCCCGACCAGCGTCACGTTCGGGAAGTCGAGTCCCTTGGCGATCATCTGGGTGCCGAGCAGTAGGTCGACCTCGCCCCGCTCCACGGTGCCCAGGATCCGGTGATGCGCCCACTTGGTACTGGTGGTGTCGAGGTCCATGCGCGCCAGCCGGGCCTTCGGAAACCGTTCGGCGAGCCACCGCTCCAGCTGCTGCGTCCCGATGCCGCGCATCTGCTGCACCGCGTGCCCGCAGGCGCCGCAGGTCTCGGCGAGCGGCGCCTCGTGGGCGCAGTAGTGGCAGCGGAGCGCCGGCGGCGCCTGGTGGACCGTGAGGCTGATACTGCAGTGGGGGCACTGGGGCACGTCGCCGCACTCCGGGCACTGGAGGAACGAGGCGAACCCCCGCCGGTTGAGGAGCAGCATGGCCTGCTCCCCGCGCGCCAGCACCCCGCTCACCGCGCCGTCCAGCGCCTCGGACCAGGGAATCGCCCCGGATCCGCGCACCTTGGGCGCCGTGCGAAGATCGACGAGCGACACCGCCGGGAGCCGCCCCGCCCCCGCGCGCTCCGGCAGGCGGACGAGCCGGAGCCGCTCCCCCACCTGCGACCAGCTCTCCAGCGAGGGCGTCGCACTCCCGAGCACCAGCCGCGCTCCCTCCAGCTTCGCGCGCACGGCCGCCACCTCGCGGGCGTGATACCGCGGCGTCTCGCCGTTCTTGTAGGTCGCCTCGTGCTCCTCGTCGACCACGATTACGCCGAGCGACGGGATCGGCGCGAACACCGCCGACCGCGCGCCCACCGCCACCCGGCGCTCCCCGCGGCGGAGCGCGCGCCAGGCGTCGGCCCGCTCGCCGTCGGAGAGCCCGCTGTGGAGCACCGCCACGTCGTCGCCGAACACGCCGCGCACGCGGCGCACCGTCTGCGGCGTGAGGCCGATTTCCGGCACCAGGATGATCGCACCCTTCCCCCCCTCCAGCGCCCGACGGATGGCCTCGAGGTACACGAAGGTCTTGCCGCTCCCGGTGATGCCGAAGAGAAGGGCGCCCTCACCCGGGCCCAGCGCCTCGATGGACGCCAGGGCGCCACGCTGGTCGGCGCTCAGGGCGTCCGGCGGCGGGGTGCCGACTTCCCCGGCAAAGGGATCGCGCGCGCGTTCCACTTCCTCGACCCGCGCCAGCCCCCGCGTCACCAGGGCGCGGAGGAGCGCGGCACCGAAGCCGAGCTGGGTGCAGAGGTGGGCCACCGGCGCGCTCCCCCCCAGCTGCTCCAGCGCCTCGTAGAGCGCCCGCTGCCGGGGCGTGCCGCCGAAGAGTTCCTTCCGTTCGATCAGCGTGGGCCGCTCCGGCGGGAGTACCATCACCCGCTCCGACACCACCCCGCCCCCCGTGTCCGGCGGCTCGATCCGGAGCGTGACGGCGCCCACGCGGGCCAGCCGGTCCACCGCGTCCCACACGCCGCGCTTCATGGCCCGCCCGATGGCGCCGACCGGCGCCGAGCCCCCCTTCCGCTCCAGCCACCCCAGGATTTCGGCGCCCGTGCCGCCCGGCACCCGGTTGGCCGCCGCGATCTCGACGATGACCTCGGAGCTTCCCCACAACCCGGACGGGAGCGCCGTCTTGAGCGCGAGCCCAATCGGCGCGCCGTAATAGCCGGCCATCCATTCCACGGTGCGGAGGAGGGCGGGCGTGAGGGCCGGTTCGTCGTCCGGCGCGGCCAGGATGTCGCGCGCGGCCACGCCCGGCGGCGCGGCGTCGAGGGACGTCACGATGCCGATGAGTTCGCGGCCGCGGACCGGCACCACGACGCGAGCCCCGGCCGCCACGCGATCGGCCAGGGTCTCGGGAATCTGGTAGGTGTAGGGAGTGGCGAGCGGAAGCGGGAGCGCGACCTGCGCAAACCGTCCGGTCATCGCGCCGTGACGCCGAGCCCCGGGCCGGTGGGCAGGCGCAGCTGGCCCCCGGCGATGGTGGCGCCGACGAACGGGTCCTCGGCGAGCAGGGCGGCCCCGTCGAGGTCCACGATGTCCACCAGCGGCGTGAAGTGCGCGGCGGCCGTGATGGCCAGCGAGCTCTCGATCATGCAGCCGACCATCACCGTCATGTGGTGGGCGCGCGCGGTGGCGATCATCCGGATCGCCTCCCGGAGGCTCCCGCACTTGGCCAGCTTGATGTTGATCCCGTCCACCCGCCCAACGAGCCCGGGGATGTCGCTCGCCACCCGGCACGATTCGTCGGCGATGATCGGGATGGCGGCCGCCATGCGGATCATGCCGAGGCCGTCCAGATCGGTCGGGACCAGCGGCTGCTCGAGCACCGTCACGCCGAACTCCTCGAGCACCGGCAGCATGCGGAGGGTCTGCTTCACGGTCCAGCCGGCGTTGGCGTCGACCCGGATTTCGCGATCGGTGGCGTCGCGGATGGTCTGCAGGATCTCGTGGTCCCGGTCGCTCCCCAGCTTGACCTTGAGGATCGGGTACTCGGCGGCCTCGTGCACCTTCATCCGGATCCGCTCGGCGGTGTCGATACCGATGGTGAAGGTGGACTGCGGCGCCTTGGCGGGGTCGAGCCCCCAGAGCTGGTAGACCGGCACGCCGAGCCGCTTGCCGACCAGGTCGTGGATGGCGGCGCTGATGGCGGCGCGCGCCGACGGGTTGCCCTTGAGCGCCGTCTCCATCCGGCGGTCGATCCCCTCGAGGTCGAACGGGTCGCTCCCGAGGTGCTGCGCGTACACCTGCAGCGACTCGGTGACCGTCTCGGCGGTCTCGCCGTAGAACCGGGTCGGCGCCGCCTCGCCCCAGCCCTCGTTGCCGTCGGCGTCGGTCACCTTGACCCAGACGGTGCGGTAGTCGCTCTGGCCGCCGCGGGCGATGATGAAGGGATGCCGGGTGCGGAGCGCGAGGAATTCAGCCTGGAGTCGCAGCATGGACGGGTCCGGTCAAGTGTGGTGCGGGAAACTTACCGAGCCCCCGATGAGGGGCAAGCTGTTCACCCGAGCGCCGCCACGTGCGCCGCCACGCCTTTCGCGAGCCGCCCCGGGATGTAGCCGCCTTCGAGCGTCCCCACGATCGGCACGCCCGGCAGCCGCTCCCGGAGCCGCTCGGTCAGGATCCGGTAGTGCCGCGGCTCCAGGGTGAAGCCGCCCAGAGGATCCCCCGCCATCGCGTCGAACCCCGCCGAGACGATCAGCGCCTCCGGCGCCCAGTCCGCGGTGGCCGCCTCGATGGCCAGCCAGAGATCCCGCACGTACCGCTCCGGCGCCAGTCCCCCCGGCATCGGCACGTTGAAGATGTTGCCGACGCCTCGCTCGTCGGCCGCGCCGGTCCCCGGCCACCACGGCCACTGGTGCAGCGACACGAAACGGATCTCCGCGTCGTGCTCCACCAGCGCCTGGGTGCCGTTGCCGTGGTGCACGTCCCAGTCGACGATCAGCACCCGCCTCCGGCCGAGCGCCTGGAACCGCCGGGCCGCCACCACGGCGTTGCTCACCAGGCAGAAGCCCATGACCCGTTCCGCGAGGGCGTGGTGTCCCGGGGGCCGCACCGCGGCGAAGGCGTGGGACGCGCCGCCATGCGCCCGCTCCACCGCCGCCAGCACCGCGCCGGTGGCGCCGAGGACGGCGTCCCAGCTCGAGGGTGACACGATCGTGTCGGGGTCCAGCTGTCGCCCGCCCTCCGCGCTGGCCGCCCTCAGCAGCTCGAGGTGGGCGCGCGGATGCACCGTGAGGAGGGCGTCGGAATCGGAGGGTGTGGCGGTGATGACTTCCACGGCCGGGAGGGCCGCGAGGGCTCCCAGCACCGCCGTGATCCGCCCCGGCGCCTCGGGATGCCCGGGGCCGGGGTCGTGGAGCGCACAACTCGGATGACTGAAGACGGCGACGGCCATGGAGCCCGCCGGGTGAGGAGGGAGCTAGCGGACCGCCTGGCGGCGGACGGGGAGCACGATCAGGGCGGCCTGGTCCACCACCCGCGCATCGGCCAGGGTGGCGGACTCGTCCCGGAGCGAGGCCCCGCGGAATTTCACTTCGTAGCCCTGCGGATCGCCGGTCACGTGCGCCATCGCGAGCGCGCGCAGCTTGAGATCGGCAATCGGGGTGGACGCGGGCAGTTCGAGCGGTATCGCGTCCCACGCGTCCTGCACCGTGACCCGGAGTCGCAGTGTGCCGCTCATGCCGCCACCTCCGCCGGCTCCGGCAGCGTGTGGAGGAAGCGTGACACCCCCTGGTCGAAATAGAGGGTGGACGCCCGGACCCGCGTGCCGCCCGCGACGGCGAACACCGCGAGGGCGATCTCTTCGCCGCCCTGCCCGCGGAGCGACAGCCAGGCCGGGCCTTCCTTTTCCGGGAACGCGGCCATGGCCGGCACCCGCTGGCTGAAGAAGGCCTTGGCGCGGCGGATCACCTCCGCCCCGTCGAGTGTGGTCAGTGTCTCGTGGACCATGGGGTCGCTCAGCGCTTGAGGATGGTGATGCCGGTCGGCTGGGCCGGGATCGGCGTCGTGCTCACCTTGGTGAGCGTGGTCAGGTCGATCACGTCGACCGCGCCGGGGTCGGCGCCGATCGACTCCTGCGTGATGTAGGCGTAGCGGCCGTCCGGGCTGTACGCCACGCCGTGCACGATCTTCTTGGTCGTGGCCACCCGCGCCAGCTCCTTGAACGTGACGGCGTCGATGATGCTGACGCTCTGGGCCTTCTTGTTCGTCACGATCACCAGCCGCCCGTCGGGCGAGGGCTCCACGTTGTAGGCTCCGGCGCCGGTCGGAACCTCCTTCACCATCGTGAGCGCCGTGGCGTCCCACACCTGCAGCGTGCCCTTGTGGTTGCACGCCACGTAGAGCGTCCGGTCGTCGCGCGAGACGCTCACGAAGGTGGGCGCGCACTCGTTGTCCACGGCCGGCGGGGCGGCCGGCGCGGTGACCGCGGGCGCCGGGGCCGTCGGGGCGGGCACCATCGCGGCGTGGTTCATCCCGGCGTGCGCGCCCGCCGCCGCGGCCGGCATGCTCATCCCGGAACCGGTCTTTACACGGCGGGTCACCGCCAGCGCGGACACGTCGATCTGCAGGATCTCGTCGCTGTGCATGCAGGTGACCCACACGGCGGTCCCGGCGTGGTTGACCTTGACGCCGTGCGGCATGTCGCAGGCTTCGATTTCGGTGATGGTGGCCATCTCCGGCGTGTAGACCGCGGAGACGACGTTGGTCCGCGGGTGGTCGCCGTAGAAGTCGGAGTTGGCCACGAAGGCGAAGTCCCCGTCGGGCGTGACGGAGATGGTGGTCGGGAAGAGCTCGATCTGGGCGCGGCCGGCCACGGTGTCGTTCGTGGCGTCGAACCGCCAGAGGCTGCCGTAGGGCGTCCCGTGCGCGATCGACACGTAGTACCAGCGCTGGTCGGGCGAGACGGTGATGTTGTGCGGGCCATCGATGTCGGCGGGCATGATCCCGACCGGCACGACGTGGTCCACCACCAGCGTGTTCCCCTCGGGGCGGAGCCAGGTCACGATGTCGCCCGATTCGCTCACGACGCCGACCCGGTAGCCCGGACCCGAGGACTGGGCCGCGAGTGGTGCGGCGGCGAGCGCGAGCCCCACGAACAGCATGCCCCGCATGACACTCCTCCAGCGCGTTGGGAATCCCGCGGAAGTTAATCGCCCGAGGCCGCTTCCGCCCCCACCGTGGCGAGGAACGGCGCCGGGCGCCGGAAGAAGGCCAGCCACCCCGCGCGGCGCCGGAGGACCAGCACCAGGTCGCCGGGCGGCGGGTCCGACACGCCCTCGACGACCAGGAAGGCGGGGAGCGCGGCGCCCGCTGGCAGCAGGGCGCGGTAGGCCCGCCCGTGCCAGGCGAACTCCAGCGCCGCCGGGAGCGTCCGGACGACCCGATCGAGGAAGAAGTCGTCGTCCACCTGGTACACCCCCTCCGCGACCCGCTCCCCGCCCAAATGAAACTCGGGGTCGAACGGGTCGCCCTCGAGCCGCGCGAAGTTCTCCTCCGCCGCCTCGTCGAAGGCCTCGAGCGCGCCCTCGCGGGCCCGCCATTCGAGGTGATGCCGGAGTTCGTGGGTCAGGGTGTCCCAGGCCTCGGTCCGCCAGTCGAAGTCGGGGTCGAGCTCGGCCAGGGCCTGGAAGGAGCCGTAGTACAGGACGACCCGGCTCTGGATCTCGTCCGGGGCGCCGCTCGAGCCGGCGTGGAAGGGGATGCAGTGGCCCAGCGTGAAGATGTCGGCGCGCGTAGGGTGTGGCACGGTGCGGGGTGACACGGTGATCTCGAAGACGCCGTCGAGGAACTCCTCGGGCACCTCCCGGCTGACCCGCGCGACGAGCGCCTTGAAGTCGTTGAGTCGCATCGTCACCGGCCTCCCTGCCCCGCTGCCCCCCAGCCCCGCCGCGTCAGGCCGCGTCCAGCGCCTGCGCCAAGTCGGCGATGAGGTCCTCGTAGTGTTCCACCCCCACCGACAGCCGCACCAGCCCGGGCGTCATCCCCATCCGCGCCTGGTCCGCCGGCGGCACGTCGGCGTGGGTCATCGAGCCGGGGTGCTCGGCCAGGGACTCGGTGCCGCCGAGGCTCACCGCCAGCTTCACCATGCGGAGCGCGTTGAGGAAACGGAACGCCGCCTCCTGACCGCCGCGGATGTCGAAGGAGATCATCGAGCCGGCGGCGACGCACTGCCGCCGGTAGAGCTCGTACATCGGGTGGCTCTGGGCCAGGTGGCCGAGGTAGTGCACCGCCTCGACCTTGGTGTGGGCAGCCAGGAAGTCGGCCACGTACCGCGCGTTCTTCATTGCGGCCGTCATCCGCATCTTGAGCGTCTCGAGGCTCCGGAGCAGGAGCCAGCCGGTCCAGGGGCCGGCCATGGTGCCCATGAAGGTGCGGAGCGTCCGCACCGGGAGCATCACGGCCTCGGAGCCGAGGACCGCGCCGGCGATCACGTCGCTGTGCCCGCCGATGAACTTGGTGGCGGAATAGATCACCAGGTCCGCGCCGTGCTGCAGGGGGTGCTGGAAGACGGGGCCGAGGAAGGTGTTGTCCACCATCACGACCGCCGGGCGCCCCGGCGCGGAGAGGCCGTGCATTAGGTCGGAGATGGCCCGGATGTCCACCAGGCCGTTGGTCGGGTTGGCCGGGGTCTCGATGATGGCCGCGGCCACCGGGCGCCCGCCGATGCGGGCGGTCAGGTCGGCGGCCAGGTCCGCCATCGGCACCCCGGCGGGGAAGCCGACCGGGACGACCCCCATCCGCGGCAGGAAGTGCTTGATGAAGTGGTCGCACCCGCCGTAGAGCGGCTCGCTGTGGACCAGCACGTCGCCGGGGGTGAGGAAGGCCAGGAGCGAGGTGGTGATGGCCGCCATGCCGCTCGCGAAGACCGCGCAGGACTCGGCCTCGTCCCAGAGCGCGAGGCGCCCCTCGAGGATTTCCAGGTCGGGGTTGTTGAGGCGGCTGTAGATCAGCCCCATCTCCTCGTCGGACCCCTGCTCCCGGAGGCCGTACGCCAGCTCGAAGAACGCCTTGCCGGCCTCCGCCGTCTCGAAGGCGAAGGTCGAGGTCTGGAAGATCGGGCACTTCACCGCCCCCTCGCTGAGCCGCGGGTCGTATCCGTAGCTCATCATCAGGCTCTCGGGACGGAGCTTCCGCCCGCCGATCTCCCGCAGGTCCCCGCTCATGGTGCCGCCTCTCGTGTCAGCCCTCGGTCCGCTCCTTGACCCACCCCTTCAGCCGGTCGGACGCCACCCGGTCCTGCGTCATCGTGTCGCGGTGGCGGACCGTCACGGTGCCGTCCGTGAGCGTCTGCCCGTCCACGGTCACGCAGAACGGCGTGCCCGCCTCGTCCATCCGGCGGTAGCGGCGGCCCACGGCGCCGCTGTCGTCGTAGAAGGCGTTCACGTGCTGCTTGATCTCGTGGTAGAGCCGGGTGGCGTATTCCGGCATGCCGTCCTTCTTGACCAGCGGGAAGACGCCGACCTTAATCGGCGCCACCGACGGGTGGAAGCCGAGCACCACGCGCGTCTCCCCTTCCACCTGCTCCTCGCGGTAGGCGTCCACCAGCGTGGTGAGCGTCACCCGGTCCGCGCCGGCGGACGTCTCGACCACGAAGGGGACGAAGCGTTCGTTGTTGGGCTGGTCGAAGTAGTCCAGCTTCTTGCCGGAGAAGGTCTGGTGCCGCTGCAGGTCGAAGTCGGTGCGGTTGTGGATCCCCTCGATCTCGTTCCAGCCGAAGGGAAACTCGTACTCGATGTCGTAGGCCGCCTTGGCGTAGTGCGCCAGCTCGCCGGGGCCGTGCTCGTGCCAGCGGAGCTTGGCCGGGTTGAGGCCGAGCGCGTGATGCCAGGCCATGCGCCACTCGCGCCAGTGCTCGAACCACTCGGTGTCGGTGCCCGGCTTGACGAAGAACTGCATCTCCATCTGCTCGAACTCGCGGGTCCGGAAGATGAAGTTGCCCGGCGTGATCTCGTTGCGGAACGCCTTGCCGATCTGCGCGATGCCGAAGGGCACCTTCTGCCGCGAGCCCTGGAGCACATTGAGATAGTTGACGTAGATGCCCTGCGCCGTCTCGGGGCGGAGGTACACCACCGCGGCGGACTCCTCCACCGGCCCCATGAACGTCTTGAACATGAGGTTGAACATCCGCGGCGCGGTGAGCTCGCAGGTCGTGTGCTCGCCCGGCTTCTTGCTCGGCTTCTGCGGGCACTGCGCGTCCTGGATCTTGTCCGCGCGGAAGCGCGCCTTGCAGGTCTTGCAGTCCACCAGCGGATCGGTGAAGCCCGCCACGTGGCCGGACGCTTCCCACACCTTCGGGTGCATCAGGATCGCGGCGTCGAGCCCCTCGATGTCGTCGCGGGCGTGGACCATGGCGCGCCACCAGCGGTCCTTCACGTTCTTCTTGAGCTCGACGCCGAGGGGCCCGTAGTCCCAGACCGATCCGAGGCCGCCGTAGATCTCGGAGGACTGGAAGATGAAACCGCGCCGCTTGCAAAGCGACACGATCTTGTCCATCAGGGTGGTGTCGGCCATGTGCCGGCTCGCGAGGTCGGGGAAAGGGGAGGATTCGGCTACGCGGGGATAATAAACGGGGCCCCGGGGGGGCGACAAGCAATGAGCGGGGTGCAAATATCTGCGCGCAACCCCCGGCGCGATCGACGCCGGACTGCGCGAAACCGGTCGAGCACCGGAATGCCATCTTCTTGCAGGGAAACCCCTTAGGCTGAGGCGGAGAGCGGGCATTCGAATTGCTTCTCCAGCACGGGTGCGAGGCACCCTCTCCGCTCGCGGCTCGTCAGCGGGCCAGATGTGGGGAGGCCGCGCAGCTCGATCTCATGCCCTGTTCAGGAGTCCCAGATGCAGCCTGTTCGCCCCCTGCCGGCCCGGAGCCGGCGCATGGCCCTCCTGGCCGACCGGAGAGGCTTCGCGCTCGAGGCCACGATGATCGTCCTCGTGCTGATCTCGGTCCTGGTCGCCGTGTCGGTGACCAGCTACGTGATCGTGCAGAAATCCGGCAGCCTGGACTACCGCGCCACGCGGGTCGCCTACGCTGCCGAGGCGGGCTCCGACGCGGTCATGGCGCAGCTGGCGCAGTCGATGACGGACGGCACCCTCAGCAACGCGGACATCAGCGCCGTCACGCTGCCGACCCTCTCGGGCTTCACCTTCACCGCGCCCACCGTGACCAGGATCGGCGCCCCGCTCCCCAAGACCATCACCAGCGGTGCGTACGCCGGCCTCATCGGCCTCAACCAGCAGATCGACATCGGCATCACCGCCACCGACCCGGCCGGCAACCGCGGCCAAGTCGTCATCACGGCCAACGCCCAGTCGATCCCGCTGTTCCAGTTTGGCGTGTTTTACGACGGCGATCTCGAGATCCACAACGGCCAGAACATGGACTTCGCCGGGTGGGTCCACACCAACTCGAATCTCTACCTGACGCCCGGCGGCTCGGCCATCACCAGCTTCCACGACCTGATCACCACGCCCGACAGCGTCTTCTGGCAGCGCAAGGCCTACAGCGAACGCCAGAACGGCGTGAAGGTGGACAACGCCTCGGGCGTGGCCCAGACGCTGAACTTCGACAGCCGGAGCAACCCCGGCTCTTCCTTCGTGACGGCCAGCACTAGCCTCGTGGATGGCCGGATCATGACCGGCGTGAGCGGCGTACTGCCACTCAAGCTCCCGCTCCCCGACGGCATGCCGGCGATCCAGCTGGTCCAGCCCCGGAGCGGCGGCGACACCCCGGACGTGCAGGGCGTGAAATTCTCCTGGAAGGCCACGGCGCACCTGACCGTGGACATGACCCAGTTGGCCAACGTCAACACCTGCGCCGGCATCACGAGCATCGGATCGGCGCTGCCGACCGGCGCGAACTGCGCGATGTTCACGGGACTGCCGCAGGGGTTCTGGGACGGCCGCGAGAACATCGGCGCCGACGTCTTCCAGATCGACATGGGGGCCCTGCAGACTTGGGCCAACGGCAACTCGGCACGGGACTACAGCATCGTCTACGTCACCTTCACCAACGTGGACCCCTCGGTCGCCGCTCGGGACTACCCCGTCGTGCGCATCAAGAACGGCGCGACCCTCCGTGCCCCAGTCACCGTGTCCACCGACCGCCCGCTCTATCTCTGGGGCGATTTCAACACCGGCGCCACCTGGTACCCGGCCTCCTTCATCGCGGACGCCATCAGCTTCCAGTCGAGCGCCTGGACCGATGCGGCCCACACTGTCACGGGTCCGGGCGCTGGCACCTCGCACACGGTGGCCGGGGGAGGCCCGGACTGGACCAACCCACCACAGAACACCGCGGCCAACATGACGGTGTACGCGGCCATCGCGGCCGGCCATTCCGCCACGCCCTGCGACTGGCAGCGGCCGGGCTGCGTGGTGCCCACGCCCCCGCCGGCCACGGCCAACGGCAGCTATGGCGGCGGGCTGGAGAACTTCCCGCGCTTCCTGGAGAACTTCAGCGGCAGGACCGTCACGTACCGCGGCTCGCTGGTGTCGCTCTTCGAGAGCCAGTACGCCGCGCGGCGGCGGTGGTCCTGGACCAGCTACTACGGCGTCCCCACCCGCGACTGGAGGTTCGATACCCGCTTCCGCGACCCCGCGCAGTTGCCGCCGGGCACGCCGGTGGTCGGCAGCGTGATCCAGACGTCCTTCCGGCCGGTGTACTAGGAGCCCGCGATGACGCGCCATTCCCGCGCCGGCTTCACGCTCGTCGAGATGCTCATCGTGATCGTCGTGATGGGCCTCGCGCTGATGTTCATGGTGCCCCGGTTCCGGGCGTCGCCGCAGACCAAGGCCCGGGCGGCCGCGTCGCTCCTGGCGGCGGATCTCGAACTGGCCCGGAGCAAGGCGATGGCCTCTCGGAGCATCGTCCGGGTCGTCTTCGACCCGGCGACCAGTTCGTACACCGGGTACCTCGACTTCAACCGCGACGGGGTCATCGACCAGAGCGTCGCCGAGCGCGACTCGCTCAAGGCCTTCGGGGGGACGCGGCGGCTCTCGAACGACGCCGTCTACGGGCGGGCCGGCCAGCCGGACGTCCCCGACTTCTACGGCGCCGGCGCCATCACCTTCCCGGCGCCCGAGATCGACTTCGACGCCCGCGGGCTGACGACGCCGATCGGCACCCGGGGCGTGATCTACGTGCAACTCTTCGGCGATACCACCGCGGTGGCCGCCGTTTCGGTCTCGGGCGCCGGCGGCGTTCGTCTCTGGACGGCAGAGGGAGGCAGCTGGCGATGAAGCGCAATCGAGAAGCGGGATTCACGCTGATGTCGGTCATCCTGGCGGTGGTCATCCTGAGCATCGGGCTCCTGGCCCTGGGCCGCGCCCAGGCGATGCTCATCCGGGCCCAGGCCACCTCCAGCCAGCGCAGCGTGGCCCTGGGCATCGCCCGCAACTACATCGAGGAGGTCCGGAGCCGCATCGGGAGCCCCGCCTCGGAACCTGCGGCGTCGGTGGACGAAACCGGGACGCCCAGCGGCAGCGGCAAGTACGCGCGCGGGCTCGAGGTCGTCGACCTCGGCAACAACCTCTTCCGGACCACCTGCAGCGTGACCTATCCGCGCGGTGCGCAGGCCGTCCAAATCGTCACCCTCATCTACCGGTGATCGCCATGCGCGCGCTCCGCTCACCCGCCGGCCGGGCCGGCTTCACCCTGATCGAGCTGCTCATCGCCATGACGATTGGGCTCATCGTGCTCGCGGCGTCCACCGCGCTGGTGGCCTCGACCTGGCGCGGGATGTCGGGCGGCCGGGAACGCGAAGGCATCGAACGCAACGCCCGCTTCATCAACGAGGCGCTCCATCGTGACCTCTCGGAGACCGGCGTGGGTATCAGCTCGTCGGTGCGCTTCGGCAGCCTCTCCGCGCGCGGGGACACGATCGTCATCCTGAGCGTCCCGTATACCAACGGCGTGGCGGCGTCGCCCCACACCATCCAGTACGCGGGCCCGGCCCTGGCCCCCTCCACCGGCACCTGTGGCACCTACTGCGTGGATGTCGATACCGTGGCGTTCGACCTCGCGGTCGGCGACGTCGCCCTCCTGCAGTCGAACAACGAGCGCAGGCTGATCCAGGTGACCGGCGTCTCCCGGTCCGGCGGCAAGGCGTCGGTGACCTTCGCCGCCGACAGCTCCATGCTCCAGCACGAGGGGGCCTACGCCCGTAACCTGCAGCTCAGCAGCAACGGCACCGTGATCATGAAGCTGAAGTTCGTGGAGTACTACGTGCGGAACCGACGGCTGATGCGGGCGGAACAGCTGAACCCCGACCGGACGCCGATGGGGGAATTGATGGCGACGGGAGTGGACAGCATCAAGGTCAACCTGGTCTTCGCGAACGGCGCCGTGGCCCCGACCGCCGACCCCACGGACGCCGACGGCACCAACGACTGGAACGACATCCTGGCCCTGCGGGTGTTCGCGACGCTGCAGTCCGACCCGACCGACACCCGGCTCAACGGTGGGCAACCGATCACCCGCAACTACCAGTGGTGGTTCGCGCCCCGCAACCTGCGCTACGAGAAGAATCAGGCCTGAGCCCGGCCCGCGCTACACCTCGATGATCTAGTCCCGCCGGGTCCCCACGCTCACGTACCGGATGGGAGCGCCGGAGAGGTCCTGCAGGCGGTCGAGGTAGGCCCGCGCCTCCGGGGGGAGGTCGGCCATCCGTCGCGCCCCCTCGGTGCTCTTCCGCCAGCCTGGCAGCACCTCATAGACCGGCTCCACCCGCTCCAGCCGCTCCACCTCCGCCGGGAGTTCCTCGGTCAACTCGCCGTCCACCCGGTAGCTGGTCCCCACCGGGATCTCGCCGAAGGTGTCCAGCACGTCCAGCTTGGTCACCGCGAGCCCGGTGAGGCCATTCACCCGCACCGAGTAGCGCACCACGTTGGCGTCGAACCAGCCGCAGCGCCGCGGGCGCCCCGTGACCGCGCCGAACTCGCCGCCGATTCGCTGCAGCGCTTCCCCTCCTTCTCCCAGGGCCTCCGTCGGCAGCGGGCCGTTCCCCACCCGCGTCGTGTAGGCCTTCACCACGCCCAGCACGCCGTCGATGGCCGTCGGGCCGATGCCCGCCCCCACCGAGGCCCCGCCGGCCGTGGTGTTGGAGCTCGTCACGTACGGGTAGGTCCCGTGGTCCACGTCGAGGAGCGCCCCCTGCGCGCCCTCCAGCAGCACCCGCTTGCCGGCCCGGAGCGCCCGGTGCACCAGCAGTCCGGTGTCGGTGGCGAGCGGGAGGAGCCGGGGCGCCAGGCGTTCCAGCAGCGCCACGTGCTCGTCGAGCGACGCCGGAGGGGCCCCCATCATCGCGAGCAGGCGGTTGGCCCGGTCGAGCCGCTCCGCCAGGAGCCCGCGGAGCGCGGCGCCGTCCCGGAGGTCCACCACCCGCACGCCCCGCCGGCCGTACTTGTCCTCGTACGTCGGGCCGATGCCGCGGCCGGTGGTGCCGATCTTCTGCGACTTCTCGCTGGCCGCGTCGAGCAGCTTGTG
>Ga0315270_10000948_pt1 | contig 15565 bp, 5 predicted proteins | sample C1_bottom_MG_FD_204932 | JGI IMG/M metagenome (GOLD analysis project Ga0315270, IMG submission 204932) | Sediment microbial communities from Yellowstone Lake, YNP, Wyoming, USA - C1_bottom | ecosystem: Environmental > Aquatic > Freshwater > Lake > Sediment | place: USA: Wyoming | collected... | reverse complement strand
AGTTTCGGCGGATCACCTCTTGAAAAAGATGGAAATGGAAATTTAATCTCCAAATCTGGAGGTATGATTAAGCAGGTTAGTATTGAAAATTTTTACGTTATATTCATTCTTGATCGTCCCGTTTCAAATGAAGAAGCAAAAAATTATCTTCTTGTCTTCAAAGAAGGTTTACTTTCGTGGAATCCAAGATTAACTGTTACCGATATTGAGGGTCTTAAAACGATAGCTGAAGATGAAACATTTCTTTGGAATATTTACGGCAGATTTAAGACATCATCGTCTAACCCTTTATATTATCTTCAAAAATTCTATATTAAATTTTCTTCATCAGGACAAGCGGTATCAGTTACCGATTCACAGGTAGATGGTACCGAAACTCTTATTAACATTGGATATGGTAAATTTCAAAATGTTTCAGCCAATGGTCTCTTTCCTAGTTTAATTAATGATATTACTCATCCTTTACCTCCACGATCTTCTCCAGAAGAAATACTTGCTAAATTGAGAGCTGTAGTACCAACATTTGCTCCACAACCTTCTTTTCCAGGTATGCAACCAGCAGGATTTGCTCCTCAACCATTACCATTTGCATCCCAAAGATCTGGTGGATTTCCTTCCACTGGTCCACAACTTCAACCATTTCAACCTTTCACTCCACCAGGACAAGTAGGACAACCTAATCTTTTACGTCCAGCTGCTCCCCAATTGAGTGCATTTGGAATGAATCCACCACAACCTGGTTTACCTCAATTTAATTCACAGCCTGGTTTACCTCAATTCAACTCCCAACCTGGTTTACCTCAATTTAATTCACAGCCTGGCTTACCTCAATTCAACTCCCAACCTGGTTTACCTCAATTCAACCAACAACCTATGAACCAATTCAACCAACAATCTGGCTTACCTCAATTCAACCAACAACCTATGAGTCAATTCAACCAACAATCTGGTGGTTTTAATTCTCAATCTGGTGGATTCTCACAATATCAACAACAAAATATAGGAGATCCTATTGAAGCCAAATTTAACGAAATAACTGCCAATAATAAACAAAATGTCTCAAAGTTTCGTGATACTGTTTTAAATGTAGGTCCTAAATATATTAATCTTTTAACTGGTAAACCTATTGAAGGTAGTAAGGGTGCAATCAAATTTATCGTTACAAAATTTCCCCAACCTGGAGATAGTTGGCATCAATATGATAATGAAGGTAAACCTCAATATAAATTAGATACTAATCCAGGCGAACCAGGTTTTCGTTATGCTATCAATACTGCAGCCAAATCATTTTTCTCCGACGTTAAAAACGAATCAGCACTGAATCATCCAAATATTCAAAAAATATTCCAACTTCTTTTAAATTATGTTCATACACAATTCCCTGGAGGAAATGAAACAGTTTATTCCGGACCATCAACACAGTATTGTCAACAACAATATAATGGTAATGCATTCAGTGCTCAAGGTGGTCAACCTGGTCAATTTAACCAACCTGGTCAATTTAACCAACCTGGTCAATTTAACCAACCTGGTCAAATGTTCCAACAACAAATGCAATCTTCATATGCTCAACCACCAATGTCTTTCGGACCATCAGGTTCTCTCAATCCAACAGCTTTTAATGTTAATTCCCACCCAAATACAATTAACACTAATTCAACAGTTGGGCCAGCCGCTTTTGCAGCTTCAAGAACTGGTCAACCAATGTTAGGTTTAGCGCCTTTAATCAATTCATCACAACCTATCAGTCAACTTGCACAAAATATGACTAATATGTCCTTAAATCAAGAAAAGGTTAATTTATACAAATTATCTTTAGATGATCTTGATGCTTACGCTGATTTTGATTTCTTTGCTTCTAATATTCCTACCCGTGAAATTGAAGTTCTTGATGGCGATACTGTAAGATTAGCATCTATTTTTACTCTTCATGATCTTAGTGAAAGTCATCGTGTTCTAAAACGTAGTGATAAAAAAGTTTGTTCTTTAACCGGACAATGTAATGAAGATGTTGGTTTTGTTGCCAAATATAAAATACGTGCTAAAGGTATTGACGCAGCAGAACATGATACTTTTGAAGGTCAATTAGCTGGTGTTTTAGTAATTGCTCTTTTTGCAGTTTTAGAATATAAAGGTATTCAACTTGTAGCTGATCTTCATGGTGGTGATAAATATGGAAGGGTATTAGCCGATGTCTATGCTCTTGTTAATGGTGAAAGAAAAAATGTATTTGCATCTTTATTGAATATTACAGTACCAGACCCTACCGATAATAATATTTCTCATCATTTAGCTGTTGCTTATGAAGGTGACTCAAAGAGTGCTGAAATGAGACTTCTTAAACATGTAAATGGTGCTAAAGTTAGTGTTGATAAATTAAAAGAACAAGATGTATTTGAGCTTGTTAAAATATATTTACCTCAATTATTAGCTTCTCTTGGTGTTGATGATTTTGATATCGACTCATTACAAAATTTAAATAGTTTTGGTAAGTTACCACAACCTGTTGCCAGTAATGTAGCAGCTGCTCAACCAATGGGTCAACAAACTAGTTTTCAACAAAACTTCCCTCAACCAATGGGTCAACAAACTGGATTCTTAAAACCTGCTTTTCCTCAACCAATTGCTCAACAAGGTCTCTCTCAACAAACTGGATTCTTAAAACCAGCACTTGCACAACAACCTGCATTTCCTTCAACCGGCGGATTTGCACCACAAGGTCTTCCTCAACAAACTGGATTTTTAACACAAGCAGCACCTCAACAACCTGGATATCCTTCAACCGGCGGATTTGCACCACAAGGTATGTCTCAACCTGGATTTCCTTCAACCGGTGGATTCTTAAAACCAGCACTTACTCAACAACCTACATTTCCTTCAACCGGCGGATTTACACCACAAAGTATGTCTCAACCTACATTTCCTTCAACTGGCGGATTTGCACCACAAAGTATGTCTCAACCTACATTTCCTACACCAAATACATTCTCTACACCTAATTTTAGTAGTGCTGCAACAGCCAATCCATCATTTGGTATACCGGCTTATGGAGGTAGTAATTCAGTATACGAAACCCCATATGATGATAGTTATGATAATGACGTTAATGAGGAAGAAAATAGTAATGATTATGAAGAAGGATTCAATCAAGATGACGATGAAGAAAATAATGTAAACTATGAAGATGAGGAAGGGGAAAATGATTTGTTTTAAGTGGTTAATATAGTCAATCTAAATAATATAAATATAATGTACAATTGTACATTATACATAGTAATTATGAATCGTTATGAGTCGTTAGGATTTATTTTTAAATATGGAAAATCATTATAAAACCCGCTATTTATTCTAGCTATTTTTTCAATATACGCTTCGATTTGAAAATTATATTTATTCTCTGGCATATTTTTGTATTTATCTTTGATAAAATTAATTAATTCATTATAATTTAAATCATCACCGTTTACTATTCGCGGATTGTCAAAGATTAAATATGCTACAAAAAGAAAATATATATTCATTCGATTATAAAAGACAGAATTATAAGAAATTTTTTCCACAATATTATTAGATATTATTATACCACGCTCACCCAATTGTTTTTGAACTGTCACTACTTTTGAATGATACATGTTATAAGTTTGTGTTGATTTTCTCTCTTCATCACGAATAATAATTTCCTCAGGAAAATTTTTTCTGGAAGTGACACTGAAAGGATATGCCATAATATATTTTATTATTTTCGAAAAAAATTCGAAAAAATAATTAATTGTTACAATTTGAATCATAAGATGAATTACATACTCCAGATCCTGCTGAACCGGATAAAGTATTTTCACTAATATCCCCATATAATAAAGTTGCAAGAATAACGAGTATTAAAAAATATATTAAAAAAAATATTAGAAATGCAAATGATAATGCCACTTTTTCAAAACCATCCTTTCGTGTACCTAAAACAATAATAACAAGAAAAAGAAGAATTAGAAATATTAACCAATTTTGATACATTTTAATCGTAAAAAATATTTTCTTCTTAAAATACCAAAAAAAAAGAAAAAATCGAAAAAAATTCGTTTAAAAATTCAAAAAAAGATATGGCTAGAGTCATTAATCATCATCAAAAAAAATGGAATTCATTCCCTGAAATCATCGATTCAATCGAAAAAGAACGGCATGAAATTGCCCTTATAAGGTCAGCTACAGCTTCTGGCAAATCAACAAAACTTGTTTCATCAATTTATGAAAAAGGATATACATGCTTTTTAATAGCACCAACTATTGTATCAGCAAGAAGTTTATATAATTATATGTCTAATTCTATTCCGTCAATAGGATATGCTGCAGATTCAGAAGTTCATTACAATAACATTTTACTTAATTCAATTCGCTCGTCTAACTCAAGAAATAATTCTCAATTAATTGAGAATACAGCTGTTGTTTATTGTACAACAGGTCATATGAAAAAGATTTTATATGATTGTATTCGATATTACCAAAGTCCCGAAGTTATGGATCGTTCAACAATTAAAAATATCAATTTAAAATTTTGTGATTTTTTAATTTTAGATGAAGTACATATTGGCAGTATTGATATTACAATGATTTATCGACTCTGGAGAGAATTGCAAAGAATTGTGACAAATTCTTCACTCATTCCAACTTTAATTGAAACATCGGCAACATATTATGATGATAGCATCCCCACTTACGAAATGTTTGATAGAGTAAAACATACTGTAGAAATTTATTATTTACAATATCCTATATTAAAAAATAATGATATATATAAAGAAATAATTTCTTATCTTCGAAATAACACAGAAACTCAACCTGGTGGTTCATTGGTATTTTTACCTGGTCTTTTTGAAATTGAAAATATCAAAAGACATTTACCTGAAGATAAGTATGATATTACTGTAGCCCATTCTTCATTATCATCTTCAGAAATGGAAAAAATTTTTGAACCTGCCAAAGGAGGTAAAAAAAAATTAGTATTATCAACTAATGTTGCAGAAACTTCGTTAACTATTCCAAATTTATCATTAATTATTGATTCTATGCTCGAAAAGGTTCCTGAAACAACAGATTCTGGTAGTTTATCATTAAATTGTGTTAAAATATCTAAAGATTCTGCACAGCAACGTAGGGGTAGAACAGGTCGTAATTGTAACGGAAAAGTTTTAAGAATGTGTACTGCTCAAGAATTTGAAAATCTTGATCAAGTACGTCAACTCGAAATATATCGATTACCAATTATTAATGAAGCTATTCATTGTATATCTTCAGGTATTAATCTTCGAAATATCTTTTATGATCTTCCTGAAGAAAAAATTTCAGCTACTCTTTTTTCATTAAAAGATGTAGGTGCAATTGATGTTAGAGGTATAGTGACACAAATTGGAGAATTTGTAACTCAAATACCTGTTTCATTTAAAATAGGCGTATTTCTTTATCATTGGATTGAACAATATCCAGTATATCCAGGTGTTGTTATTGCTATGTTGATTGAAATGAGTGATATGTTATTTACTGATATTTCTAATGATATAAAATCTGATGTTCCTTTAGGAACACTAATTAATATTTGGAATTTTATGTTACAAGAATATAATGATATTAGCACTTCAAATAAAAATATTAAAGATTATACCATGAAATATAATATTAAATTTCAAGCTTTTCTTGATCTTCGCAAAAGTATTCTTGAATTATTAACTATTTTTAATAAAAGAGGTGAAGATATTGAGGTTTCTTTATTCACACCCGAAGAAATTTATCCACTTGTTAATCCTATTTTAAAATCTATTTACCCTTCATATAGCAGAACTAATAAAAAAGGAAATCCTTCTTATTTTAAAAAAGATATCAACGGAAGAAAAATTAAAAACTCACCTAATTTTTTCCTTGATTTTAAATTGGCTCCACGACATACTACATCTAATCTTCAAGAAGTTATTGGAATATATACTAAAAAAGTAAATAATGCTGAAAAATTAGCTTTATGGATACCTTCAGAGATTGACGTAGTAAAGGAAACAGTTGGTGAAATTGAAGAAGTTGAAGACAACCCTTAATAAATATATTCAATTGAATATATTTGACTACTTTAACTATCTCAATTATTTTGATCATCTAGATCACCTAGATAAAAGTTAAATTTTTTACCACTATACATTTCTTCCATTATAACATATATAATAGAAAAAATATAAAGATGCCATAAACAATGATAAAAGGTTGAAATGTACATATTATTAATCGCCATTGATAAAATATTGAATATAAACCCTATGATAATAGATGGTATAAGATCATCATTTAAACATTTAATTAACGAATATTTATTCGTTGCTAAATAAAAATATCCAATTCTTAAAAATACACCAACAGATAATAATATATTTATATTATTCCAATTTATAGATAATTCATGATATAAATGAAATGTGATTGAACTTATAACAGTAGCAAATAAAATAAAAAATGTTATATAATCTTTTTTTGAATATGATAATAATATAGCATATAATAAGGGTATATTAGTTAAAGTGATAAAAAGATTAAACATATTCTATTTTATCTCAAAAATTGAAAGATTTTTTCAATTATCTATTTTTACGCCAAAGTCGAAAAATAAATAAAAATTCACTTTTATCGGTTTTTTCGATAAAAATGATTTTTTTCCGAAAAAAATCGAAAATTACAAAACATGTACCCGCAAATTTTTGTGTTATATTCATTATTTAATGAGACAGATCCTAACCTTTCAGTTATTTATTCAATCTTAATCCAACCAGGAGTTGAGGATTTTATTCACATTTCTGATTTAAGTTCTGTCATCCTATCTTTTATATCAAGAAAGGAAAAAATACCAACAGAAATCATTCAGATTATTCAAAATCGTTTATACATCTTACTAAGAGACAATTTCGAATCTGAAAATACTCGTAAAATTAAAGCAGCAATTAATGAAGAAGCTGGATATATATATGAAACATATACCTATAATACCAATCAATATCCAAATATTATCAGTTCCAAAAAAGAAGATTCTGATTCAAGTAAATTTTTACCATCGATTCCAACAACACCTCTTCAAGATGAATGGGGATTGTATGAATTTACGCCAGATTTTTCATCACCTTTTATTTGGAGAATTAAATTTATTTATTTATTTAATCATACTTATAATGATGGAAATGCCATGCCAGCTAGAGCAGATGCCATATCTCAATTAATTTCTAATATGTTATCTGTTCCTGTTAGTTCTTTAGAACTTAACCCAAAAACAGGTGTAAGAGAAATTTATGCTCAAACAGAAAAAACTCCAGATGCAGTTAACACATTTGAATTCCTTCTTGATATTGGTCCTTTTTTTAGAGCCATTTTTAATGGTTATCGTAATACTCTAGTCAAAGCATCGGAAATGAATATTCCTAATAATCCACAACCTATTGTCAGTGATATTACAGCCACTATTGATAACGATAACAATATTATTTGTAATGTAGAACTATTTTCCTTTTTTATGAAACCATCAATTTCTGAAGTTCATACTCTTAGATTACAAAATTTTATTGATACATTGACCGAAGATTATAATAATTTGTTAAATAAATCAAAGAACAAAAAAAACTTCATTTCATATGAACAATTCATTTTTGATCATAAAAATGAAGAAATCATTCAAATTTATGATTATTCATTAACAATACCAGTTTCAAAAAAAAATGATCCGGCTTTTCGTAATCTTTTAAAATATTTTTCGGGTAAAAACAACGGAAAAACTGGCAATAATGAAAGAAGTGTTAAAGATAAAAATAATAAAGAAATAGAAATTGTAGCAGATTACGAAACAACATTCGGTATACAAATGAAAAAATTGTTACATAATTTTTTCCGCAATATATCTGCTCCAAATATCAATGAAATATTTAATGAAATCATTTCTTTACTTGAAAGTTTTGTTATGACAAACTTTTTTATTGAAAATGCAATTCAACAGTTAATTTACAATGGTAAAGTTTTTGTTATTCAAAATTCTATACGGCCTTATTTATCAAGACAATATAAAGTTGAACAATTCACAAGTAGAGATATAAACAATTTATATTTTAATTGTGGCGGTATTATTATTGATAAAGACTTGAAAGATTCAATCACACAAGATCAAGAAAATAAAAAGAATTATTTTAACCAACCAGATACTCATTTAACGTCATTCCAAGATGTTCGTCAATTATTTCCATCTCCCCTATTTTTCGATGCTGAAAAATCGGTTGGGTTCGGAGTCAATAAAAGAAAAGAAATACTTCAATTAGTTCAATATCGTACATTCCCACTATATAACAATTTTCAATTTGAACCAACCAATAAGGATTTATTATTTTTACAAACCAATTTTATCCCAAGTTTACCCGATAACTCATTGTATCCAAGTGGAAATTTTCAACCTTTACCTTCAAGCAAGGTAGATATTTATTTTGTTCAATTTCGTTCAAATGAATTGTTATCTAATCGACAAGATAAACTTTTACCCCAAAAAATGAGCCATTATTTAGTTAAAGGAGATGCAATTTTTCCAGAAGAATTTCTTACAAATCTGAATAATTTAAATCAACATTATAAACTAACTCAAATTGATGCAACAACATATCTTTTATCTTTTTTACAACCAAAAAGTGAACAAGTTTCAATCGTTCAATATCTCAAATTATTTGGATATGATGCAACTGAATTAAGTGATGGTTTCACACAAGTTGATTTAATAGAGTTACCAATTCAAACATATTTTATCCATATAGATATTCCTTCCGATGATTATTTTATTCTTGATTCTATTTATCTTCTTGAAATAGAAATGTTATCTTTTCTTAATACTTTCCCCGGTTCTTCCAATGATTTATCCAATGATTTATCCTGGATCGATCAACTAAAAGATTTAATAACACCTGAAAAACAAATCATTTTTGTTACCTCTGATGTTATTTCTTTAATTCGTTCTATTGTACCAGAAAAATTATTTTCCTTTGTGATGTCAGTTTTAAATAAAAAATTAAGAGGCTTCTATGATTATCGATATACTTTAGATGTAGCATCTCAAATACAAACTTCATTACAAAAAATTTTTGATTCTACCATCTCTCAAATTATTCACTTATTAAAAAAATTTAATGGGAAAAAACTATATCCAAATAATTTAGAAATATCTCTTTTACCTCGTTATACACAAAAAATAATATCTATTCTTAAACGCGAAATTATTGTCAAAACTATTGTTGAAGAAATTACCAAAGAATCGGTGACTAATGAATTGGTGACTAAAGAAATTGATATTAAAGAAACTATTATTGGAGAACCTAGTGTTGGTGAATCGGAAAAATATCTAAATGAGTTCAGTAACAATTTTATTAATGAGATAATACAAAATTTATCGATCTATCTAGGGAAACCAATGGATACTGAATTTATTGTTTATATCTCAAATAAATTAAATTTGGATAAAGATATTGTAGCAAATATTGTTTCAACCATTATTAGTTCATTTGAAGAACCATCATCTTATCAAATACAAATTTCTCAACGTTTATCAAATCTACCAACATCAACTTATGAAATTGTTCAATTATCTAAGTATGAATATATATTAGCAACTTCAGAACCAGATATTTCATTTGATCAACTTTATTTAACAGATTCGTATTTTCCAATTACAATTACACCATTTAACTCTGTTGACTCCTCAGTTGCATCAAGAAAAGAAATAATTACAACCATTAATGATAACGAATACCGATCATTTTATTCCAATCTTTATGATCGATTTCTTTTATCAATATATACACCTATGGATACGCTTATAATGAAAGATAAATTAAATTATGTTTTTTCTTTATTTGATCATGGTATCTTTCAATATCAATTGACAGAATTAGATGGATCGACAGGATCAGCTGGATTGACCAAATCAACCGGATCAACCGGATCAAGTGAACCGATTCCAATTTTCAATTATGATTTTATTATTTTTAGTAATAATATCATACTTGATGATCATGATGAGAAAGGTCTCCTTCAACAATTTATTTTTTATTTGCCAAAAAGAAAAGATAATGGAACATTATTTCGTTATTTTAATGGAAATTTCGTCCATCAAGATATCATTGGTTCTCGCGGTTTTACAATTGAAGCATTCTCTGAATTATCAAAAGTTACTGTTACCATGTCAAAATCATTAATTAAAGAATTAGTGAAAGAGACTGCTACTGATTTAGGAATAGATACAAAAAAAGATACTACCCGTATTTTTGAATTTATATCGGATTTAATTATCTCTTCATTAATAAAACTTAATCAATTATTACCAAAAACAACATTTTTATTTATCGAAGGAAAATCAGTTGATGACGATTATGAGTTTTCTTTCTTCATTTCTTCTTTTAATATTATTGGTCCATCAAGAAAAATTGATCCTATTGATATAATGAGTAAAACTTTACAATATAATGTTTCTTCTTTGTTTGTTGATACAATTGATAGTAAATATCTTATCGATGCTATTAGAGAAAAAAGAAAAGATTTAAGAACAACTGATGAAATTATTTACTCATTGTATCCCCAAAATAATCATCAAGTTGAAAGTAAAAAAGATAAATTACTTGTTAATAATTCAAATTCAATTTCGGTCTTGAATTGCGGTTCTATTTTAGATCAAGAAAGATTATTTAATGTACGTCAATCGTCATATATTTTATCGACCATTCCTATGTTGAATTCTGGTGAATATGAAAGAACCAATGATGAACAACTTAATTTTGAATTAGCATCTCGACAAAATGAAATAGATAAAACAAATGAATCGTATCGAAAAGATGTAAAAAATTCAAAAACTGCTTTATCCATCACAAATAAATTATGGTTTTCCGATACCGTTTCCGATTTATATTTTAAATCAAATCAAACTCCTCGCTGGAGTGAATGGTCTTCTGATGGTAAATATTTAGCTCTCGGATTTGATAGCGGTATTCAAATGTTAGGTCTGATCAATAACTCATTTATTGTTTTAGGTAACTTTGATCATTATGGAGCCACTAAAATTATTTTCGGAAATAATGGTTTTTTTATCTCAATTCAAGATGGAGAAACATCAGATAATTTAAGACCATATGCTATTTTATGGAATGTGATGACAAATAAACAAATATCTATTTTTAACTTCGTAGATATACGAATCGGCGATAAAGTTTATGGATTTACTAATTTATCATCTTCAGCCTCTGTAGAAAATAATATTAAAGTTGTAACAGAAATTAAAAATGGAAAATATTTTTCCAATCGACAAGAAATTAATTCTATTGTACCTGTTAAGGATTTTAATAATTTTTTATTTTCGCCTTCTTCTTTATATATTGCTTGTAATGGAACAATTAAACAGTATTCTCAAGATAATAAATTTAATATTTATAGTTGTAATGGACAGTTGGTATATTCATCAACAAATATCATGCAAGATTTTTCATGGTCTTCCCAAAACTATCTCGTTTCAATTACCCAACATAAACCAGAACAGTCAATCTACAATTTATCTATCTATAATCCTACTTTTTTAAACGAGTCAAGTAAGAATAATCAAGTTATAAAACCTACTGTTATATCAGCAACAATAAATTATTTAACCAAATTACCTATATACGATACATCATTAATCTTACTAAATTCAGAAAAAAGTATTAATACTTCTAATATTATTAAAGAAGCAGTATCAAGACGTAAAGGATTTTGGATATTTAATTTATTTTTGGTTCGTGAAGATGATGGTTTAACAGTTTATGATTTTTCAACCCTAACACATACAGCTTTTAATTTGGAAGTGATTAATTTATCTAATTTACAATTAGAAAGAATAAATGATCATGTATTGACATTATTCTATCGCGATATTCAAATTTATCCATTTCAATCTCAATTTACTGAACCATTTAACCCTATCGGTCCGTTAGAAGTATTTCCAATTATTAATCAATCAATATATTATAAATGGATAGATAATCATCTGTTTACTTGGTATTATCGGTTATATTTTGAAGAAAACAAGGAAATTGAAGAAACAATTATTACAGTTACCACTAAAAATGATGATAATTTACTTGAAATAACTATATCTATCTCGGGTTATTATGCCGTCATTCCAAATTATCCAAATGAATCTGGAGAGATTTTAATTACCATTCTTAATGAAAACAATGTGGCAGATATTCCATTAAACCAAATTTATTATAATCCTGAATTTCGATATACCAAACCAGTTGATGTAGTATCTTCAGTTTTAAATGTTTCTTTAATGTATGAAAATACTTATGATGAATATCAAGATTACAATGATAATGAAAAATACCCAATATCATCAAAATTAAGTAATTTCGATCCCGAAATGTCAAAATATGATTTATCCGTCTGGATATTCGATTCCAACAATTATTCTCAATTAACCAACAACAAAAATGCTAAAATATATAATCAAGGTAATTTATCGATCATTGTTGATTCAGAAGCAAATACAATTTATATTGTTCCTCGAAAAATAATACGAAGAGATGAATCAAAATTTGAAAATGTAATTCTTGATCAAAAAGTCAAATATGAAAAAATTATTGACGAAATTAACATCATCCAAGAAGATATAAAATATATATCAGATAAAAGTTTTCAGACTGATGATGATATTGATCGTTTAAGTATTCTTACTGATGTTTTGATTACAAAGAATGATATAAGACATGATTATTTGGTTAATATTGAAACATGGATCAGACAAATAAATAAAGAAATCGAAAAGATTAATATATCATACGGAAACATTTTTTCGGATAAGAAAGCTGACGTTAAGTTTCTTAAATTAGAAAGAAAACAAATTAGTCAAGAAAAAAATAATATGTTAGCCGAAAAGAAGAAAATTTTAACCATACTAAATGACCCAAATTTAGTTGAAGATGAATTTAAAGAAACAGAACAAAAATTCCAATTATATTTATCTGATCAACAATTACGATTAGAATCTTTAAATATATCAATTGCAGAGAAAGATAAAAGAGATGCTGACATTGTTCAAGAAATAAAAGATTTAAATTTTGAAATCAAACATCAATTCGTTCCATCATCCACCGAAAAAGAAATTGATAATCTACTTAATTTACAAAAACAAATTAGTAAACAACGTAATACAGTGTATAAATTATTGAACACTCAACCTTTTGATTTTACCAATCGTCAATTAATTATACAATATGATAGTGATTTAGAATCAATTAAATCACAACTCGAAGAATTAAATATTCAATTACGAAATGAAACTGTATTACAGAATAAAGAAGTTTCTACTAAATTAGGTCTTGAGCGTTTTGAACAGATACAAAAGATTATTAATAAAGAAATTTCACTTGAATATCTCGAAAAAAGATCATCTCTTGGTTATATTAACGAAACGACTTCTACTCTATTAATACCATATTATGAAAAAGATATTTTAAAACATCATACTTCCAATTATAATGAAAAAGATATGATTGAGACTACCATTAATTTACTTAAAGAAGAAATATTAAATGAAACTAAACTATTATCTTCAGACGAACAAAGATTGAAAGATTTATTTGATCAAAAAAGATATCTTGAAAATAACAATCAAACCCTTGATCAAGCCCTTGATCAAATCAATGAAAAGATTGATTCTTTAACTTCTGTAATCTTAAATAAAGAAAAAGAAACTGAGGATGAAGAAGAATATTTAGAAACTTTAATTGAACAAAGAGGTTATCTTGAAAATTTACAACGAACATTTTTAGATATGTATCCAGAAAATGATTTTTATGATGTTGAAGAAAAAGATTATCAAGATTATCAAGATTATCTTATTCAGAGTGGTAACTATCAAATTGATCATCCAGTATCGGTCAAAGTTATTAAACTAGAATTCCCTCTACTTGATGACAAAATAATATTTGATAATTCGATTAAATCTTCAATGGATGAAAATACTATTCTTAATTTTATTCTTAATTCAAAACCTTCCTGGTCTGATAATACAGCACAACTATTTAATTCTTTGGACCCACAATACGAGAATGAATCAGCTTTTATCGAAAAATACATTAACAAATCATATTCTTTTAAATCATCGTTCGATTTAATGAAAGTTATTAATAAAAAAGAAGAATCAACCCTTCTTTTTGAATCTACTCTTCCAGAAGTTATTCCTTTACCAGGTATTGGAGTTATTGGTAAAAATGAAACAGGATCATTGTCGCCAGCTATTAAATATATTCCTATATTTTATACTACTAAAGGGATAACCACAAATATTATTCCCCATGTTCAATATAGAAAACCTTTATTTATTACTAACAAAGAAGTTGATAGTCCAATATATATAGCTAATATAAAATTATTAAATGGTCTATCTAACGAAGATATTTTATCTATCAACAATCAATTTTATATGGTTGAATGGAGCAACATAAATAAATCTAGTGACGAAGGTATATCATATCTTGATAGAAAAATTGGTATATTAATGATTCACTTTTTAAATGTGAAAGGTAAAGTCATTACCATTCTACCTTCCAATGGTATTTGTGATGAAGTGCCATTTCAAGGGTATCGCGATACACGGTACGCTGCTTTTGATACTGTTGAGATTGAATATGTAAATAACCAGTATAATGTTAAAATTAAATTTCTTCATTCGGATGGAACAAATGCAAATTATCATATCTTTCCATTCACAGATTTAATAGATCCTAAAAATATTGGAACCAAAAATGAACCTCGTGAATTTGGTAGAAATAAAGCTTCAGCACCTTTTATATATAACACTTTAATAAATGAAACGGATATTAAAAACTGGATAATCAGTGATTTAACTTTGATCTGGCGTCCAGATGGCGAATATTTTTGTGTTTGGTATACATTTGACAATAATCAACCAGCATACTACGGTACATCAATTTCTATCTATTCAAAAGATGGTGTATTGGTCTTTGAAAAGAAATTATTAATGTTTCGTACTTTTTCTATTTTATTTGATATTACAGATTATAAAATATTAGTTGGTGGTTATGGTCAAGGTTTTCCAGGTTTAGAGGTACGTTTTGGTCGTTTAAAATTTTACGATCCTGCGACCAAAAAAGATTTGAATGGTAAAGAATTAACTAATTGGTCTAGTCGTCAAAATATTAATTGTTTTGATTCAGAAACTTCTTCTTTACCTATTAAAATTAAATCTCTTAAATTCTTCAAAATGGTTTTAGGGGTATATTATTTCTCTATTTATACTGATCAATCAAATAATTCATATTTAAGAATTGAAGGTTATGAACAAGATAAGACTATTAAATTATCATCCAATCCAATTGATATTTCTTTATCGGCTGGAACTGGTTATGCTTCGATTATTTATGAGGATAAAACAGAGATATGGAATATATTTGGACATTGTATAGATGTTATACGTGGTCAAGCTAAATGGCAAGAATAAAAATTAAAGTTTATTAAACTTTAACACAAA
>Ga0315270_10000947_pt1 | contig 15569 bp, 16 predicted proteins | sample C1_bottom_MG_FD_204932 | JGI IMG/M metagenome (GOLD analysis project Ga0315270, IMG submission 204932) | Sediment microbial communities from Yellowstone Lake, YNP, Wyoming, USA - C1_bottom | ecosystem: Environmental > Aquatic > Freshwater > Lake > Sediment | place: USA: Wyoming | collected... | reverse complement strand
GACGTACCAGAAATAATTCGCCTAATTTAACGTCAGCCACGGGTACATCATGCATAACACCATCACGCTCCACATGGGCCTGCTTGGGTTGTAATTGAATCAAGGCTTCGAGTGCTGCCGAGGCATGTCCCTTGGCTCGCGCCTCAAGCAGCTTGCCGAGTAAAACAAGGGTGATGATGGTGGCGCTGGCCTCGAAATATACGGGCTGGTTGAGATTCAATAACAATACTGCGCAACTTAAAAGATAGGCCGCGCCGGTACCGAGTGCAACCAACACATCCATATTGGCCCCGCCCCCACGGAGGCTATGCCACGCGCCTACAAAAAAACGTTTGCCTATCCAAAATTGGACGGGGGTTGCCAACAGTGCTTGTAGCCATAGGGGTAGCAGGCCGTGCTGGTGCGTGTTCCAGAGCGGCAACATGAATACCATTTCCAGCAACAGTGGTGCCGTAAGCAACAATGAAATAATAAATTGAAGCCGCTCATGACGATAAGCTTCGGCACGTTCCAGTTTTTCTGCGGCGAAATCTCGCACAGGATGGGCGCCGTAGCCAGCACGTTGAACGGCTGCAATTAATGCTGCTAGATCGGTATTTTGCTGGTTAAACTCGATACGCGCTTTCTCACTGGCGAAATTAACCGTTGCAGATACTTCTGGCATACGATTAAGGACCTTCTCGATGCGTGCTGCGCAGGCGACACAGGTCATGCCGGTTAATTGTAGTTCCGCAGTTTCGTGGGATTGAGTCATGTTTGGGGTGAAAATTGTGGTGAAAAAATATTGACGCCCGACAAGCTTTTATACTGATCGGGCGAAATGAATGTGACAACGAAGGTTTATTTTTTTTCCATCGGGCAAGTACTCATACCGAAAAGCGAATAAAGCGGACAAGTTTTAAGTATCCCCGTTACCAGAGGTACGATTCCTATCCATCCCCAAGGGGAGAATTTTCCAGTGACAGCCAATGCTATCAATATGATCCCGACAGCTATACGTGCTACTCGATCAATTGTGCCTACATTTATTTTCATTTTTGTGCCTCGCTTGGTTTGTGGATGATGTGGGTAATGGTATTCACTTGTTGATATTGTGGGAGTATTTATTACATAATGATATTCTAATGCACTATGATCATACGGACATGGGTGTGAAAAATAATATTTCAAGGGGGGAGCATGGCAACAATAGAATTAAATCAGGTTAATTTTGAACAGATCGTTGGTGGGAAAGATACGGTCATCGTTGATTTTTGGGCACCCTGGTGTGGCCCCTGTGTATCGTTTGCTCCAACCTATGAAGCTGCGTCAGACAAGTATCCTGGTATTGTTTTTGGAAAAGTGAACACCGAAGTTGAGCAAGCGCTTTCCGGTAGTTTTCAGATTCGCTCAATTCCTACGCTGATGGTATTTCGCGAAAAAGTTATCGTGTATTCCGAGGCTGGTGCATTACCTGCTGCTGGTTTGGCACAATTAATTGAACATGTACAACAATTGGATATGCAAGAAGTGCACAGGAAAATCGCTGAGCAAGAAGTGACATAATTTTTGACTGTGATCTTAGTGTTTTAATCCTGTCTTTTGTAGTATGGTCGTGGAAATTTCTTCCACTGACATGCTAGTGACATCTACAAATGGAATGTTAGCCTGCTGCATTAATCTTTCTGCTTGTCTGACTTCGGTTTTGCAACTTTCGAGTGTTGAATAGCCGGTGTTGGGTGAACGTTCTGATCGTATGTGTTGTAACCGTTCTGGTTTGATCGTGAGGCCATATAATTTGTCGTGTAAAGGTTTGAGCACGGAAGGGAATTGGCCGGCAGTAAAATCTTCTGGAACCAGGGGATAATTGGCTGCATAGATTCCATATTGTAAAGATAGATAAAGTGAGGTCGGGGTTTTACCACAACGGGAAACCCCGACTAAAATGATATCGGCTCGTTCCAGATCACGGGTAATGCCTCCGTCATCGTGGTTTAGCGTAAAATTAACCGCATCCATGCGGGCATTGTAATTGTTGCCAGCTGCGTGGGAAAGACCGACAGCATGAGAAGATTCGACGCCAAGTTCAACTTCCAATGGTGCAATAAACATTTCAAATAGGTCGAGGATCAATGCGTCACTTTGCGCGATAACTTGACGCAGATCTGGCAAGATGAGTGTACTAAAGACCAGGGGACGATGGCTTTCTTCGAGTGATGTCTTGTTGATTTGAGTGACGGCATCTCTGGCTTTTTCAATTGAATCGAGAAAATTCAGCCTGATTCGGTTGAACTTAAACCCATCAAACTGGCTCAATAGTCCGTGTCCGAGATGTTCGGCAGTAATACCGGTGCGGTCTGAAATAAAAAATACAGTACGAGTTTTAATCATTCTCTTGCTGGTTTATGATGTCCAGACGTTCGTAAAAAAACATATTATAAGATCAATTTTCAGGGCTCATTCAGAAATGGAAAATCAACAATACATTGCATGGTTTGATACCTTACGCATGACTGATGTGGGCAGTGTGGGCGGCAAGAATGCTTCGCTGGGAGAAATGATCAGTCAACTTGCGCATCTTGGCGTGCGTGTTCCTGGTGGTTTTGCAACAACTGCACTCGCATACCGTGATTTTCTGGCACATGAAAACCTTGCCATACGAATACAGACCTTGCTGGACACACTGAATACCGAAGACGTAAAAGCACTTGCAGAAGCGGGTAAAAAAATACGCAAGTGGATAATGGAAACCCCTTTACCCGAGCGACTCGAAAAAGAGATTCGCACAGCCTATGGGCGGATGGAACAGGAAGCAGGTAAGGATTTATCACTGGCGGTGCGTTCTTCAGCAACAGCCGAAGACTTGCCGGATGCCTCCTTTGCAGGCCAACAGGAAACATTCCTCAATATTCACGGTATTGAAAATGTATTAGTTTCGATCAGACATGTTTTTGCTTCGCTTTACAACGATCGCGCGATTTCGTATCGAGTACATCAAGGATATGCACACCATGATGTCGCTTTGTCAGCGGGCGTGCAGCGCATGGTGCGTAGTGATGCAGGTGCCAGTGGCGTGTTGTTTACCTTGGATACCGAATCTGGGTTTGATCAAGTCGTTCTTGTCACCTCTGCCTATGGGCTGGGTGAGATGGTGGTGCAAGGCGCAGTTAATCCCGATGAGTTTTATGTGTATAAACCTGCCTTATTGACAGGAAAACCTGCCGTAATTCGACGAAACCTGGGAAGTAAAATCAATAAGATGATATTTACCGATGAACGTTCTGTAGGGCGTTCGGTACGCATTATTGAAGTGCCAAAATCTGAACGTTCCCGCTTTTCAATCACCGATCAGGAAGTTGAAGAATTGGCTCGGTATGCTTTGACCATTGAAAAACACTATGGCCGTGCCATGGATATTGAATGGGGTAAAGACGGCATAGATGGCCAGCTCTACATTTTGCAGGCACGTCCCGAAACCGTGCAATCTCAAGGGGTAGATGCACTCAAACGCTACCGCATGAAACAACAGGGCAAGATTCTGGTCAGTGGACGCGCGATTGGTCAACGTATCGGTAGTGGTCGAGTGTGCCTGGTTTCGAATGTGAGCGAAATCAGTAAAGTCAAAAAGGGGGATGTACTGGTTACTGACATGACCGATCCCGACTGGGAGCCGGTAATGAAAATTGCTTCGGCCATTGTCACTAATCGTGGTGGTCGTACCTGTCATGCGGCGATTATTGCACGTGAGTTGGGTATACCCGCAGTGGTGGGGTGTGGGAATGCTACTGATTTACTGCAGCAGGTTTCAGCGGTGACGGTATCTTGTTCGGATGGTGATGAAGGTAAGGTATATCAGGGCTTGCTGGATTTTGAAGTTCTTGATGTTTCACTGGAAAAACTTCCCAAGCCACCGGTAAAAATCAGCATGAACGTGGCTAATCCCGAATTGGCATTTAACTTTAGCCGCCTGCCTAATTTTGGTGTTGGCCTGGCCAGGCTTGAGTTTGTGATTGCTCGGATGATCGGTTTACACCCTAAGGCAGCTCTGGCTTATCCTAAAGTAGCGCCGGAATTAAAAGCGCTTATTGATACTAAGTCGGCTGGATATGACTCACCGGTTGATTTTTATGTAGACAAGCTCACCGAAGGGGTTGCGACCTTGGCGGCGGCCTTTTTTCCCAAACCCGTCATCGTAAGGTTGTCTGACTTCAAGTCCAACGAATACTCCAGTTTATTGGGCGGAAAGGAATATGAGCCAACGGAAGAAAATCCCATGATCGGTTTCAGAGGCGCTTCACGCTATATTTCCGATAATTTCCGAGAGTGCTTCGCGTTGGAGTGCCGCGCTATGCGTCGTGTACGCAATGACATGGGGCTCACGAATGTAGAGATCATGATCCCGTTTGTTCGAACGCTGGAGGAAGCGAGGGGAGTCATTGCTGAACTTGAAAAAAACGGTCTGAAGCGCGGTGAAAATGGACTTCGAGTCATAATGATGTGCGAAATACCGTCAAACGCAATTTTGGCCGATCAATTCCTGGAGTATTTCGATGGCTATTCAATTGGATCAAATGACCTGACTCAACTCACCTTGGGTATTGATCGAGATTCTGGGTTGGTTGCCGAAGGTTTTGACGAACGCAACCCTGCGGTTAAAGCTTTGCTTAGCATGGCAATACAAGCTTGCCGCAAAGCAAATAAATATGTAGGGATTTGCGGGCAGGGTCCGTCCGATCACCCCGATCTTGCGCTTTGGCTGGTTCAACAAGGTATTGAGGCAATTTCACTCACACCCGATACGGTCGTTGAAACCTGGTTGTATTTGGTTGAGCAGGGTAAATCGCTGGAATAGTTGTATTAGCTCGGATTGGCTTGCTTACCGGTTATTGTTTTATATTGATTATTCAAGCTGCTTGTTCAGTCTATCAATAGCACACTATTCGTCCCAATCCGGGTAATTAGGAATCCTCACAGTGTCGGCATCGTATACTCCCTTAGTTGCATGAGTGTGACAAGCATCACAGTAACTTAAGGATTTAACTTCTTTGTTGCCTTGAATCATTTTCTCAGGTATCTCATGGTGTTTTCGTTTGATATATCGTACCTCTGTGATGCGGAGTGGTGCTTCGTTATTGGAGGTAGCTTGAGCGATTTTTCGGGAACGCTTGTGAAATGATTTATCAGCTGAATTCGCGATCGCATAGTTGTAAACGATAGTTAGTGTGTCTTTGTCGAGCTCTGCATTTTCTCCGAAATGTTTACTCAATGCTGCGGGGGTGAGTAATTTCTCCCAGGATTTTGCAGGTAATAGACCGGGTTGATAAGCGAAGTGGCAGGCGCTACATTCATCTATGTATTGTTTATTGTTGACGGGAACAATATCTTTTTGGCGAAATGGTGTAATCAGCGCTTCAAGGATGTTTTCTTCCGCGAATACAATGTTGACTGATGCCATTAAAATAATTACTAAAAAGGTGGACAAAGATAACTTAATTTTCATCTCGTTTTCCTCTGCTTATAAGTTCAGTAAATACATAAGAATGTCACCTTTTTCTTGGGGAGTGCATTCACGAGCCCATGTGTCATTGCAGTTGCGCTTGAACCACTTTTCCATTTTTCTTTCATCTGTAAAGCGCGCAGGATTGGCATGGGTCGTCATAGGGTCGATCATTTTATTTGTTGTACGGTGCTTACCTGATTGGTTTAAATCATTTCCGTGGCACGTGCCGCACGATAAAATTTCACCATTGTTATTTTTTACCTCCTGGTGCCATAACGCCTTTCCGTGTGTCGAATCAAAATTGCTGGCCCCAGCGGTTTTGTATTTATTAAATAACGACTCACTTGCAGGGGTAGCATGTACAAGTTGTAAGGTAAAAAATGCGGATATGAATGCCAGTAAAAAAACGATTTTCATCTTGATTTCCTTGTTACCAGGTTAGTTTAATTGCGACGACCATAAGAACTGCGCCAGTTTCTGCAATAGCAGCGTGGCTAACCGGAACTGAGGAATTGGCAGATTTATTTACGGCATACACCATAAGTACAGCTCCTGTTACGCCCAGCAATACGTGTAAATTATCCGGGTCTATCCATCCGTCTTGAAGGCTGAAATCGTCCCAGTGAGCATACAATCCTGTAGCGATGGCTGCTGCGGCCGCTGCGATTGTTGCTGTAGCTAATTTTGAATGTATGCCATTGATGTCGCGGGAAGTACAGTTTCTATTTTCACATTCATCCGGCGCACTCAATGCGGTTAGACCTGCCAAGGCAATCGTTGTAATTCCAAAATATTGGTGTACTTTTCGTGCGCTAAACAGGGGAGGAGTAAATTCTGTTCCCGGGTTTGCGGACAGTGTATTGATATTGACTTTGACGACGTCTGATTGAAATTCTGGTAGTTTGAATGTTTTATTTTTGTCGATACTCAGGCGATTAGCAGGATTATCGTACATTTCTGTTGCATAGGTTACGGTTGAAAAAAAAGTGATGGCAAGCAAGACCATTAACCTGGATATGATCAATTTCATTCTATTCATTGCCATCGTCTATTTTTTATGCTGATCTATTTGGGTTGGTGCGCTGAATATTTCCTTTTTACGCCGGTAATCATTGCGTACACTAAATTTTCTTGGTGTTGGAAGCTGCTGAACGCAACGCCCAATATGTGAAACAAGACTAATATCAGGAGACCATCCACCAACCAGTTATGCAAGTGATGAACAAGGTAACTGATGTTGTCATTTACCTGTTCAAGTAAAAAATAGAATGGCCCCTCAAAATCAATCATTGCGAGTGTGGCCAATCCAGTGAGAAGAATTAATGCCATGAATGTGAGTAGTGCAAACACCATGACAGCACCAGCAGGATTGTGGCCATAAAAATACGCAGGGGATCCCCTGACTATGGTTTGAACATAGGTGATGATCGTTGAAGGCGAGTAGAGAAATGAACTGAAACGTGCATATTGATTACCAATGAACCCCCAGATAATCCGGGTGATCAAGAAAAAAGTCAGGGTGTAGCCAATCATGGTATGCAGCAATCCAACATGAAATTTGGCAGAAAGATAAGCGCCAATAACACCCAATACCGTCGCCCAGTGGAATATTCTGACCGGTGCATCCCAAACTTTGACATACCGTTGGTTAATTTTCATCCACTATGTGTACTGCTAGAGTGCGTTGTATTACATCGAATGCAAGTTGACCCCATTCCCTCCTACCGTAGAAAAATCATACGGCCCATGCGTAACCGCATAAAGTGGTGTCGTGTTCGATGGAGTAGACGTAGCTAGGTTCCAAATTAAACCGTCTGTGCTGAAATATATTCCTCCAATGTTGTCTACGGCAATAAATTGGTGGCCAAAAGTTACCGCATTGATTGTGGCTGTTGAAATAGGGGATGATTGCAAGACCCAATTTACACTATCGATATTGGTAACCAGTGTCCCACCATCACCCAATACAACAAAAGTTGGGGTTAAAGTATAGGTATTATTAATAGAGTTCTTCACGTTTGCCACACCGTAGGACACCGCTTTTAAATTTGTTGTGGATAGTGATGCTGCAAGGGAGGTGTTGGGATATGTCCAGTCTTTTCCGTCACTGCTGGTAATTAAGGTTCCCGCTGCACCAACTGCAACGAATTTACCAAATCCATAAGTAATAGCAAAGAGGGCATTCGAACTAACAAAGGTAGAAGGATTCCAGGTCGTGCCAGAATCACTGCTGTATATTATCTTTCCATTAGCCCCAACAGCCACAAATCCTGTTGAGCCGTTGCCTGAAACTGCATACAGATCTTGCGTCGTACCGCTTGTTTGGGATGTCCAGGTTATTGTATCCGGGCTCGTTAAGACAACTCCCCCTGCCCCGACGGCCATGTATATCCCACCGCTGTAGATGATTGCGTTCAAGTTGGTGGTGGGCAAGGGATTGGTGAGTGCTGTCCAGGTCAATCCACTGGTACTGGAATAAAGCTTGCCATTTGCGCCTGCTGCAACAAACTTGGTGCCATAGGTGACACCGTGCAAATCATCAGCACCGGGAGAAGTGCCGCCACTCCATACCGCGCCAGCCACGCGAGGAACGGCCTGATTTGATTTCGATCCGGGGCCGCCTTTGCCGCCATTAATTCTGCCATTTATTGAAAAAGAATAAGTTGTGCCATTGGTCAGGCCATATATGACAGCTGGAGAAACAACTTTTGTGTAAATCTGGCATTGTGGAAGCCCGATACAACTTGTCGGATTGACATCACTCGATGCGGCTTTAAAAATCCAGTATTCAACCTGGGGTAAGGAGTCCCATGTAACGGTTGCGCTTGTATCCCCTGCCTGTACGGCTACATTAGTCGGTGCTTGTGCAGACGAGCCGTTCCCCTGACAGCCCAGTAAAATTATTGATACGCAGAAGGGGAAGAGGTATACGAAGAGACGTTTCATAGCTAAATGCCGGATAAATGGGATGTAAAAAATTAATTTAAAATTGTATTGGTATCATTTTCAAAGTGCTTCGATAGGGGTAATAAAAAACATAATTGCCGCAGGGTGTTACAAGAAGTTAAACACAAGCACGGATTGTAATTAAGCCCGTCAGCATTATATATCAGCATGGATTTTTTAAAACGGATGTATCCTCAATCTTTATCTGAATTGTAACGTTCTATTGTAACCAGCCCATTTCTACACTGTAATTATCTTGATACAAAATTAATTGTCCCGAATTGGGAACTATGCATAGAATTGGTAACCAAATTTAGTAAAATAGGGTGATGTTGCTTTGGTGCTGTTTTTCGAACGAAAATATAAAGCAATCCCCACACGTGAAAAATGTCCAAATGTTGTTGATGAGTCAACCCTACTTTCCATCTGTAAAAAGCCGTATGTTTTTATTGATCATATTGGTGTGCCTAAACGGGTTGATGCCGATGAGTGTATTTGCCATCGATCCATTCCGGACAGAAGAGGCTATCGTTCGAGGCCGTCTCGATGTGCTTGCAGATGAGTTTCATTGTGCAAAGGATAAAATTGAAAAACCACTCTCACTCACCGATATTGTCGATCTAGCCCTCTGCAATAACGCACAGACGCGTTCAGTATGGGCGAGTGCCAGGGGTCAGGCAGCACAGGTTGGTGTAAGTACGGCTGCCTATCTTCCTACGCTTTCGGTATCGGGAAGTGTGTCAAATAATCAAATTCAGACCGGAAATCAGGCTCAGCTTAATTCTGTAAATCAAAATGCCAGCCTTGCTGCCAATTATTTGCTTTACGATTTTGGGGGGCGATCTGCCTCTCTGGAAAATGCCAAACAATTATTGATTGCAGCGAATGCTTCCCGTGATGCAATCTTACAGGGTAACTTTCTCGTTGCTGTACAGGCTTATTACACGCTGTTATCAGCACGTGCCAGTGTTGAATCTTTTAAAGCGGACGAACTGAAAGCACAAGAAAGCCTGGCTGCGGCGCTGGCACGTTATCAGGCGGGTGTAGCTACACCGGTGGATCGTTTGCAGGCACAAACCACACTATCGCAAGCCAAACTTAGCAGAATAAAAGGGGAAGGTGATGCTGCCAATGCGCAAGGTGCACTTGCCAACATAATGGGATTTGACGCTACCCAACCCTATGTATTGCAACCCTTGGAAGAAGTTGTGCCGGATCAAGTCATAGAGCAAGATATAGGCAAGTTGATATCGCTAGCACGAATTAAGCGTCCGGACCTGGCTGCAGCCGAATCCCAAATTAAGGCTGCCGAGGCACAATTGCAGGCAACTAACGCAATTGGCAGACCGACGATTACGGTGGGTGCAATGGCAGGCATTTCAAACCCGGAGATACAAAGCAATAGCCTGGGAGTAACGCTCAATGTACCTATATTTTCAGGTTTCAAAGCAAATTATCAATCGCGAGTCGCAGAGGCTCAAATTGAGGGAAAAATTGCTGAGCGTGATCGTCTGGCCAATCAGATCGCACTTGATGTTTGGAAATCCTATCAGGGCCTTCTGACAAATAGCCAGGCTTTACGTTCTGCAGATGACTTGGTACTTGCTGCCACGCAATCTGAAAAAATGATTTTGGGACGTTATAAGGCAGGAGTCGGGAATATACTCGACACCCTAACCGCGCAGAGCGCATTGGCAAATGCACGTCAACAGCGTGTTACTGCTTTTTACAATTTTTTGACGAGCCGTTTTGCATTGGCTCAATCAATGGGACAGCTTGATCTTAGCCAACTCTCAAATTAAACAGATCTATTTTGTTAACCCCAATCTTCCAATATGAAACTATTCGTTAAGCAATTACTTCAGAAAAAAAATGCGCTCATCATCGTGAGTATGCTGACAATATTGGGCATATGTAGTTGGTGGTTAATGTCTGGTGGTGATCCTGTCGGAAGCAGATATACAACAGCAGTCGTTGAGCGTGGTTCGCTTACTCAAACAGTATCGGCAAATGGCACGCTGAATCCTGTCAAACTGGTAAATGTGGGCAGCCAGGTTTCAGGCATTGTGCAAAAATTGCACGTTGATTTTAATGATCACGTCAAGGCAGGGCAAATTTTGCTTGAACTCGATCCCGCATTGATGCAGTCACAATTGGAGCAGAGCTTGGCTAACGTTGCGAATGCAGAAGCTCAGTTGGAGCTCGCTACGGCTAATGAGGCACGCACACGAGGCTTGTTTGAACAGGAGTATGTTACTAAACAAGAACTGGATCAGTCGGTACAGGCACTTAAATCAGCCCGTGCGCAGCTTGCTTCAACTTCGGCACAAGTTTCAAGAGACCGCACTAACTTGTCGAACACCATTATTCGCTCTCCTGTATCTGGGGTTGTAGTGTCACGGGTTGTCGACACAGGGCAGACAGTAGCGGCGAGTTTGCAAGCCCCCGTTTTGTTCACGATTGCGCAGGATTTAAGCAATATGCAAATTGATACAAGCTATGCCGAAGCAGACATCGGAGCTATACAGATCGGTCAGGCGGCTACGTTTCGGGTAGATGCATTTCCCAATCGCAGTTTTAACGGTATCGTAAAACAAGTGCGTCTCAATCCAACAACACAGCAAAGTGTTGTTACCTATAACGTGGTGGTTGGGGTGAAAAATCCTGAACTGAAACTGATGCCGGGAATGACAGCCTATGTGAATATCACCATTGCTGAGCGTAAAGATGTTCTGATGATATCCAATGCTGCGCTGCGCTTTCGTCCAGTAGATGGGGCAAGCCGTGCTGACAAGTCCCGTGGAGAAAGTGGCAAACCCAAAGGGGAACTAAAAAAAGAGAGGGGAGATGCGTCCCCGATGGGCACTGCCTACATCTTGGAAGATGGCCTACCCAAGGCTGTGCGTATTTCCGTAGGCATCACCGACAACCGGTTTACCGAGTTGATTGGTGATTCAGTCAAGGAGGGTACGGCAGTCATTATCGAAGATCGGCAACCCTCTGCCAAAGCAAAGGGGGGGAGCGGGATGAGGTTATTCTGATGACTGATCCAGTCATATGCATAGAAAATCTGCATAAGGATTACATTACCGATGCAGGGACAGTTCCCGTTCTTATGGGTGTATCAATCACGGTTATGCCGGGTGAATTTGTTGCAATCATGGGGCCGTCGGGCTCTGGCAAATCTACGTTCATGAATATTCTGGGTTGTCTGGATGTGGCAAGCAGTGGCAACTATTTTTTAAATGGTCGAGATGTTAATCACCAAAGCAGTGACGAGTTGGCGCACTTGCGAAATCAGGTAATTGGTTTTGTGTTTCAAGGTTTTAATTTGTTGCCGAGGGCGAATCTTGAAGATAATGTTGGCCTGCCGCTTATTTACCGGGGAATGTCCCGATCTGTACGTTTGTTGCAAGCGAATGCTATGCTGGAAAAAGTTGGTTTGTCCAAATTCCGCAATTCTCACCCTAACCAAATTTCTGGGGGGCAGCAACAGCGTGTAGCCATCGCACGTGCGCTAGTCAATCAACCCAAGCTTCTTCTGGCAGACGAGCCTACCGGTAACCTGGATACTAAAACCAGCAAGGGGATTATGACGCTGTTCACTGAACTCAATAAACGTGAGGGTATTACAATCGTGTTAATTACCCATGAACCTGATGTTGCTGTCTACGCCAACCGCCTGGTCCGTTTGGCAGATGGACGTATTATTTATGATGGCCCTGTCTCACGTGAGGCTACCGAACATCTGGAGCCTGGTGCATGATAGGTGCAATGCTGAGTGAAGCTTGGATGGCTATGTGGGCTAATCGACTACGCACGATACTGACCATGCTGGGTATGGTTATCGGGGTAGGTGCCGTGATATTGATGTTGGCTGTTGGGCAAGGTGCACAACAACAAGTGCAAGCTTCGATTGCATCGATGGGAAGCAATCTGTTTATTATTTTATCTGGATCAACAACGTCCGGCGGCGTTCGTATGGGGGGTGGGGCAACACCCACACTCACCGTTGCCGATGCTCAGAGTATGGAAGAGCTCCCTTCTGTTGCAGCCGTGGCACCTTCGTCACCTGGAGCTGCGCAGCTGATATATGGTCCCAATAACTGGAGTACACAAGTTATCGGCACTACGCCGAGCTACTTGAAAGTGCGTGACTGGAGTATGGATTCGGGTTCTCCCTTTACCGATTCCGATATACGTTCTGCGACGCGTGTCGCTCTTCTGGGGCAGACTGTGGCGCAAAATTTATTTGGTGAGGAAGATCCAATCAATAAAACCATCCGGATAAAAAATAGCCCGTATGTTGTTCTGGGTGTGCTTGCTAAAAAGGGGCAGAGTTTGGATGGGCGCGATCAGGATGACACCGTCTTAGTGCCGGTAACAACGGCACAAAGAAAGCTCTTCGGCTCACAATTTTCCGGTACGGTCAGATTTATTATGGCTCAGGCTGATTCAGCTGAATCAATGCCGTCCGTTGAAAAATCAATAACTGATCTTTTGCACCAGCGGCACCGCATACGCGATGGTGCAGATAACGATTTTTCTGTGCGTAACCTTACCGCGATGGCAAATACTGCGGCTGAAACTGCCAAAGTAATGTCTTTGATGCTGGGTGCAATTGCTTCTATTTCACTACTGGTTGGTGGCATCGGCATTATGAATATTATGCTGGTTTCCGTCACTGAACGTACACGTGAGATTGGAATTCGCATGGCGATAGGTGCGCGTGGAAAAGATATTTTGCTTCAGTTTCTGCTAGAGGCCATCATCATTTCGATCATTGGGTGCTTTATCGGTGTCATGCTTGGTGTGGGAGGAGCTTATACTGTCGCTAGCGCATCAGGCATGTCAGTGGTGGTCACCCTTAATTCCATCGTTACCGCATTTGCGGTAGCTGCTGCCGTAGGTATATTTTTTGGCTGGTATCCAGCACGTAAGGCATCAATTTTAAGACCGATTGACGCTTTGCGCTTTCAATAGTCCACCCCTTTCTTTTTATTAAATTTTCATTTCAGGAGAGCCTGTGTTTAAAATTGTTGGTGCAATTTTCGGATTTTATATATTCAGATTTTTTGGCGCATTTGTTGGTTACATACTCGGGTCTTATATTGACCGTTTGTTAGCTTATGGAGTCGGAGGAGTTAATCCGCTTTCTCGTGGACAACGCCAATTGGTTTTCCTGGAGACTGTTTTTGTGTTGATGGGCAAGATTGCCAAGGCAGACGGACGCGTTTCAGAAGAAGAAATTGCACACGTTGAGATGATGTTCCAAAAACTTGGTATGAGTGCGGAACACAGACAGCAGGCGATATTGCTGTTTAAAAAAGGCACGGCACCTGATTTTGATATCAGGCCACACCTTAAAGATTTTATGGCGGTATGTGGTCAAACTAATAGCCTGAAACAAATGCTTTTGGTCTATTTGATTGTAATGGCATTTGCTGATGGTCATTTTGATACTGCTGAAGAGAGTTTACTCAGGGAAATTGCTCAGCTCTTGGGGTATAACCAGAATGAATATCAGCATATTCTGGACATGGTGACCAATCAGACACATTTCGCAAATGGCAAACCATCGTCTGGTAGCGGTCTGGAGGATGCTTATAGGGCACTTGGGGTGACAAAAAATAACGCTGACCAGGAAATAAAACGTGCCTACCGCAAACTTATGAGCCAGTACCACCCAGATAAATTAATGGGGCAGGGGGTACCTGAAGATATGATTGCTATGGCAACTGCACAATCACAGGAAGTACAGGTGGCGTATGATCTGATCAAGAAAAGTCGAGGCTTGTAGATCTACCAAGTAACTCTTATTCTGCATACCAATAACTATTGCTTATGTTGCCACTGAAGCAGTTATGCAAAGGGTATATCTAAGGTTCATGATCGAATCACTAAAACAGGAATAGAAGCTTCCCGGACTACGCCTTCAGCAACACTTCCCATTAGTAATCGCGTTAGACCCGTTCGCCCATGTGTACCAATAACCATAAGATCAGCTGACCAGCCTTGGGCATCGTTATTTATCATGTCTACGACCCCTTTCCCTAAATCTTCGATTAGTGCGGTTTCAACTGTCATGCCTGTTCGACGGACTATATTTTCTGCCTCTTTGAGGATGCCTTTAGCAGACTTTCTTGTAGTTTCGAGTACGACAACACTACTGGCGTAATCGTAACTTTCTACAGCAAGGGGTAATGCGACCTCTTCTAGTACATAAAGCAATCGTATTGTCGCATTGCCTTGAGCTATTTTTATTGCTTCATTCACCGCCAGCTCTGACGCTGGACCGCCATTAATTGGAACCAGAATTCGTTTGTACATAAGCCACCTGACAATATAAATAAATTGAAAATTGGTTATTTGATATGTGTGGACTGTTATTGTATTTATCAACCACAGCAGTAGTTTTATTGTTGATTGATAAGTGACATCCCTTGCAGGAAGAAGGGTATCGGGAAGGAGTCGTGATACCTTATATAAAGGGAGTTCCTAAGAAATTTTTAAATCAGGGAAGGCTCGAGCGGTGAGAACGATTGATAAGCAGCCAGATCAATCCGATACAAACAATGAGTGTTGCCGGAATTGAAAACAGGTTGATTGTATACCAGCCAAATTTTTCAACAGCAAATCCTGATGCCAGTGAAGTAGCTGTTAAAGTAGCAAAGACTAAAGTATCGTTGAATCCCTGTGCTATTGATTTTTCATTAATCGTATACGTTTCCGTTAGTAACGTAGTGGCACCAATATACAAAAAATTCCAGCCAATGCCAAGAAATATCAGTGCCGATTCAAAATGAGTAAGTGAGGTGCCGTTCAGGTTTGTCACTGCACAAGCAGCGAGTAAAAGGCAACCCATTATCATGATCTGTAATACACCAAATTTTTTAATCAAATCGCCTGTAAAAAAAGATGGGGCAAACATGGCAAAAATATGCCATTGAATAACAGAGGCTGTATTTGAAAATGAATGGTCATGATGATTCATTGCCAATGGCGTTGCTGTCATTAAAAAATTCATAACACCATAGCCGATCATGGCAGCTACCATTGCCAAAAGATACTTTGCTTGTGAAACGATCATCAGCAATGGGCGTATTTTTTCCTTGTCAACGGACATGATTGGAAATCCTAGGCG
>Ga0315270_10000943_pt1 | contig 15613 bp, 15 predicted proteins | sample C1_bottom_MG_FD_204932 | JGI IMG/M metagenome (GOLD analysis project Ga0315270, IMG submission 204932) | Sediment microbial communities from Yellowstone Lake, YNP, Wyoming, USA - C1_bottom | ecosystem: Environmental > Aquatic > Freshwater > Lake > Sediment | place: USA: Wyoming | collected... | reverse complement strand
ACCGGATGCGTCGACCACGAGGCCGGTCACGCGACCGTCGAGGTGGAGGATCAACAGCGCACGCGCTGATCCAGTACACACCGTCCAGCACCAGGCAGTGCAAATGGATGTTCAGGTTGGCCGCCGAGTCCGGACACAAACAGTCTGGACGACTGATTGTGTCCGGACGAGGGGGCGGTCCACTGGCCCGACGCGCCTTGCTACGATTAGTGGCACCAGTTACTTCTTCTCTTCACCTGGATGTGTGGCGCGCCAATCACCTTGGCGAACTTTCTTGATAGTATGGCCACGCCCCACAGTAATCGAAGACCCCGGGCAAGAGACTCTCAGCTGCGGCAGCGCCGAGACAATCAGTTACAGCTACATGAGAGAGACCAGACATGCTCAGACTTCTCACATTACTGGTGTTCGCGATGGCGCATCTCCAGCCGGCTTGGAGTCAGGACATCGTGATCGGCCAGTCGGTGCCGCTGAGCGGCTCCAATGCCGACATCGGACGCGACATGCGCGACGGCGCCCAGGCGGTGTTCGACCAGGTCAACGCCAGTAACACCCTGGGCCGCAAGGTGCATCTGGTGACGCTGGATAACGCCAACAACCGACAGCGCGCCGCCGAAAACACCCAGCAGTTGTTGGACTCTCACCATGCCATGGTGCTTTTCGGATACAGCTCGGCCACCGTCAGCATCGACGCGCTGCCACTGGTCGCCAAGAACAATATGCTTTTGTTTGCACCCTTCAGCGGCTCGCTCAGTTTGCGCAGTCACCCAAACGTCTTCACGATTCGCGCCTCTTACAAGGAAGAGGCATTCAAAATCATGGAGGCCAAGCGCGGCATTGGGGCTACCAAGGCAGTCATCCTCTACTACGACGACGAGGTTGGCCGCAGCAACTATGAAGCTGCGTCCAGCGTTTTTCCCGAGGCCGGCTTTCCCAAGCCGCGTGGCGTGGCGGTCAAACGCGGCGCGCCGATTACCGAGGCCGTGGTCGCAGCGATCACCCAAGATTCGCCGCACTATGTGTTGGCCACAACGCAATACAGCGCAGTGGGCGACTTCTTGAAGATTTCCACTGAAAAGGGTACACCGGTGCCTGTGGCCGCACTCTCGTTCGTCAATCCCGACGAGTTGGTTGCATCCTTGGGTGAACTGGCGCGGGGTACGGTCGTGTCGCAGGTGACGCCGTCGCCACGCGCTTCCAATCAAGTGTTGAATCCTCTGGTCCACGAATGCGCCGACGCACTTCATGAACTCAACGGTGCCAACTTGAACTACACCAACTTGGAGTCTTGCATCGCCGCCAAGGTGCTCGTGCTTGCTTTGAAGAAGGCCGGCCCCAAGCCGACCCGTGAGAATGTTCTGGCCGCAATGCGTTCACTCGGCCGAGTGGATCTGAATGGCTTCGCGCTCACCTTCGGACCCAACCAGCATCATGGCAGCAAGTGGACCGAGCTGACCATCTTGGCGCGCGGGAACCGCTTCGTGCAATGAGTTCTCACACCTCGGTGTAGTGCAGACTTGCACGCTAGCTGGAACACGAAAACAGAATTCGAGGTCAGGGCTTCGGGGGAACTTATCCGCACCGGCGCGTGATGCGCAAAGCTCGCCTCGCCAGGGCAGCTTGCCCGGCGCAGCAACTGAACCGCTCCAAACCGGCCGCCAGGTCAAGGCCGCGAGCTGCCGGACGACAGCTATTGTCTACGGCCCGCCCACCGCTCCATTGCTGACCTTCGTGTTTGAGGCTTAGAGCGTCGTCGATTGGTATTGGAGGATCGGTGCCAAAGGGTTCGACTGGAGTCGCTTGAACTCGCGGGCAAGCGCCATCAGCTTCGCCAGCGCTCAATGCCCCAGCATGTCGGCAGCTCGAATCGACGTGGTGCTCAGTGTCCGTTGGATGCAGCACGTACCGTGTCGATGAAGGCCTGGCCGCCGACGCGCGATGCCATTTCGGCATGCACCGGCTGCATCGCCTTGGCCCAGGCTTCGCGACCGGCCGGCAGCGGGTCGAACACCTCCGACTTGCCGGATGCCTTGATGGCTGCCAGGGAGTCAGCCTCGTCCTTCTCGGCAATCTGGTCGTTGTACTCGGTGGCGTCCTTCATCGCGCCTTCGAGGATCGTGCGAATGTCGGCCGGCAGAGCGTCCCAGAACTTCTTGTTCGTCACGACCACATAGTTGCTGATCGTGTGATAGCTCAGCGTCACATGCTTTTGCACCTCGAACTGCTTTTGCGTGTAGAGGTTGGACAGCGGCCCTTCGGTACCGTCGACGACGCCGGTCTGCAGCGCTTGGTAGACCTCCGAGAAAGCCAGGCTCTGCGGCATTGCGCCGACCGATTTCATGATGGCGGCGTTCACCTTGGATGAGTTGATGCGCATCTTCAGGCCGCGCATGTCCTCGGGCATGTGGATCGGCTTGCTCGCACTCATCACGCGAAAACCGTTGTCCCAGTAGGACAGGCCGACCATGCCGTGCGCCTCGAGCTTCTTGAGCAGGCCGCTGCCGCCGGGGCCGCGCGCGAAGCGGTGCACCGCATTGATGTCCTTGAAGATATAGGGCAGATCGAAGACCTCGAACTCCTTCACGCCGACGGGACCGAACTTGCCCGGTACCGGCGCCAGCATCTGGACTGAGCCGATCTGCAAGGCTTCGAGCTCTTCCTTGTCCTTGTACAGGATGCTGTTCGGGTAGACCATCACTTTGACGCGGCCCTTGGTGCGCTCCTCGGCGAGCTTCTTGAAGTAGTCGGCCGCTTGCCCCTTGGGCGTGTTGGGCGCTGCGACATGGCTGAATTTGATGACGATAGCCTCTTGCGCCGCGGCAGGGCCGGACAGACCGAAGACCGCTGCAATCGCGGTGGCCGTAGCGATGATTCTGTGCAAATTCATGGCGTGTTTCCTTGAGGTTGGAATGCGATGCGCGGACAAGCTTATCCGCATCTGAATGGTTTGCTGCCTGTCGTCATACTTGTGCGAGAACCCGGTCGACCATCAGACCCGACTGCCCGAGATACTGGTTCGGATCACACAGCCGGGTCAGCGCGGCGCGATCGAGATGCTTGTTGATTTCCGGATGCTCGACCAGCAATTCGAGCAAGGGACGTTGCTGCTGCAAGGCAGTACGGCACAGATCGTAGACCAGATCGTGCGCGTATTCGCGGCCGATGTACGGCCCCAGACCCATCATCACCGCCTCGCTCATCACCAGTCCATGCGTGAGGTCGATATTGCGGCGCATGGCCGCGACGTCGACTTCGAGCCCTTCGACTATTGCGCGCGCCTGGCGCAGCGCGCCGGCCATCAGACAGAAGGTTTCGGGCAGCACAATCCATTCGATCTCCCACGGGCCGGTGCTGCGCTCGTGGTCGGCCACCATCGCGTCCATCAGCGCCGCGGCATGCTGGCGCACCACCGAGATCGCGCCATGGATGTAGCAGCTCGCAATCGGATTGCGCTTTTGCGGCATCGTGCTGCTCGATCCGCGGCCGTGGTGGTAGGGCTCGAAGACCTCGCCGACCTCGGTCTGCATCATCAGCTTCACGTCCATGCTGAGCTTGCCCAGCGTGCCGCCGACCAGTCCCAGGAAGGCGCCGACCTCGGCGATATTGTCGCGAATCGTGTGCCAGGCGATCACCGGTTGACCCAGGCCGAGTTCCTGCATCAAGCCGGCCTGGGTTTCCATCGCCCCCTGCTGCAGCGAGGCCAGCGTGCCGGCGGCGCCGGCGAATTCGCCGACCAGCACGCGGGGTTTTATCTGCGCCAGACGCTCGCGGTGACGCAGCATCGCCGACAAGAGGCCGGCCATCTTGTAGCCGAAAGTCACCGGAATCGCCTGCTGCAGATTGGATCGGCCGATCATCGGCGTGTCGCGGTGCGTCTTGGCGAGCTTGGCCATCGCCTTGATGATGGCCTGGATGTCGTCCTCGACCAGCGCCAGCGCTTCGCGGATCTGCAATACCGTGGCGGTGTCGGTAATGTCCTGAGTCGTCGCGCCCCAGTGGCAATACTCGCCGAGTTTGTCACGACACAGCGCATTGAGCTGCGACACGACGCCCAGCACCGGGTAGCCGATGCGCTCGGTCTGCTCGGCCAGCCGGGCCATGTCGATCTGGTCGATCTGGCAGTGGCTGATGATCTCGTCGGCAGCTTCTTGAGGAATCAGGCCCAGACGCCCCTGCACCTTGGCCAACGCGGACTCGATGTCGAGGTACTTCTGCGTGCGGTTCTCGTCGGACCACACCTGGCGCATCGCCTTGGTGCTGAAAATGCCCCCGAAGATGCTTGAATCGATGATGCTGGCTGGCATGTGGTGCTCCTTGTTCTTCGCGTCAGTCCGGACCGAGTGCCGGGCCATGGTAAGTGCGCCGCTCGACGGCGTCCTTGAGCAGCGCTGCGCTGCGATAGATGCCGTGCGCAAACTTGCCGTAGGGCAGGGTGGCGAACAATGCCATCACCACGCCGAGGTGGATGGCGAGCAGCGCTGCCATGGCGCTGCTGTCGCGCCAGGCCAGCAAGGCCATGCCGGTGGCGGCGGTGAGCCACAGCAGCACGATGAAGCCGCGGTCCATGGGTCGCTGTGCCGGGTCGCCCGCGGCCGGGTCGCGCTTCAGGTTCAGCCACAGCAAGCCTACCGGGCCGATCAACAGGCCCACGCCGCCGGTCAGACCGAGCAGCACCGGCAGGCTCGTCAAGGCATAAGGGGCGTCCAGGTCTAGCACATAGTGGTAGAGCGTGGCCACCGAGGTCGACGCGAAGCACAGCATGAAGCCGTAGAACGTCAGGTGGTGCAGGTATCTGCGCGCCAGCGTGAATCTGTCGTCGCTCTCGTTGCAGCCTTCGCCATGCCCGCCGTCGAGATAGCGCAGTAGCAGCACGTTCTTCGCCGCTTCGCCGACGGCTGCAGCCGAGGCGTCTCCAGTCGAGATCTCGCGCCAGAATTTCGTCACGCCGACGCCCAGCGCGAGCACCGCAAAGCCGAACACGCTGCCGAACATCGCGACCATCAGCTGATGCGGGAAGACGGCGAAGAAGTCGCCCTGCAGTGGCGCGTGCACGAGCGAGCCCGTCAGGCGAAGAGCCAGCAGCAGGAACAAGGTCAGTGCGGCCGCCAATGCCAGCGCCAGGGTCAGGCCGTTGCGCTTGTAAAGCGCGCCCAGGCGCGGCGGCCAGGCGTATTCGGTATAGGTTTGCAGCCGCACCTTGGCCATGGCTTGAGGCACATTGACGGCAAACTCGTGCGGCGGCGCGTACTGGCAGGCGTGATAGCAGGCGCCGCAGTTGTGGCACAGATTGGCCAGGTAATTGATGTCGGCCTTCACGAAATTCAACCTGCGCGTCATGGCCGGGAACACCGCGCAAAAGCCCTCGCAATAGCGGCAGGCATTGCAGATCTGCAGTTGGCGCGCCACTTCCGCTTCAGGCGCGCTCAGTATCGGTATCGCCGGTCGGGTTGAGACCTGGCCCTCGCCGCTTGGCATGGATTCACGCTGCATCGAGTGCCGCCCTGTCTTGTAGCGCAGCCTGCGCCGCTTGGGTGCCGGCAATGCGCCCGAAGGCGGTGCCTATCGACATGCCCACGCCGGCGGTGTAGCCCTGGCCGAGCACATTGCCGGCCATCATTTCGCCGGCCACGAACAGATTGCTGCTGGGCCGTCCGCCGAAGTGCACGGCGGCGTTTTCATTCACTCTGAGTCCGAGATAGGTGAAGGTGATGCCGGGCTTCAATGCATAGGCATAAAAGGGCGCGGTATCGATGGGGCGTGCCCAATGCGTCTTGGCCGGCGTGAGTCCTTCGGTGTGACAGTCGTCGAGCTGGGTGTGGTCGAAAGTGCCGGCACGGCAGGCTGCGTTGTAGTCGTTGATGGTGCGCAGCACCTCGGCCTCTGGAAGGCCCAGCTGTTGTGCCAGGCCAGAGATCGTGTCGGCCTTGATGCCCGGGAACACCGGCGGCATGAAGCGGCCGACGGCTTTGGCGTCGATGATCGAGTAGCCGATCTGTCCCGGCTGCTGCGCAACCAGGCGGCCCCAGATCGCATAGCGCTTGGGCCAGAAATCCTCGCCCTCGTCGTAGAAGCGCTTGCCCTCACGGTTCAGCACCACGCCCAGCGACACGCAGTCGATGCGCGTGCAGATGCCGCCGTCATAGAGCGGCGCACGCGCGTCGATGGCCACGCAATGCGATTGCGAAGGGTCGCCCACCGCATCGGCGCCGGCGGCCAGCATGTATTTCAGCAGCACGCCCTGATTGAAGCGCGTGCCGCGGATCAGGAAGTTGTCGGCCGGCCACTCGCCGCGCTCGTTCTGTCCCCAGGCTTCGCGCAGCCACGCGCGATTCGACTCAAAACCACCGGCCGCCAGCACGCAGGCGCGCGCTGTGATGCGCTGCGCGCCGCTGCGCGCGGCGACGAAGCGCTCGCCATCGAGCTCGATGGCGTCCACCGGCGTGTCGTAGCGGATTTGCACGCCCAAGCGTTCGGCGCTGCGGTAATAGGCATTGACGAGCGCCTTGCCGCCGCCCATGAAAAAGGCATTCGTGCGTGCGAGTTGCAGCGTGCCAGAGAGCGGCGGCTGGAAGTGCACGCCGTGCTTGCGCATCCAGCTGCGGCAGGTGCTCGATGCGCGAATCACCAATCTAGCCAAGGCCTCGTTGGTGCGCCCGCCAGTGACCTTGAGCAAGTCCTGCCAATATTCCTCTTCGGGGTAGGCATCGACCAGCACATCCTGCGGGGCGTCGTGCATGCAGCGCAGATTGCGGGTGTGCTGCGAGTTGCCGCTGCGCCACTCAAGCGGCGACGCTTCCAGCATCAGCACCGACGCGCCGGCCTCGCGCGCCATCAAGGCGGCGCAAAGCGCCGCATTGCCACCGCCTATGACCAGCACGTCGACCACTGATGTCCCCTTGTTGTGGCGCTACTCTAGCGCCTGAATCGGGCTGCGTCAGTTGCGGAAGCGACAAGACCTGTTCACGATACGTGAAGGGTGGCGCCGGGCCAACGGAGCGCGACGACAAGCGCGCGCGCCTGCTCTGCGAGCACGACGCGTGCGGCCAGCGCGCTGGGCGACAGTTCGTCGTCCGACACGCTCACCAGCAGGTTGTGTCGGCAGGCGTCGGCGTCGGCGATTTCGACCATGCTCACCGCGTCGGTCAACATGCGGGCGGCCGCAGCGCCGGGCTGTATCGTCGCTCCCATGCCGTCGCAGACCGCATCCATCAGCATCGCGAGGCCGTCGATCTGCAGCACGATGCGCGGTTCGCAGCGCGCGTCCTGGAAGGCCTTGTCGACGATGGCGCGTAGGCCGTGCGATCCGCTGGGCAGGATCAGCGGCAGATCGCCGAGCTTGTTCAGGCGTATGCGTTTGCCCGTTGGCATGCCTTGCAGACCGCGCGCGCCGATTACGAACAAGCGCTCGTCGAGCAGCGGCATGACGCTCCAGCGACGCGTCGCCTCGGTCCTGAACAGCACCGCCAGGTCGATCTGGCGCGTGTCTAGCAGCGAGGCCAGATTGCCCGACAGGCTTTCGATCAGGCGCACCCGCACATCCGGATAGCGTTCACGCATGGCGTGCAAGAAAGGCAGGCCCAGTACGGCGGCCGTCGAGGGGGCGAGTCCGACGCTGACATGACCCGACAAGCGCGCCTGCTGCGCGGCGCGCACCGCATCGTCGGCATGGCGCAGCGCGAGTTGCGCCTGCTGCAAGAAGGCCAGGCCGGCGTCGGTCGGGATCACGCCGCTCGAGGTGCGCTGCAGCAACCTTGTCGACAGCTCGCGCTCGAGACGGCTGATCTGCTGGCTCAGCGTCGAGGTCACCACGCCCAGATCGGACGCGGCCTTGCCCATGCTGCCGGTTTCGACGACGCGGACAAAGTAGCGCAATTGCCGCAGTTCCATTCAATCTCCCTTGAACTCAGCGTCCACAGGCGGATGTTCGCATGCCAGCTCGAGCCGCTTGCGTGCGAGCAAGCCGAGGCCGCCTTCGTTGCCGACAACCCGGGCGACTGGATGTTCCACTGCCACATCATCGAACACCAGGAGACCGGGATGATGGGCTATCTGCGTGTTGTCTGACAGTTTCGATCAACCTGCCAAGTTGAAAAACAACATTGGCACTCGCGTATCGGAGCGATGCCATTTATCATCCAGCCCAGCCGCAAGCGGCCAGTCTTGTTGAAGATGATTCATGCGGTGGTCTTGATGCCACCGAACCGGACCAATAACTCGCGACCGGGGAAAGTCGCAGACAAACCGGAGCTGAACCAAATGGCGATGACTTTTCTTGCGTTCCTGCGCAAACTGATAGGTGGGTCTCCCAAGGTCGACGCGGAGGCGCCGCTCGCGCACGCCGAGGAATCAGGATGGGGTGTCACACCTCATGCCAGCGTTGACGAAAACGCCTACGGACCGACCGCGTGGGGCGACACCTTGACCGAGTCCGACCCGTGGAAGAACACCAAGGCCGAGTATTACGTCGGGCGCCCGGTTGGCGCTGTAGCACCCAGCGTTTTCGACAAGGACGTAGATGCCAGTTTCACTGCCTCGATGTTCGGCGTCGAAGCTTTGCGCGCCGATCGACCCAGCGCCGCCGAGCGTCGCGCCATCGAGCAGTTGATGGAGGCCAGTCATGGCAAGGGCGACCCGAAGCTGGTGCCGCGCTTGCCTATGGTCCTGCCCGAATTGATGCGCCTGTCGCGCCGCGACGATGTGTCGCCCAGGCAATTGGCCGAGCGCTTGTCGAGCGATCCGACCATGGTCGGCGAAGTCGTGCGGCTGGCCAATTCGCCGCGCTATCGCACCGAACGCGACATCAGCAATTTGCAAGAGGCGGTGATGCTGCTGGGCAGCGACGGGCTGCAGCAACTGGTGGCAAGCGTTGCGCTGCGGCCGATCTTCAACAAGGGGCAGGGCCGCTTCAGCCGCACTTCGGGCACGAGGGTGTGGGACCTCGCGCAACGCTGTTCGCATGCCTCGGTCTTGCTGAGCGATCGCGTGACCGATTCGTTTCATGCTTATCTGGCGGGACTGGTGACCAATGTCGGCCTGATCGCCGCGCTGCGAGTGATCGACACGGCCTACGACGACGCACAAGCGCCCGACGCCGAGGACTTTCACAAGACTTTCCACGACGCGGCGGGGCGCTTGTCGTGCCAGATCGCCAAGATGTGGGATTTTCCGCAGGAAGTATGCGACGCGGTCCAGCGGTTGGAACAGTCAGAGATTGAGTCGCAACCCAGCAATCTGCGCCTGACATTGCGCGTTGCCGACACTGCGAGCAAGTGGCATATGCTCGCGCCGGGCCTCAGCGGCGTGGCGCTGGAGGGACTGCACGACGCCGAGCGTCGCTGCTATGTCGAGCTCGAACGCGCCTTTGGCGCCTGAACGTCGGCGAACCGATCAGCCGTAGCGCGCAATGCCTATGCAACTCGTATGGCCCAGTGCCGAGCATCTTCCGAGCTATGTTGCTGCGCTCGAAAAAGGTTGGTCTGCCGACAATGTGCGCGGACAGGTCGCAGCGCGTGAGGAGCTTGAACGGATAGCGGCCGATGCGCAAGGATTCATCGCCAGCATGGTCGACCGCGAAGCCAAGGGTGCGCCGGTGACCTTGCCCGACGACTCGTTCGCGAAAAGAATTCCAGGCTTTCGCCAATGGATGTGGGATGGCGAGTTCTGTGGCGTCATCGGCCTGCGCTGGCAGTCCGGCACGACGGCACTGCCACCGCACTGCCTGGGCCACATCGGCTATGCGGTTGTGCCGTGGAAGCAGCGCAAGGGGTATGCCACCGCAGCCTTGCGACAACTGCTGCCCGCCGCCAAGCTGGAGGGCCTGCCCTTTGTAGAGATCACGACCGACCCCGACAACATCGCTTCGCAGCACGTGATCCAGGCCAATGGCGGCGTGCTGTTCGAGACGTTCACCAAGCCCGAACAATTCGGCGGTGTGCCGGGGCTGCGTTACCGCATCGTGCTGGCCTGAACCCGGATTGAGCGCTTGGAAGCGCCAAGCCTGCATTTCGAGAGTAAGCTGCTCGCGGCTTTCAAACAGCACTTTGATCCTCTTCAGCCGTCTCAACTCGACATCAAAATGAAACCAGGCAAGCAATACAAATTCGAAACCTTGGCAGTGCACGCCGGACACTCGGTCGATGCCGCCACCGGCGCGGTGACCGAGGCGATCCAGCTGTCGACCACCTACGAGCGTGACATCGACGGCGGCTATTCGCGCGGCTTCATCTACTCGCGCAATCACAACCCGAATCGCAACGGTCTGGAGGCGGCGCTGGCCGCACTCGAGGGGGGTGCTGCGGGCGCCGCTTTCGGCTCGGGCCTGGCCGCGGTGACGGCCGTCTTCCAGGGATTGAGCCCCGGCGACCATGTGATCGCACCGAACGACATCTACCATGGCACGGCCAATGTGTTGAAGCATCTGTTTGCCAAGTGGGGCGTGACGGCATCGTTTGTCGACATGACCGATCTCGACCAGGTGCGCGTGGCCTTGACGCCCAGCACCAAGATGGTCTGGATCGAGACACCGTCGAATCCCCTGCTGCAATGCGTGGATATCGCCGCGATTGCCGAGATCGCGCACAAGCATGGCGCGCGCGCGATCGCCGACAACACCTTCGCCAGCCCGGTGCTGCAGCAACCGCTGGCCCTGGGTTGCGACATGGTGATGCATGCCACCACCAAGTACTTAGGCGGGCGCAGCGACGTGCTGGGCGGCGCGGTGGTGTCGCGCCTTGACGATGAGCCTTTCGCCCAGCTGCGCCAGGCGCAATTGTTCGGTGGCGCTGTGCCTTCGCCGTTCGACTGCTGGCTGGTGATGCGCAGCCTGCCCACGCTGCCCTACCGAATGCAGGCGCATTGCGCGAATGCGCAGAAGGTGGCCGAGTTCCTGGCACAGCATGCCAAGGTCAGCGTCGTCCATTACCCTGGTCTGCCGGGCAACCGCTTCCATGCGCTGGCCAAGCGCCAGATGTCGGGCTTTGGTGGCATGCTTTCGTTCGAGGTGAAGGGCGGCAAGATTGCTGCAATGGCCTTGGCAGCGCATGTCGAAATCTTTACGCGCGCCACCAGCCTGGGCGGCGTGGAGAGCCTGATCGAACACCGCGCGTCGATCGAGGGCCCGACCAGCAAGACCCCGCAAGGCCTGCTGCGCGTCTCGGTCGGCCTTGAACATGCTGACGACTTGATCGACGACCTGGCGTCGGCGCTGTCGCATTGCCCATGAACACAGGGCGCTGGGCGGTCACGCTGATCGTGCTGGCGCAGTGGTTGGGTACTTCGCTGTGGTTCAGCCCGAACAGTGCCGCGGACGATCTGATGCGCGCTTGGCAAATCGGCCCCGGCGCCTTCGCCTGGCTGATTGCCGCAACCCAGGCCGGCTTCATCAGCGGCACACTGTGGCTCGCGTATTCGGGCCTCGCTGACCGCTATTCGGCGAGCCGCGTGTTTGCGTTGTCGTGCGTGCTGGGCGCGTTGGTGAATGCGCTGTTTTCGTCGGGCGGGGCGAGTTTCGAAACGGGCCTGGCGCTGCGCTTCGCAGTCGGTGTCTGTCTGGCCGGCATCTACCCGCTGGGCATGAAGATGATTGTGGGCTGGGTCGGCACCAAATCAGGTGCGGCGCTCGGCTTGCTGGTCGGCATGCTGACGCTGGGCACGGCGCTGCCGCATGGCGTGCGCGCGCTGGGTGCTGCCTGGCAATGGCAGACCGTGATCCAGGTGTCTTCAGCCTTGGCGCTGGTGGGTGCGGCGCTGGTGTTCTTTCTCGGCGACGGCCCGCATCTGAAACGGGTGACAGGCGGCCAACGCGCATCGCTGGTGCGCGCCTTCAATGTGTTCGGCATTGCCGACTTCAGGGCCTCGGCCTTTGGCTACTTCGGCCATATGTGGGAGCTCTATGCGTTCTGGGCCGTGCTGCCCTGGCTGGCCGCACAACTGCTGCGCGACGCGCAGGCACTCGGCGCTGTGATGCCGGGGTCGGTTGCTTTGATCAGCTTTGTCTGCATCGCGGCCGGGTTCCTGGGCTGCGTGATCGGCGGGCGCATCAGCCTGCGCATCGACAGCGCCTACGTTGCCGCCGGCGCCTTGCTGGCTTCGGGCTTGCTGTGCCTGATCTACCCCGTGCTGAGTACCCAGTGGTTCGGACTGCGTTTGCTGGTGCTGTTCGCCTGGGGCGTCTTTGTGGTCGCCGACTCTGCGCAGTTTTCAGCCGTCTCCGCGCGAAGCTGCCCGCCACAGTGGGTGGGCAGTGCGCTGGCGCTGCAAAACAGCATCGGCTTCTTCATCAGCATCATCAGCATCACGCTGCTGCTGCACTTTGTTCAGTCCCTGGGAGACCGGGCGGTCTGGTTGTTGTTGCCGGGGCCGGTGCTTGGCTTGCTAGGCATGTGGCCTTTGCTGAAACGATGCGGATCGCACCGCGTGGCGTGAGTTCGAGTCGACAGGGCAAGTGCCAAGACGCCGATCGAAGATGCGACGCGCCTGCAAAGCCACGGCTTTTCGGATCGCCATCTTTCCCGGGGGGCGCCGCGTGGGCCATGGCACATGCGCTGATGGGCTATTACGGCAGCCTGCACAAACATGGAAGCACCGCGCCATGGCGGGATCGGATGCTCGACTTCGACGGGCTCAGCCCACTGATCGGCACGCCCGATTTGCTTGAACAGGCGCGTCGCTACGACGCGACCTGAGCAGCCTGGCGCAAGCGCTTGACTCGGGCGATTCAGCGGAATGCGCAGGCGCCCGGTCCGCCCGGGTGGCCACAGGATCCGCAGGGACTGGCCGCGGGCGGCGGGGCTTGGGCTGTCGACGCCGTCGTGGCGAAGACCGACAGCTTCTTTTCAAGTTCTGTCGAATGGCAATTCGGGCACGACGCAATCGTGCTCGAACGGATCAGTGCTTCGAATTCACGCCCGCACTGGCGGCAGGCATATTCGTAGATCGGCATGCTGGCTCCTTGTTTTCCTTGTGAAGCAGCGCTGCAGCTATGCAACCGTCTTGAGTACTTCGACCGCGTCTACGCACAGCGCCGCCACTTCGTCCTCGGTGAGATTCAACAGGCGCAGGCACGACTCACCGAGCTTCGACCATTCCATGGTGTGGCCGAGACCGGTGAGCTGCTGCTGGATGTACTCGGCCGTTTGACCGGTGGCGACGATGTGCCGGGTCAATGCGGGCACGCCCGACTCAAGCTGGTCGATGGCGCGCACATCATGGTGGTGCCGGATCGCCAGGCAAACCTCCTCGGGGAGCCACCAATTCTGTGCGAGCAAGCAGCCGACCATGGTGTGATCGGTCGGAAAGTCCTTGAGCTCGACCGCGGTGTAGGGCAGCACGAGCTCGTCATTGGCCCGTGTGAGCGTTTGTTCGTAGGTGGGAAAACGCTGCAGCATGACCGGGATGCCGCAATCGCGGAACAAGCCGTAGGTATAGGCTTCGTCGGGTCGCACCTTGGGCTTTTCGATGACACGCGCCAACCAACCCGACAGCACGGCGATCTCGGCCGAGGCGTTCCAAAACCGTTCGAGCCTCGGTGTGGTCGGGAAAGCCTTGCGCAGACTGAGTCCGGCAATGGCGCGGCTGGTCGCCTTCAGGCCAAGCACTTGCAGTGCGTCGTGGACGCCACGCGCGCGGCCATGACGGCCGAAGTAGGCCGAGTTGGCCATTTTGATGAGGCTGGCTGAAAGGCTCACATCGGCGCTGATCAACTGCTCCAGACGCATTGAATCGGGTTCTTCCTTGCGCATCTCGGCGTCGATGAGGTCGAGGATGACCGGCCGCGTCGGGATGCCGATGTCCTTGAGAGTCTGCTCAAGCACGCTGACGACAGACGCCGGCGGCTTGGTGGAGGGGGATGTCATAGGCTTGCTTTTCTCATTTGCAGCCAAGCCAACAAGTCGTCTTCGGCCATCGGCTTGGCATGGAAATAGCCCTGGATGGCATCGACACCGGCTTCTGCCAGGGCATCCAACTGGCCCTGCGTCTCCACCCCTTCGGCAACGACCGCCATGCCCAGTTCGCGCGCCAGCTGGGTCATGGCCTTGACGACGGCGAACGAGCGACGGTCCTCGGGCAGGACGCACACAAAGGCCCGGTCTAGCTTGAGCTTGGTCGCCGGCAAATCCTTCAGGATCGAAAGGCAGGAGTAGCCCGTACCGAAATCGTCGATGGCAAGCCCGACGCCGATCTTGCGGGCACTTCGCAAATTGCTCTGGACGATGTCCGAGTAATCCATGAACAGCGATTCGGTCAACTCCAGCTCGATATGCTGTGGCGCCACGTTGGCGCAGATCAAGGCGCCATGCACCGCCTCTATGAATTTGGGCGACGTCAACTGGGCGCGCGAGACATTGATCGCCACCTTGGTCGCAAAGCCTTCGCTGTGGAGCCGGGCCGCGCAGAGTGCGCCCTGCAGCAGCGACCATTCGCCCAGACGAACAATGAGACCGGTTTTCTCCGCCACGGGAATGAATTTGAGCGGCGAAATCTGCCGCCCGTTGGCGTTGCAGCGCATCAGCGCCTCGACCCCTTCGAGACGGCCGTCGAGTCCCAGGATGGGTTGGTAGTTGAGCTGCAAGCCGCCGCTTTCAAGCGCCGAGTGGAGGTCACTCTCGATGGCGAGCTCCTCGCGTGCCAGCAGCACGCCCAGGCGACCTGGCACCGCCTCTTCGCCCGACGCGAGAACGCGGCTGCCACCCTGACGCTTGGCTTCGATCAGCGCTTGGTCGGCGCGTTCCAGCCAGGCCAGTGGCGCTTCATCGGGCAGGTGTACGGCAATGCCGATGCTGACCGAGGGACGAAACCGGATGCCGCTGATCGACATCGGCTCTTCGATCGCGCGAAGCAGATCGTTGGCCAATTGTCTGGCTTCGATCGGGTCGAAGCCCGGGAGCAGGCAGACAAACTCGTCACCAGCCATGCGCGAAATCTCACACGGGATGGAGAGGGTCGACCGGATGCGCTGGGCGATTCCGGCAATCACCTTGTCGCCACCCAGATGACCGAAGGACTGGTTGACTTGCTGGAAGCGGTCCAGGTCGAGCCACATGGCGACCAGGGGCTTGTCCCCTGCGCTCGCGTCGACGACCAGACGCATGGCCGCCTGCAAGCCGCCTTCGCGCGTGAGAAGGCCGGTGATGGGGTCGGGAGAGGCGTTATCCATAAACAGTGCAATTGACTCTAGCACCGCCGCCGCGCGCCAAGCAGGCACTATTTCACCGTTCGGTGGTGTTCAGACATGCCCCCCGGGTTCGGGGTAACTGAAGACGTGGCGCATGACCACTCGCGGCCCTTGAATCGAATCGCGGGCCGGTGCTGCTGGCTGCTGGTGGACTGCGATGCGGCCGACCGACTCGGCACGCGGCGCATTGCCGGCGGCGCCCCAAGGCGCTGTGGCAAACTCGCGCGCTTCGCATTTCACGATCTTCTTCTTGCACTGAGTCACGCCTTGGAAAAAATCCTGCTTCAAATCGCCGCCGAGCTCAAAGTTCGGCTGGTGCAAGTCAATGCGGCGGTCGAGTTGCTCGATGGGGGCGCGACGGTGCCCTTCATCTCGCGCTACCGCAAGGAGGCTACCGACGGCCTGGACGATACGCAACTGCGCGATCTGGAGTCGCCTGGG
>Ga0315270_10000941_pt1 | contig 15646 bp, 13 predicted proteins | sample C1_bottom_MG_FD_204932 | JGI IMG/M metagenome (GOLD analysis project Ga0315270, IMG submission 204932) | Sediment microbial communities from Yellowstone Lake, YNP, Wyoming, USA - C1_bottom | ecosystem: Environmental > Aquatic > Freshwater > Lake > Sediment | place: USA: Wyoming | collected... | reverse complement strand
TATAACTTGGTGGTGCATTCGCGCACCGGTCACCTTCTCAAGCAAGAAAGCGATCGCCTCGCGATGGGTATTCATTGCTTCTCGGATTTGCCAAATACTTTGTTCGGGAATTGCACTCAGAAAGGTAAGCGCGGAGAGGATTCTGTCGAGTTCGGAAATGAACACCCGGATCCAAGAGGCACGGATTGGCGTGATGAGTCCCAGTAGATCTTCGATAGCCAATGCGTAGGCGAGTTCGCCTCCGCTAGGGCCACTCCAGTCGTGCCGGCTTGCCAGCATGACGCCTTGACGGTAATCACGTTCTGTAAAAAGTCCTTCAACACCGCGGTGCATAAAACCGATTTCGATCTGGGCCTTGGTGATGGTTTCCTTTTCGATCTGGCAATGGATGCGCAATCCACCGTGCGAAACCGGATGAGAGCGCCCGAGATCGATTTGGTGATCGTCGGCTCTACGTGCCAAACCAAGCCCATAGATCCGCTTCATAGCGTTGATTCTTTCACGCAATTGAATCTGATGGCCTTTCTCCCATACGATTTGGGTGTCCGGTACCCGAAGGACTGGAACGCCAATGAGAGAGCACGAGATCGTGGACCCATCGCTTAATCCTGCGCGCCTAAAAGTTGGTGTGGTTGGTGTCGGGCGCGTGGGCGCCCCGCTGGCTGCGGCACTGGGAAGAACTGGCCATCACTTAATCGGAGTAAGTGCGATCAGTGAAGCCTCGAAAGAGCGTGCTGCGGCGCTGCTTCCAAGCGTCCCAATCTGGCCGGCTGATCAAGTGATCAGAGGTGCTGAGTTGGTGCTCCTTGCGATTCCAGATGATGTGTTGCCGGAGTTTGTAGATGGAGCGGCGAAGGCGGGACTTTTCCGACCGGGTCAGATTGTGGTCCATACGGCTGGCCGCTTCGGGGTTGGAGTTTTAGATCCGGCTACCCGCTGTGGTGCGTTGCCATTAGCAATACATCCGATAATGACTTTCACTGGCACGTCGATGGATATCGAGCGGATGCATGGTGCAATTTTTGGAATCACTGCGCCCGAGGCCATTCGACCCATCGCAGAGGCACTCGTAATCGAAATCGGTGGTGAACCGACGGTCATTGCTGAAAATGATCGAATCGCTTATCACGCAGCTCTTGCCTGGAGCGCAAATTTTCTTAATGTCTTGATTGCTGAGGGCATGGACCAGTTGCGAGATATCGGAGTGGCCGAACCTTCGCACGCGCTAGGGCCTTTGCTTCGGGCAGTGCTAGACAACGTTCTCCGAAGTGGCGATCGAGCTTTGACCGGACCAATCGCCCGGGGCGATGTTCAAACCGTTGCCGAACATTTAAGAGTTATGAATGACAAAGCACCAGAAGTGCGCGAAGCATATGCAGCACTAGCTAACCTCACAGTAAGTCGGGCAACTAAGGCCGGACTCATCCGAGAAAATGATGCCATTGAAATTAGGAAGTTATTAGGCGGTGCGGATGGAGCAAGCTGAGAGCGTCGATGAGATTGAGAGTGCACTCAGATTCCACCGCAATTCGCCAATTGCATTGGTGCCAACCATGGGTGCCCTTCATGCCGGACACGCTGCGCTGGTTGAAAAAGCACGGACACTGGCACCAACGGTGGTTATGAGCATCTTTGTGAACCCGCTTCAATTCGGTGACCCAACTGACTTCCAGCGCTATCCAAGGACCATGGAGTCGGATCGCGAAATGGCCAGACAACTCGATGTCGATCTGCTCTGGACGCCGAGTCAGTTGGATATTTATCCACCTGACGTTCAAATCCCATTGATAGACCCTGGTGATTTAGGGAATCAATATGAAGGAGCGATTCGTCCCGGTCACTTTGCCGGAGTTCTTACCGTGGTTTCACGATTGTTCGACGTAGTCCGTCCTGATGTGGCGATTTTCGGGGAGAAAGATCGTCAACAACTTGAATTGATAAGAAGAATGGCAACCAAACAGGAGCGAGTGGAAATTATCGGAGTGCCCACCGTCAGGGAAGCGGATGGGTTGGCGCTATCAAGTCGAAATAGATTTCTTACGCCGCAAGATCGTGAACTTGCTCTTGGGGTCCACTCGGCGATTTCTAGAGCCCAAGAAGAAGGTGCACACGGGGTGCCGACGGCGATGAAAGTAGCGACTGAGGAACTTCGTTCCCTTAAGGTCGAATATGTTGAATTGGTCGATGCTAAAACCTGGCAGCCAGTGAAGGAGGACTTCATTGGTGAGGCTATTTTGCTTATTGCGGCTAAAGTCGGTTCAGTCCACTTGATCGACAACGCGATGGTGAGAATCGGATGAGACTTAAGACCGGCACGCCTGGTTGGACTGCGCAGGCTGATGTCGTCGTAGTCGGATCTGGAATCGCTGGTTTAACAACAGCTCTTCAAGTACGAGCCAAGGGACTTACGGTTCTGCTCGTAACAAAAGCTCGCGTTGATGAAGGATCCACAAAGTGGGCGCAAGGCGGGATTGCAGCGGCACTCGGGCCTGGTGACACCCCGGAAGAACATGAAGTAGACACCTTGATCGCTGGCGCTGGCTTATGTGACCTAGCGGCCGTAAAGGTTTTGGTTGCTGAAGGCCCAGAGGCTGTTCGCAGGCTTATCGCCAGGGGAGCGGTTTTCGATCGAGAAGTTACCGGTGAAATTTCCTTGACTCGCGAAGGTGGGCATCATCGAAATCGCATTCTGCATGCCGGTGGCGATGCAACTGGTGCTGAAGTGTCGCGTGCTCTGCTCGCGGCAGTAACCGAAGATGCTGGCATTGAAGTTGTCGAACACGCATTAGTTTTAGATGCAATTAAAGATGCATCCGGTCAGGTATGCGGAGTGACCTTGCATGTTATTGGTGCGGGTTCACGCGGCGGAATCGGTCGCGCTCTGGGCCGCGCGGTAGTGCTGGCTACCGGTGGTTTAGGTCAGGTATATGCCCAGACGACCAATCCCGTAGTGGCAACCGGGGATGGAATTGGAGTTGCTCTTCGAGCTGGTGCCAAAGTGGCAGATGTCGAATTCGTTCAATTTCATCCAACGGTTATGTGGCTTGGGCCAACGGCCCGTGGTCAGCAGCCGTTAATAAGTGAAGCGGTTCGAGGGGAAGGTGCTTTTCTTGTTGATGATTTGGGAAATCGCTTCATGCAGGAGGTGCATCCGCAAGCGGATTTGGCACCGCGCGATGTAGTAGCCAAAGCCATTATGCGCAAGATGCTCGATACCCATCGCCCACACGTCTGGCTTAATGCTAGAGGCATTGAGAATTGGCAGGAACGTTTTCCAACGATCTATGCCTCTTGCGTTTCTCATGGAGTAAACCCAAGTAGCGATTTGATTCCGGTTTCCCCAGCGGCTCACTACGCATCGGGTGGCGCGCGTGTTGATCTGAATGGTCGGACCAGTGTTCCAGGGCTCTATGCGTGTGGTGAAACTGCTTGTACGGGTGTTCATGGCGCAAACCGTCTTGCATCGAATTCGTTACTAGAAGGTTTGGTTTTTGCTGCCCGCATTGCTGACGACGTGTCATTGAATTTACCAAGTCCAGGAGAGCCGGTATCCAACACTTCGAAAGAGACTCTTCTTATTCCTTCGGTCCGTGATCAAATCTCAGCTTCCATGACCCAGGGGGCTGGAGTGCTGAGAACGGCAAAATCACTAGGTCACACTCGAACTGATTTATTACGTCTTGGTAAGCAGGCAAGTAGCGAGCCATGTGTTGAAGCCTGGGAGGCCACCAACTTGCATTTGGTCGCCAGTGCGTTAGTTGAAGCTGCCACAATTCGAGAAGAGACTCGCGGCTCTCATTGGCGTGAAGATTTCCCAGAGACCTCGCCAGAATGGCAGCGACGGATTCTTTTAGCCTTAGACGATAAAGGCGGCTGGTCGCATACCTTTGAGCCGGTGACTAATGCTTAACACCATTCTTGACTCGATTAAGACCGAGGCTGGAAGCCTTGGTCTAGCTGGTGAACATTTGATTCAACTAGCCTCGGCCACCCTTGCTGAAGATCTTGGTGGGGGAGTCGACACGACCAGTGTCGCGACCATTGCACCCGACCAAGTTTCAGTTGCTAATTTTGTAAGTCGGGCCGATGGTGTGGCGGCAGGGATTATCGTGGCCAAAGCCGTGATGGCGCTGGCGTGCAACGGTGATGTCGAGTTCGTTGAGACTCTGTCTGAAGGATCGCTTATAAAACCAGGCACAACTATTCTCAGCGCTCGCGGCAACTCACAAGGACTTTTGCTTGCTGAGCGAAGCGCGCTTAATTTTTTATGCCATTTAAGTGGGATTGCCACAGTCACTAATCATTGGGTGACGGCGATCGCGGGCACAAAAGCAAAAATTCGTGACACTAGAAAAACCACACCTGGACTTCGAGAGTTGGAAAAATTTGCAGTCCGGATGGGTGGCGGCACAAATCACCGCTTTTCGCTATCTGATGCAGCAATGATCAAAGACAACCATGTGATTGCAGCCGGTGGCATCGCTCCAGCCTTTAAACGTATCCGCAACAAGTTCCCTGACCTTGCGATTGAAGTGGAAGTGGACCACATTGATCAGTTGGCCGAAGCATTAGCTGCTGGCGCGGATCTCATTTTGCTTGACAATATGAGCGTTGAAGAATGCACCGAAGCCGTTCATTTTGTTGCAGGTAGGGCCCGACTTGAGGCATCCGGTGGAATCTCATTCGATACCGCGCTGGCTTATGCGAAGACTGGCGTTGATTTTCTGGCCATTGGTGCACTGACGCACTCGGCCCCAAACTTAGATATCGGCCTCGATTTAATGATGGAGTCATAATGTTGCTGGCAATTGATGTTGGAAACACCAATACCGTTATAGGGCTATTTGACGGATCCGCGCTGATTGATTCATGGCGTGTTAAGACTGATGCGAGAGATACCGCCGATGAACTCTGGCTTCAGTACCGCGCCCTCGTCGGCACTCAGCCGATCTCTGGAATCGCTGTCTGCTCCACGGTGCCTGCCGTACAGCGTGAGATTCGAACAATGCTAAGTGCGTATTGGTCTGACCTACCTACCATCATTGTTGAACCCGGCGTGAAAACTGGAGTGCCGCTACTGTTTGATAACCCGAAAGAAATTGGCGCCGATCGAATCGTGAATACCCTCGCCGCGCACGCTCTTTTTGGTCAGGACGGCCCGGTCATCGTTGTGGATTTCGGTACCTCAACAAACCTGGACGTGGTCTCGGCTAAGGGTGAATTCCTTGGCGGTGCGCTAGCCCCTGGAATTGAGATCTCCGTTGATGCTCTTACGGCACGAGCGGCTCAACTTCGTAAGGTAGAACTGATCAAGCCTCGTTCGGTTATTGGAAAAAATACCGTGGAAGCTCTTCAGTCCGGTGCGATCTACGGCTTCGCCGGACAAGTTGATGGTCTGGTCAATCGAATCGTGGTCGAGTTAGACAGCGGACCGGTGGCAGTGGTGGCAACTGGCGGTTTGGCTCCATTAGTGATCGGAATTAGCGAGACAATTGAATTCCATGAGCCGGATCTAACCCTCATCGGGCTCCAGATGGTTTTTGCCAAGAACACCTGACGGTAATCTCTTCCACCATGAGCACTGAACTCGAACCCTCAATCGATGAGGATCTGCCTGAGCAACTCCGGATCCGACGCGAGAAGCGAGCCAAACTGCTTGAAGATGGCGACCAGGCTTATCCGGTGGCGGTCTTGCGAACCACTTCGCTTGCGCAGTTGCGTGCCAAATTCGGTGAGTTGGCCATTGATGTTGCAACAGGGGAAATTGAGAGTGTTGTCGGCCGAGTGATCTTCAAGAGAAATACCGGAAAGTTGGCTTTCGCCACAGTGCGCGAAGGTGCTGGTGCCGAACTTCAAATCATGCTCTCGTTGGACAAGGTCGGCCAAGAGGAACTAGATAAGTGGAAAAGCCTGGTAGACATCGGTGACCTGGTGAGTGTTACCGGTGAGGTAATCACCTCCAAGCGCGGCGAACTTTCGGTTCTGGCCAACTCATGGCAGATGACCGCCAAGGCCTTGCGCCCGCTTCCAGTTGAACACAAGCCGCTCTCTGAAGAGACGCGCGTGCGCATGAGATACGTGGACTTGATCATGCGACCACAAGCTCGAGAAAACGCTCGGATGCGACCAACTGCGGTCCGGGCGCTGCGTGAATCATTTTTCAAACGCGATTTCATTGAAGTCGAAACACCAATGCTTCAGGTCATGCACGGTGGGGCAAGTGCGCGTCCGTTTAAAACTCACATCAATGCCTACGACATGGATCTCTATTTACGAATCGCCCCCGAACTTTATTTGAAGCGCTGTGTCGTAGGTGGGATCGAACGAGTCTTTGAAATCAATCGTAATTTTCGAAATGAAGGCGCTGACTCCAGTCATTCGCCAGAATTTGCAATGATTGAGGCTTATGAGGCATTTGGGGATTGGAATTCAATCGCGGAGATCACTCGTGGTCTTGTGCAAGAAGCGTGCCTGTCAGTATTTGGTTCGCTGACGGCCATTCGAGCCGATGGAACTGAGAAGAATTTCGGCGGACAGTGGCGTGAAATTTCACTCTTCGGCGCAGTGTCCGAAGCACTCGGTGAAAAGGTAGATGGTTCGACATCTCGAGATGTTTTAGTAAAACATGCCCAGAAGATTGGTCTTAACGTTGATCCAAAGTGGATTACCGGACGATTGGCCGAAGAGATATTTGAGCATTTATGCAAAGACCAACTCGTCGAACCCACTTTCGTACGCGGCTATCCCGTTGATACCTCTCCACTAGTTCGCGCGCATCGAAGTGAAGTTGGTGTTGTCGAAAAGTGGGATCTCTACGTAGATGGTTTCGAATTGGCCACCGGGTATTCCGAATTGGTGGACCCAGTCATTCAACGCGAGCGCTTGACCGAGCAGTCGATGTTGGCCGCCGGTGGTGATTTAGAGGCAATGCAGTTGGATGAAGACTTCTTACGCGCAATGGAATATGGCATGCCTCCGATGGGCGGAATGGGCATGGGCGTGGATCGACTTCTGATGGCGCTATCTGGTCTTGGTATTCGAGAGACAATCCTCTTCCCATTAGTGAAGCCTGAATAATGGAAATAAGAGCGGCCAGAACCGCAGATGTCCGTGGGATCAGGGAACTGGTCGATGAGTACTCGCTGCAACGACGACTGTTATCCAAAGAGACCGTCACTCTTTATGAGAACGTCCAAGAATTTGTGGTTGCCGTGGAGGACGGAGAGGTTGTCGGCTGTGGGGCGCTCCACGTCCTCTGGGAAGACTTGGCAGAAGTTCGAACCGTGGCGGTTCACGACCGGCTAAGAGGCCAGGGGATTGGACATGCAATTTTGCTGGCGATCATGGAACGAGCCAGGGAACTTGGCGTAAAACGGCTCTTCTGTCTGACTTTTGAGACCGAGTTTTTTGCCCGGCATGGGTTCGTTCAGATCCAAGGATCTCCGGTCGAACCGGAGGTTTACGCTCAACTTTTGCGCTCATATGACGAGGGAATTGCCGAATTCTTGGATTTGGAGAGCGTCAAGCCCAATACTCTGGGCAATACCCGGATGATCTGCAAGCTCTAGCGCTCGCCTCCATCCAGGGTTAGCCTCGCCTCGACGGGAAGCCTTCTGCCCGCTTGAGCGTTACGCTATTAGTAGGTGAGAAAAGGGAGTTACTTAAAATGTTTGAACGCTTTACTGATCGGGCTCGACGTGTGGTGGTGCTTGCCCAAGAAGAGGCAAGAATGCTTAACCATAATTACATCGGCACCGAGCACATTCTCCTTGGCCTGATTCACGAGGGTGAAGGTGTGGCCGCGAAGGCTCTTGAATCGCTCAATATCTCACTTGAGGCCGTTCGCTCACAGGTAGAAGAGATCATCGGACAGGGCCAACAGGCACCGAGTGGGCACATTCCATTTACCCCCCGAGCCAAGAAGGTTCTGGAACTCTCCCTTCGCGAAGCGCTTCAACTCGGACACAACTACATCGGCACTGAGCACATCCTTCTTGGTTTAATCCGCGAAGGTGAAGGTGTGGCCGCTCAGGTCTTGGTCAAACTTGGGGCAGACCTGAACCGGGTTCGTCAGCAGGTAATCCAATTGCTCTCCGGGTATCAAGGCAAAGAGAGTGCAACTTCGGGTGGGCCTGCAGAAGGAACCCCGTCCACTTCGCTGGTCCTGGATCAATTTGGCCGAAACCTCACCCAAGCTGCACGTGAAGGCAAACTAGACCCAGTAATCGGACGTGAAAAAGAGATTGAGCGCGTGATGCAGGTGCTCTCTCGCCGAACCAAGAACAACCCGGTCTTGATCGGAGAACCTGGGGTCGGTAAAACCGCAGTTGTTGAAGGACTGGCTCAAGCTGTGGTTAAAGGCGAAGTCCCAGAAACTCTGAAAGACAAGCAGATCTACACTCTCGATTTGGGAGCACTTGTTGCCGGAAGCCGTTACCGCGGAGATTTTGAAGAGCGTCTCAAGAAGGTGCTTAAGGAGATTCGCACTCGTGGCGACATCATCCTTTTCATTGACGAAATCCATACCCTCGTGGGTGCAGGCGCGGCCGAAGGCGCGATTGATGCGGCCAGCATTCTTAAGCCGATGCTTGCTCGTGGCGAACTTCAGACAATCGGAGCAACCACGCTTGATGAATACCGGAAGCACCTTGAAAAAGATGCGGCACTGGAACGTCGTTTTCAGCCAATTCGGGTTGAAGAACCATCAGTCGCGCACACCATTGAGATTTTGGCTGGGCTTCGCGACCGTTACGAAAACCACCACCGAGTATCGATAACTGACGCGGCTCTTGTTGCGGCAGCTACCATGGCTGACCGTTATGTTTCAGATCGATTCTTGCCAGATAAGGCAATCGATTTAATCGATGAAGCTGGCGCTCGCCTTCGTATCCGTCGGATGACTGCACCACCAGATTTGCGCGAGCTCGATGATCGAGTAGCAACTGTCCGCCGTGAGAAGGAATCGGCTATTGATAGCCAGGACTTCGAGAAGGCTGCCAGTTTGCGCGATAAAGAGAAGCAGTTGCTGGTCGAACGTACTGAGCGGGAAAAGTCTTGGAAAGCCGGCGATATGGATATTGTCGCTGAAGTCAACGAGGAATTGATTGCTGAAGTTCTAGCGACAGCAACCGGCATTCCGGTATTCAAGTTGACCGAGGAAGAGACCTCTCGTTTGTTGCGGATGGAATCAGAACTTCATAAGCGAGTCATCGGACAAGAGCAGGCAATTAAGGCGCTCTCCCAGGCAATCCGTCGCACTCGCGCTGGGTTGAAGGACCCAAAGCGTCCAGGTGGCTCATTTATCTTCGCCGGACCTTCTGGAGTTGGAAAGACCGAGCTCTCGCGCACACTTGCTGAATTCCTCTTTGGCGATGAAGACTCGTTGATCCAATTGGATATGAGTGAGTATTCAGAGAAGCACACTGTTTCCAGACTCTTTGGCTCGCCTCCAGGATATGTCGGTTATGACGAAGGCGGTCAACTCACTGAGAAAGTTCGACGCAAACCCTTCTCGGTTGTGCTGTTTGATGAAGTTGAAAAAGCGCATCCAGACATTTTCAATTCACTTCTACAAGTACTTGAAGATGGTCGTTTGACGGACTCACAAGGTCGAGTTGTTGACTTCAAGAACACTGTCATCATCATGACGACGAACCTAGGCACTCGCGATATTTCAAAGGGCCTAGATCTTGGTTTCGCGTCCGGAACAGACAAGTCAACAAGTTACGAGCGGATGAAGGCCAAGGTTAGTGACGAACTGCGTAAGCACTTCCGTCCAGAATTCCTTAACCGCATTGACGACATTGTGGTGTTCCACCAGTTGAGCCAAGAAGAGATTGTCAGCATTGTTGATCTGATGCTGGCCAAACTTGATGAGCGTCTTCGCGATAAGGACATGGGTATCGAACTTACGGTGGCGGCCAAGCAACTTCTGGCCACTCGCGGTTATGACCCAGTGCTTGGCGCTCGACCTCTTCGTCGCACGATTCAACGCGAAATAGAAGATCAACTCTCAGAGAAGATTCTCTTCGGTGAAATTAAGCCGGGAGAATTGATTCTGGTGGATGTTGAGGGCGAAGGCACGAGTGCGGTTTTCACCTTCAGGGGCGAACCAAAAAGCGCGCTTCCTGATGTCCCTCCGTTTGTTCAGACTGGTGATAGCGCCTGATCAATTGCCTGTTTGAGTCGGCTAACTTCAATGATTTCTAAGCCGACCACCTTGGCATTGCTATCGGTTGGCACGATCGCGCGTTTGAAGCCAAGCCGCGCTGCTTCGTTAAGTCGTTGCTGAACGCCAGCGACTCTTCGAACTTCACCTGCCAGTCCGACCTCGCCAATGGCAATCAGGTCAGGTGGCAGTGCCCGATGTTGCGCCGCTGAGGCCACCGCGAGCGCCAGAGCCAAATCCACTGCAGGTTCGGTCAATTTGGCTCCGCCGACAGTTGCCACATAGACATCACGACCGGCTAGAGCCACGCCTGCGCGCAGTTCTAACACCGCCAAGGTCATTGCACTTCGAGACCCATCAAGACCACTAGTGACCCGCCTTGGGTTTGGATAGCCGCCATCTCGCCCCGGTGCCTGGCCGACCAGGGCCTGAATCTCAGCCAATAAAGCGCGCTTTCCTTCCAACGTGACTGTTACGCAGGTGCCAGAAACTGGTTCGGTATGCCGGGTGAGAAAAAGGCCCGTCGGATCGGCAAGCCCGGTGATGCCTTCATCATTTAGATCAAAGCAGCCGACCTCGTCGGTAGCCCCGAACCGGTTCTTCACCGCCCTGACCAATCGAAGTCGGGAGTGCCGTTCGCCTTCAAAATGCAGAACCACATCCACTAGGTGTTCAAGCATCCTGGGTCCTGCGATGGAACCATCTTTTGTCACATGCCCGACTAAGACGACCGCGATGTTGCGTTCTTTTGCGATTCTAATAAGGACATTTGCTACTTCGCGAACTTGGGTGACACCGCCGGGTGAACCATCTATCGCATCACTTGCAATGGTTTGGATGCTATCGACGATTAGCAGATCCGGCTTCACCGAATCGATGTGGGAAATAACCGCACCGAGATCGGTCTCGGCGGCCAACCAGAGGTTTTCATTGATGGCATCAAGTCGTTCCGCCCGCAGGCGCACTTGGGCAGCCGACTCTTCGCCGGTGAGGTAGAGGGTGGTGATTGATTGCTGGGCACTCTGGGCTCCAACAGCGAGCAACAGAGTGGATTTTCCAACCCCTGGTTCGCCAGCTAATAGGACCACAGCCCCGGGCACCAACCCACCGCCAAGAACCCGATCCAGTTCACCAATTCCAGTGGGCCGGACCCTGGCGCTTTCAATATCGATTTCACCAATAAGTCGAGCGGGTGCGTTAATTCGCCCAGCTTTTGCTGAATTTGCCTTCGGTGCACCAATTTCTTCAACGGTGCCCCAAGCCTGGCATTCGCCACATCGGCCAGCCCATTTGCCAGTAGTCCAACCGCACTCGCCGCAGCGGAAAGGATCCTTACTCTCTTTTGGCGCAGCTTTGCTCATGGGTTACAGGTTATGTGCTCGCACCGACGCCGGGTGTACTGCAAACAACGGCAGGTGACGGGCTTTGGCGGCTTCCTGCGCGGCTAACCGGGCTTGGGCCAACTCAGAGAGCACGTCGTAGGCCTTTTGACCCATGGTGGCGATTAACTCGGCCCGATTGGATAGGTAGACCGGTTCGGTCCCCACATGGGCTTCTGAATTTCCAGTGCAGTACCAATCGAAATCAACTCCGCCAGGACCCCAGCCGCGACGGTCGAATTCCCCCAAGACGGTAACTTCGATAGTTACCCCGTCTGCCCGCTCGACATTTTCAAAGGATCTTCGAATTGGCAGTTGCCAGCAAACATCGGGCTTTGTATCTACAAAGTGGACGCCCTCGCTATTTGCCAAGTGGTGCAAGGCGCAACCTTCTCCGCCACTAAATCCTGGACGATTCAGGAATATGCAAGCGCCATCGATTACTCGGGTTTTTCGTTCTCCCTCGTCGTCTCGTTCAACAATATTTAACTTGTTTTTCTTCTTTAGTGGCTGGCCTTCTTCAAAGAATTGCCAGGTCTGTGGGGTGAGCAAATCAACCCATTTACGTACCCGTTTTTCGTCGGCTGCATCAGAGAAGTGAGCGCCGTGAGTGCAGCAACCATCATCTGGCCGGTCGGCGATGATGCCTTTGCACCCAGAGCCGTAGATGCAAGTCCATGACGAGGTCAACCACGTGAGGTCGCATCGCCAGGCTTCCTTCTCAGGATGATCGGGATCAGGAAATTCGATCCAGTCTCGGGCAAAATCCAACGGCACTTCATTCGGTGTCAACTTGCTGTGCTCCTCTGGCTTCGCTTGCTTTTTAGAAGTCTCTTGAGACACGGGCCAACCTTATGGGTTCTTACGGCTATCGTCATCCTGTGCGCTTAGGAGTTTTAGATGTCGGATCTAACACAATCCACTTACTTGTCGTGGATGCACATCCTGGAGCTCGCCCCGTTCCGGCTACCAGTCATAAAGTCGAACTTCGCTTACTTGAGTACCTGGATAAAAATGGCGCCATTAACTCTGAGGGCGAACAACTACTCATCCAATCCATTGCAGACTCTCTTGCCCAGGCTGAGAATTATGGTGTTGAAGACTTGCTCGCCTTTGCAACCTCGGCGCTTCGCGATGCAACTAATAGCGATTCGATTCTTGCTCGCGTCAAAGAGGTTACAAAGGTTGATCTACAAGTTCTTTCTGGACACGACGAAGCGAGACTTACATTTCTAGCGGTACGTCGTTGGTTTGGTTGGTCAAGCGGTCGAATGTTGGCGCTTGATATTGGTGGAGGATCACTGGAGATTGCCTGTGGTTATGACGAAGAACCAGATGTTGCTGTCTCGCTGCCACTAGGTGCTAACCGACTCACAACCAAATATCTGACAGGCGATCCTTTTGAGGTTGGGCAAATTCGAAAACTGAAAAGACAGATTCGATCTGAAATTGAAACCGTTCTGCCACAGGTGTTGAGTGTTGGTGCCATCGATCACGCAGTAGCGACGAGCAAGACCTTTCGATCGTTAGCTCGGATATGTGGTGCAGAGCCGTCAACTGCCGGGCCATTTGTGCCAAGATTTTTAAAGCGCGAGGCACTAGATCAGTGGGTGCCTCAATTGGCCTCAATGACCCGAGTAGAACGCGGCCGACTCCCTGGCGTGTCTCAAGGTCGAGCAAACCAGTTGGTTGCTGGTGCGTTAGTTGCCCAGGTGTCCATGGACCTTTTGGGCTTGGAAACATTGGAGATCTGTCCATGGGCGCTGCGTGAGGGCATCATTTTGCGTCGGCTCGACTGGATGGAAGGATGAACAACGTGCTACGTGAACCCATCCTCGCTGCGAGTCGAAGTAACCGCGTAAAAGAATTGATTACAAATACTCCGATAACGGGGGCGGTAGTCAAGCGATTTGTTGCGGGAGAGACCGATCAGAGTGTGATCGATACGGTTTCCAAACTTACTGGGCAAGGATTGCTCGCCAGTGTTGATCATTTAGGTGAGGACGTCACCGATATTGACAGCGCCAAGGTGAACCGAGATGCATATCTTTCAGTTTTGTCACAGTTCAAAGAGCACTCATTTGGCAATGGCGTAGAAGTGTCCGTGAAACTTTCGGCAATAGGTCGTGCATTAGCTGGCAATGGAGAAGACATCGCTCTTGGTTTCGCTCGTGAAATTTGTGTTGCGGCTGACGCGGCTGGCACCACAGTGACTCTTGATATGGAAGATCACACGAGTGCAGATGCCACCCTTCGAATTTTGAAAGAGTTGAGGAAAGAGTTTCCCTGGGTTGGCGCAGTCCTACAGTCTTACTTGCTTCGTACCCAAAACGATTGCCAGGATCTGGCTTACGAAGGATCAAGGGTTCGACTCTGCAAAGGGGCTTACAAGGAACCGGCTTCGGTTGCATTTCAAGACAAGAACGAAGTCGATCGCTCATATGCCCGTTGCATGTCCATTTTGATGGGTGGTGGCGGCTACCCGATGTTGGCAACCCATGATCCGCGATTGATCGAGATCGCCGGCGCTTTGGCCATTCGAAATAAGCGAGAAGCAGGAAGTTTTGAGTATCAGATGCTGCTCGGGATCCGGCCAGATGAACAAATTAGACTGGCTGGCGAGGGTGCCAAGGTGCGTGTCTATGTTCCATATGGAACTGATTGGTACGGTTATCTGATGCGCCGGATGGCTGAGCGACCGGCGAACTTAGTTTTTTTCTTGCGAGCACTACTGACTAGAAGTTAGGAAGCAATATGAGCAAAACTGCCATTTTAGGCATGGGGGTTATGGGTGAAGCCCTGCTCTCTGGGTTAGTGCGCTCAGGAGTGAACCCAGATCAACTTGTTATCTCGGATCGGCGTGCGGAACGCCTTGTTGAGATGACCAAAAAATATGGAGTGACTGCGGCTAGCGGTGCCGAAGCAGCTGAGCTGGCTGAAACTATTGTCTTGGTCGTTAAGCCCCAAGATATGGGTGGGTTGCTACAGGAGATTTCTCCACACATAAAGCCAAGTGTCTTGGTGGTTTCGTTGGCCGCCGGTATTACTACTGATTTTCTCCAGAGCCGACTTCCAGCGGGTACTCCAGTAGTACGCGTAATGCCAAACACTCCTGCGTTGGTGGACAAAGGCATGGCTGCGATTTCGCCAGGTTCTCACTGCGACGAAGAACATTTAGAGCGCGCAGAAAAACTTCTAAAGAGCACGGGCAAAGTCATTCGCGTTGCTGAGAAACATCAAGATGCGGTCACTGCAATAAGTGGATCAGGACCTGCCTACATTTTCTATGTTGTGGAAGCCATGATTGAAGCCGGCGTATTGCTTGGGCTGCCACGTAATGTCTCAACTGAATTGACAGTTCAGACGTTGCTAGGCGCTGCGACGATGCTTGAGGAGACCGGTGAGCACCCGACTGTTTTGCGCGAAAATGTAACTAGCCCAGCTGGAACTACCGTTGCCGCGCTTCGTCAGTTGGATGATCATAAAGTTCGAGCAGCTTTTCTCTCAGCGATGGAAGCGGCTCGTGACCGCTCTCGGGAACTTGCTCAGGGCTAGTGTTCGCCGGCTCGCTTACTACCGAACAACTAATTCCGTTTAGCGTACTTGTCTTTTTTCTGACGCTCCTGCCAGGTCCTGATACAGCTCTGGTGATTCGGGCATCGTTATCGACTGGTCGCCGTGGCGCCATCACGGCTGCTGTTGGAATCTGTACTGGACTTCTAATGTGGGGTGCACTTACGGCCTTGGGATTGACTGCCTTCCTAACAAATTTTCCGAATGCTTATCGAGCGTTGGCCGCTATGGGCGGGATTTACTTGCTTTTTCTAGGTTGGAATTCATGGAAGTCTTTGCGAAATTCAGCTGATGTATCTGCAGGAAGTTTGGGTAGTTCTCCCTTTCTGAGTGGTTTGGGCACCAACCTTTTGAATCCAAAAATTGCAATTTTCTACCTAAGTGTGTTTCCGCATTTCGCTCCGCCAGGGCCATTCCTATTTCTCAGATCATTGGTGCTGGCTTTAATTCACGCCATTTTCGGAATTATTTGGTTTAGCATCGTTGGCGTTGCAATTGAACGATCGTTACTGTCGGAGCGAGCTAT
>Ga0315270_10000939_pt1 | contig 15661 bp, 17 predicted proteins | sample C1_bottom_MG_FD_204932 | JGI IMG/M metagenome (GOLD analysis project Ga0315270, IMG submission 204932) | Sediment microbial communities from Yellowstone Lake, YNP, Wyoming, USA - C1_bottom | ecosystem: Environmental > Aquatic > Freshwater > Lake > Sediment | place: USA: Wyoming | collected... | reverse complement strand
GACGTGAAAACTCATTTTGGCGGTGGTTTTAGTCATGGGTATTGCGATTTCTCAATGTTGGTGAAGCGTTTGCCAATCACAGGGTAGCCCTTTTGCATCCAGAGCAGAATGCCCCCGCGCATGGGTTGGGCGTTTATCAAACCCTGTGCATTCAAAAATGCACTGGCTTGTGCACTCTTCTCGCCGTTTTGACAGACCATGACCAAATCACGGTCCTTCGGCAATTCCTGCCAGCGCTGCGCCAACTGGCTCAAGGGCAGGTTCACAACCTCGGGCGCGTCGAAGGCCAAGGCAGCCGCATCCTGCGGCTCGCGCACATCCACAAACAAAGCTCCCAGCTCTGATCGCTGACGGGCATTGGTGGTGCAGATTTCTGAAGATGATTGAGTCATAAAAAAGGAGACGCAACAGTCATGAAAAAGACGCAATTCCGACGCCAAAAGGCGACGTTGATCCCGGTTCTTTTTGCTGGGGCCCAGGTGAGCGAACCCTTGCTATTCACCCCGCCAGACGCCGGCTTTTCTGCGAGAGTGAGCAGAAAGTGATATTTCTCAATGCCCTGAAGCCTGCTGCCGTTGAAAATTTTTGCATGTCAATGCGCTATTTTTTTAAGACGGGCCGGGTTCTCAAGCCTCTGTTTGCCGCCGCCTTCATGGGGACGGTGGTGGCACTGTCTCTCTTGTGGACGCAAAAGGGCATCCATGTGTCGGGTGTCTTTGCGCTCTTGTGCCCGCCGCCAGCGGTAAATGTCGCGGCAGCGGCAAGTGCCTCATCATGTTCGATCCACAGCCTTGCAGCCAACAGGGACTGGATGGCCTGGATGGTCTTTGGCCTGTTCATTGGCGCCTTGTTAACTTCCCTTTGGAAAAATCGCGGTTTTCGATTCGCCATTGAACGCGGCCAGGGTGTCAGCCCTGTCACCCGGCTGGTCCTGGCCGCTGGCGGTGGCTTGCTGGTAGGCTTGGGGGCGGCGCTGGCGGGTGGCTGCACCAGTTCGATTGGCCTGACCGGCAGTGCCTTGTTTTCAGTGGCCGCATTGGTTTTTTTAGGCGTGTTCTTTGTGGGCGGTTTTGCGGCCAGCTTTTTCTTTGGGAGGTTCTGGCGTGTCTGACAACCTGTCCAGTCTGCTCATCGGCCTGCTCTTTGGCGCCAGCCTGGACCTGGCCGGGTTCGGCAGCCCCAGAACGCTCAACGGGCAATTCCAGCTGCGCGATTTCTCAATGTTCAAGGTCATGTTTGGCGCCATCGTGGTTGCTGCTTCTGTCTACCTTTTGATGCTGGGCGTGGGGCTGGCACCCGTGCCAATATCCGTCATTCCAAGTCTGGACCTGGCGGTCTTGCTGGGCGGGTTTTTATTGGGCGCAGGTCTGGTGGTGGGCGGCTATTGCCCTGGCACCGCGCTGACCGGTGCCGCCGGTGGCAGAGTGGATGCGGTGGTGTTTTTTCTGATGATGTATCCCGGCTATCGGCTTTGGGTGTGGCTCGAGCCGCAATGGCCGGTGAACTTCCATGCCTTGTGGCTGCCAAAGAACATGACCCTGCATGAGCTGGTGGGCATTTCCCCGATCTGGGTTCTGGCCGCACTCGCGCTGGCTTGTGGCTTGGGATGGCAGCTTGGCAATTATTTTGAAGCCAGACACAAAGGCGAAAAGTGCAGAATCGTGAACGGCAAAGTTTTGGTTGATTGAACGACCGATCCACAGTGGCAAACCGATTGACACCTATAGCCTGCACCACATCGGACTTTCATAGGTTTGCATTTATGATTGTCAACTCGTTTCCTGACCGAACGCCGTTTCAACAATGGCTCAAAGGCGCTGGCACGGCAGGATCCGAACATATTTTTTGCTTCAAAGAACACTGACAGGAAAACAACATGAATGACAGACAGGCGCGAGAATTCTGGCCACCATTGGCCGCCGGTATCGGCTTGGGTTTGACGCTGATGGGCATGTTTCTGATGACGGGCCACGGCTTGGGCGCAAACGGTTTTTTCACACGTCTAGTGGTCTGGCTGGGCGACATGGCTCATCCGGCATGGGTTGATGCCAATGCTTACCTTAAACCGTATCTCTCCAAAGGGCACCCGCTGAATGAATGGATTTCCTGGGAGATCGCTGGCGTGTCGATGGGCGCACTTGTGGGGAGTCTCACGGCACGACGTTTTCAGTGGAAAATCGAGCGCGGGGCGCACATGGGTATGGGCACGCGGCTGGCCCTGGCCTTGGGTGGCGGCGTGCTCACAGGCTTTGGTGCCCCGCTGGCGCGCGGATGCACCAGTGGCCTTGGGCTCTCTGGCGGAGCCACGCTGGCGGTGGCAGCCTTTGTTTTTCTGATATCTTTTTTTGCGGCTGGCCTCTTGCTGTCGGCGCTGACAAGGAGGGTCTGGCAATGAACTTCCCAATGGATGGTGGCATATTGGCTGTGCTTGTGGCCGGGTTTTTATTTGGTTATTTCCTCGAAGTTTCCGGTCTTGGCAGTCCGCGCAAGCTCACCGCCCAATTCACCTTGCGCGATTGGACTGTGTTCAAGGTCATGTTCACCGCCATCGTTGTTGCGGCGACGGGTTTGTGGCTGTTCGATGTTGTCGGCATGTTGCGCTTGGATGCCCTGAAAATTCCGACCCCGTTTTTCTGGGCCATGGCCGTGGGAGGGGCGCTTCTCGGTGCGGGCATGGCCATTGGTGGCTATTGCCCGGGTACTTCTGTGGTTGGCCTGTTCACCGGCCGGCTTGATGCCTTGTTCTTCATGGTCGGCATGTTGATAGGGACCATGGTGTTTGCTGAAAGTTTTGATGCCTTGCAAGGTTTTTATCTTGCGGCGCAAGGCCCCAAAGGGCTGACACTTGCCGGTCTGACGGGTTTGCCATCCTGGCTGATCTTGGTGCTATTGGCGGCCTTGGCTGAGGCGGGTTTCCGTTTGGGGGCCTGGTTCGAGCACCGTCGTGGTGGCATGATCAGCGCGACTGAATTGTCGAAGTGACTGCGACGCATAACCCACCGGGTGTCGTGCAGGCAAATGAAAGCACGCAAGTGTTTCAGCCCGCCTTCGTTTTGTGGCTTCCAGCATCGTCACTTGGTACTACGCCGACAACTTGGTCGCCGTGCTGGGCTAGACGTTTGGGGTCACGCTGGTCACCACCCACCACCCATCCGTGAACAACATCACCGCTGCAAACGTGCGCCGCCCCGGCAGCCAGGCATCCAAGCGCGAAAACCGCGCGATCATGGCGCTGTTTTTGATGCCTTGCATGTGTTTGATGGCGCATCCAGAGGTGTAGGTTTTATATGCTTTTTTGGCTTCTAGCCCTTTATTTATAAGCGCAAGAAGCTATCAAATTAAATTTTTCAAATAGTGGACAGAAGCTGATTTTCCGCAATGTCTTGCAACCGACGGCCACTGAAAATTTGCACATGTCAACGCCTCAATTTTTTAAAAAGGATCGAACCCTCAAGCCTCTGTTTGCCGCCGCCTTCATTGTGGCGGTGGTGGCGCTGTCGCTCCTGTGGACGCAAAAGGGCATCCACATGTCAGGTGTCTTTGCGCTCTTGTGCCCGCTGCCAGCGGTGGAGGCCGCGGCGGCGGCAAGCGCCTCGTCGTGTTCGATCCACAGCCTTGCGGCCAACAGGGACTGGATTGCCTGGATGGTCTTTGGCTTGTTCATTGGCGCTTTTTTGAGTTCCCTCTGGAAAAATCATGGCTTTCGATTCGGGCGGCTATTGTCCGGGCATCGCGCTGACCGGTGCTGCCGGTGGCAGGGTGGATGCCGTGGTTTTTTTCCTGATGATGTATCCCGGCTATCGGCTTTGGGTTTGGCTTGAGCCGCAATGGCCGTTGAACTTCCATGCCTTGTGGCTGCCAAAAAACATCGCCTTGCACGAGCTGACGGGCATTTCCCCGATGTGGGTTCTGGCGGCCCTCGCGCTGGCGTGTGGCTTGGGATGGCAGCTTGGCAATTATTTTGATGCCAAACACAAAGACGAAAAGCGCTGAATCGTGATCGGCAAAGTTTTGGTTGATTGAACGACCGATCCGGGAAAGCCCCTGATTCGCCGGATTGATCTGGAATCTTTGAACATTGGGGCGGAAAATACTGCATGTCAACCCTCATGCCTTATGCCTCATACCTCATGCCTCATGCCTCATGCCAAAACCAGGTGCCTGCCCTATGAATTTTTTGACGCCATCCAAAGCGTGGTTGCTCCCCTGCCTGCTCACGGCAACGGTGTTGCTTGCTGGCTGCCAGTCGCTGGGGCCAGCGCAGCTCGGGCCCGACCGATCCAGGTATGGTGAGGCGATTGCCGCGTCATGGCGCGAGCAGATGATTCTGAATGTGGTGAAGGTGCGTTATCTGGACACGCCGGTGTACCTTGACATCTCTTCGGTGATCAGCTCCTATTCGCGCAGTGCCGAACTTAGCCTGTCTGCGACCCTGCAGCCGAACCTGCCAGAAAACAACAGCCGGGGCTTCGGGGCCACAGGCAACTATTCCGAGTCGCCCACCGTTTCTTATGAGCCGCTGTCTGGCGAGCGGCTCACCAATACCTTGCTCAGACCGATTCCACCAGAGACGGTGTTTGGGCTCATTTTGAGTGGCAGTCAGGCCGAATTTCTGCTGCGCGCCACCTGTCAGTCCATCAACGGCATTCGCAATTCGGCCAGCTCTGTGACCCGGGGTCGGGCAGGCGATCCGCGCTTTGACGAACTGCGCGCGGCGATTGGTCGCATTGCACAAGTGGGTGCACTCAGCCTGCGCATGAAAAAAAACGACGACGGCAAGGAATCATGGCTTGGCTTCGACAATGCACAAGAAGTCTCGTCCGATGTCGCTCGCGTCAAGACCTTGCTCGGCCTGCAAGCGGATCTGGACGAATTTCGCCTCGTTTTCGGGGCCCGAAGCCAATCGCCGACGGGGATTGCCATGTTGACCCGCTCATTGCAGGCCGTGATCGGCGACCTGGCGGCTGGTGTCGAGCTGCCGCCCGAGGACCTCGCAGAAGGGCGCGCCACCACGCTGGCCACGACAGAAGCTTCGGCCAGCGCTGATCGTCTCTTGTACATCCACAGCGCCAGAGAGCGCCCGCAAGGGCTTGATTTAGCCGTTCGCTATCGCGACCGATGGTTTTGGGTGGATGATCGGGACCTGATGTCCAAGCGCACCCTGATGTTTCTGTACATGTTCGTCGCGCTGGTCGAAAACGGTTCGGTGCCCCAAGGTCCTTTGCTGACCATTCCGGCTCGTTGAGCTGCAAATTGGTCTGGAGATTCTTCATGAATCCTATTGCCCCCCAACTGCCCAACGCAGCGTTAGCGCCAGTCAGTGACACGCCGACCGTTCAGCCTGCCTTTGTGCTGCTGTTCGCCGTCACGCCAGATGCCGCGGCTCAGCAAGCCGCTTTGCCACAAGGTTTGCTGGCTATCCCTGAGGAGATTGCCCAGTCCTACCGCGGCCGGCTCGATGCCATGCAACAGCGCTTGCTGGGTGAGCCCTATCTGCAGGCCAGGCGGCTGACGCGCACAGCCGTGGGCCGATTGCCACTGCCGCACACACAGGGCGCACCCTCCTACGCGGACATTCATCTGGTGATTCACAAATCAGGCGCCGCCGTGTGGGAAGTCTGGTTGCTCGCGCCTGAGCAGCAGATGGACGTGGGGCGCTGGGTGGCTTGGCTGGACATGGAAGACCCCGACAGCTTGGCTCGGTGCATCTGGCGCACCCTGAGCCCAGCCATGAACAACCGGGTCAGCGAACCTGAAATGATGCTGCCGCTGGCGGTGTTGCGCTGCGCCACCTGTACGCTGGATGAACTGTTGGACACCAGCGGCCATGCGCTGGTCAAACTGCTGCACCGCGATGTATCCGGCGAGCGCTTCAAGGCGAGTTTTGTGCAACAGGAACTCGATGCTGATTTTTGCCGGCGCGAGCAAGGTCTCTCCTTTGTGGCGCGCAATGGTGCCCTTGATGTGCATGCACAGGCGACTGACACCGATGATTCGCCGTTGCCGCGCAACACCTTGCCCCTGCTGGTCACGCTTGAATTGTTGTGCCTGGAGCGGGCCGTGCTGCGGTCGTTCCTGAACCGTTTTGCCCAAGGCGTTTACGGTACCACTGACGACCTGGTGCAGCTCAGGCGTGATATTTTTGACGGGCTGGAGGAGTATTACGGCACGCTGGCCAAAACACATGGCTACACCGCCGAGGCCACGGCCCTAGGTGAAAGCCTGTTTGGCATCAATGATTTGTTCGATTCGGTGGTGGATCGCTTGGGCGCCTTGACTTTCGAGATCACCACGCGCAACCAGAAGATGGTGAACCAGCTTGGCTTCTGGCTCACCACCTCGTTCGGCGCGATTGAAACCGGTTTTGTGGCTTCCAGCATCGCCACCTGGTACTACACCGACAACTTGCCGGCGGTACTGGGCTGGACGCTTGGGGTCACGCTGGCCACCACCTTGCTAATTGCCGGGTTGCTGCGCTGGCGGCTCAGGTCGTGACCGCTCCAAGCTCCGCGCGCCAATCTTGAGCAGGCCCCCAGCGAGGAGGAAGAGTATGGCAAGAAGCAACATACTGCCCACCAGAGCTGGTGAAACCGGTGCCATTAGCCAGCCCTGAGTCGCCAGAAGAGAGATGACGCCCACGTCGAAAATTGTGACCAGCAAGACCCAACGGCTTGGATAGGGTTTCTCCCAAAAAAAGCCATGCGTACGCATGGCATACAGCGTGGCTTGCGTGCTGCCGAATACCAGCCAGGCAAAGATGAGGGTCTGGGATTCGCCAGTATTCAGGTGCCACTGGTGCGAGGCTGCCCAAAAGACCATGCCGCTCAGTAATAGCAGGAGCACGGCAAGGCCTACGCTGCGCATGACCAGAGCGCGGACTGCCCAACGCTCCGGGATGGATGAAGGCGTCACGCGATCCGTCGAAAGTGACATGGTTGCAAAATCTGTTGCAAACACCAGCAACACCATCAGCGTGGGATTGATGACGAAGCGCCCGAAAAGGATGACACCGAGGGCGAGAAAGGGTGGGACGAACAGCTTGCGCGTCATCATGGTCATGACCCAGGTCTGCATGCGCTGATAAATGCGCCTGCTTTCCTCGATCGCCGTGATGATCCCGCCCAGACCCGGGCGCGTCAACACCATGCTCGCGGCGGCTTTCGCGACATCGGTGGCCGTGGCCACCGCAATGCCGACATCCGCCTGGCGCAAGGCCGGCGCGTCATTCACGCCATCGCCTGTCATCCCGACCACATGTCCGGCCTTCTGTAGCGCCTGAACCAGAACGAATTTATCCTGCGGCAGGACTCCAGCGAAAATTTCGTAACGGGCGATGGCATCGGGATCGATGGGCTCACGGAGCGTTCCGGCCGGCGCGGCCTTGCCAGCCAGGCCAACTTGGGCTGCAATAGCCTGGGCGGTGGCTTCGCCGTCGCCAGTAATGAGTATGACGCGCACACCGTGCTGGCGCAGTGCGCTGATGAGAGCCGCAGAATCAGGGCGCGGCGGATCATTCAATGCAATGAAGCCGGCAAGGCTGCGTACGGTTGCTGTTTCTGTCATCACCGCCAGAACGCGTGATCCGTCAGCAGCGAGTTGCTCGACCTGGGAGGCGACCTCCGCCCACGGTATGTGCACCAGTTCGGCGAGCATTGACGGCGCCCCCTTGATGATGCGCACCACCTTATCGTCCTGCCGGATCGACACCTCTGAACGCTTGCTGCCCGGATCGAATGGAACAAACTCGAAGCGCGGCGGCGGGTTGTCGCTCAGCCTCCGCTCGCGCGCCGTCTGCAGGATGGCGAGGTCGATCGGATCCTGCGTCGCTTCGTCGGACGCCAGTGCCGCCAGCCGCAGCACCTCGTCCGCCGTGGCCGGTGCGAGCGGCACGAGCCGCGCGATGCTGAGGCGGTTCGCGGTGATCGTGCCGGTTTTGTCGAGGCAAAGGATGTCCATCGCCGCCGCATCCTGGATCGCCGACAGGCGCGTGACCAGAATGCCGCTTTCCGCCAGCGCGCGGGCACCCAGGGCGGCGGACATGGTGAACATCGTCGGCAAAGCCACTGGGACTGCGGCCACCAGCAGCATCAGACCAAAAGGCAGCATGTCGAGGATCGGGGTGCCATGGATCAACGTGGCGACGAAGACGGCCACCGCCAGAACAATCACCAGGGCCGCCAGATAGCGGGTGATTTGCAGGATCAGCAGTTCCAGGCGGCGGGGTGCTTCGGCCATCCGCACCAGTTCGGCCGTTTTCCCGAAGTACGTCCGCGAACCCGTTGCCGTCACATTGCCAGTCGCCTCGCCACGGCTGATCAGCGAACCGGCATAGCTGGTGTTTCCCGTTTGACGATCGACAGGAAGCGATTCGCCGGTCAACTGCGATTGATCTGCCTGAATCTGGCCATCGGTAAGCAGGATGTCCGCCGGGACAATGTCGCCGATGCGCACCCGCACAAGGTCGCCCGGCACCAGTTCGGCGGCCGGAATCGTTTGCCAGCGGCCGTCCCGCTGCACGCGGGCGGTAACCGACAGACGCTGGCGCAGCAGCGCAATTGCCCGCTGTGCCCGGCCCTCCTGAAAAAATCCGATCAGTGCGTTAAACAGCAGCAGCGCGGCGATCACGATGGCCTCAACCCATCGTCCCAGCAACAGGTCCAGAATGAACGCCAACTCAAGCATCCAGGGCACCATGCCCCAGAACTTGTGCAGCAACGCACTCATTTCTCGTGGGTGAGCTGCAGCCACTGCGTTGGGACCAAGCTGATGGAGCCGCACAGCGGCTTCTGCGCTGCTCAGTCCGGTTTCTCCTGTTGCAGTTTGCGTCAGGTCTCTAGCCATGGCGGCGAATTTTCAGCGAGACATCAACGTACACCCGTCGCGCTGGCAGCCAAGGCCCGCCACGCAGGCGCACTTTCAGCTTGGCTGGCGAGCGTGCCACCGAGGGCATGGCTGCGAAGATCAGGCCGAGCAGCCAGGCCGCTGTGGCGCAAGAGCGGGTGGGGTGTTGCATCGGTAATTCAGGCATGTTGATTCAAGGCCATTTCACTGGCCAGAATGACCTCGATCTCTTCGACGATTTTTTCCTGACGCAGGGCGTTGCGCTTGACGGCCAGTTGGTCAATGGTCTCATCCAGGCGGTCCAGCGCTTGCTCCATGTGGGCCAGTCGCTGGCGGCTTTCTGCCGCCAGGGATTCATAAAGCAGGCCATACAGCGCGGCCAGCAGATACTGGTCGAGCAGCTCGGCGAAGAAGGCAGGCGGCGCAAGTTGCAGGCGTGGCGCATGCGCAAAGTGCGGTGCCGGCGGCGGATCAAAGGGCAGCAGGCGCTTCAGGGCAGGGCTTCTGTCGGCCCCGTGGGCCAGCGTAAAAAGCGCCGCCCCGGTGCCAGACAGCTGGTGGCTGGCCGTGTGCAACGCATCCATCACGCGGTTGAGCACGCCGGGCACGTCTTCGGTCACGGTGGGGCCTTCCAGTTCAATCGTGCCACCAGAGTCGGTTCGCCGTTTTCCCGCCAGTCGGCTGCCAACCAACAGCAGCGTTGGTGCGCTCGTCCATGGTGGCAGTGCCTCCAGCGCGGCCAGCACCTGCTCGTTGAAGTTGCCACAAAAGCCGCGCTCCGAGCCGATCACCAGCAGCAGGGTCGGCTGTAACCCAGCCACTGGCTCAACCGGATAAAAGCTCAAAAAGTCTGCCGCAGCTGCTTCAATGTTGGCCAGCATGCGGCGCTGGTGGCCAATAAAGCGGGCGAGCTTTTTGGTTTCCACCAGCGACAAACTTTTCATCGCTGTCATGATGCCGCTGATCTCATTGAGCCGCGCGAAGCGCTGCGACAGCTCGGCCTGACCGCTCATGCTGGCGCTCCAAGCCAGTGTTTCAGCCGTGCCAGCCAGTCGTCGCGTGGTGTGTCCAGGGTCAGGGCATCGTCCGTCAGCCCTTGCAAGATGTGTTGCAGCGCGCCAGCGATGGCCGCGGGCTCCAGGCTGTCAAGCTGCCCTGAATTGAAGGCGATCATCCAGGCCAGTTGAAACGTGGCAGGCAAGGGGAACAGGCGTTCCTGTTTGAGGATTTCACGCAACAAGCGCCCGCGCCTGATCTTGTCCTGCGCGCCAGCCTCCAGCTTGGTGCCAAAGCGGGTGAACACCTCCAGCTCAAGAAATTGCAGGTAGTCCAGCTTCATGCGCCCCGCTTCTTCCTTGATGCGCGGGTGTTGCGCCTTGCCGCCAATGCGCGACACCGACAGCGGCACGTCCACTGCCGGCAAAATGCCGGCGGCAAACAGGTGCCGGTCAAGGTAGATCTGGCCGTCGGTGATGGAAATCAGGTTGGTGGGGATGTAGGCGGCAATCTCGCCTTCCTCGGTCTCGACAATGGGCAAGGCCGTCAGGCTGCCGCCGCCGTGCGTTGCAGCGAGCCGGGTGGAGCGTTCCAGCAGGCGCGCGTGCAAGTAAAAAATGTCGCCTGGGTAGGCCTCGCGCCCCGGTGGACGGTGCATCAGCAAGGACAGTTCGCGGTAGGCGCGGGCGTGGGTGGACAGGTCGTCGTAGATCACCAGGGTGTCCTGGCCCTGGCGCATCCAGCCCTCGGCGATGGCGCAACCGGCAAACGGTGCCAGGTATTTCATGCCTGGCGTGGCTGTGGCCTCACCCACCACCACCGTGGTGTAGGCCAGCGCGTCGTGGCGGCGCAACAGGTCGATGGTCAGTGCGGCCTCAGAACGCTTCTGGCCAATCATCACATAGACGCATTTCACCGCCTGGCCGACTTGCGCCAACACCGTGTCCAGCGCGAGCGACGTTTTGCCGCTGCCCAGGTCACCGATGATGAGTTGACGCTGGCCGCGGCCAATGGGAATCAGGGTGTCCACCACCTTGATTCCGGTGTAGAGCGGCCGGTTGACAAAATCGCGCGCGATGATGGGCGGCGACGCCGTTTCCAGGGGTGCAAAGGCCTGCGTCTCGGGTGCTGGCAGGCCGTCCAGCGGTTTGCCCAGCGGGTCCACCACGCGGCCCAGCACGGCATCGCCGATGCCGATTTCGAGACGGTCGCCGGAATGCGAGACCGTTGACCCCGATGAGACATTGGCCTCTGGGTCAAGCAGGATCACGCCCAGGCGCTCGGCCTGCAGCTCAAACACCATGCCGCGGCTGCCATCCTCAAAGTGCAGAATTTCCTCTGATGCTGCTGATGGCAGACCGTACACCCAGGCAATGCCATCACCGACCGATGCCACGCGACCCTTCTCGCCCAGCCGCAGGGTGAAGTGGTAGTCATCCACCCGTTTGGACAAACGTGCCAGCAGGTCAGTTTCAGCTGCCATGTGCCAGGCTCCCGCTGAAAAACCCCAGCTCGTCGCGCAAGTTGGCCATCAACACCCAGGAGCCGACCATGATGCACACCCCAGCCTTGAGCAGGCTGTCTTCGCTGAATTCCGGCAGCACAGTGCGCCCACCGGCCAGCCGGGCCAGGGTCTGGGTGAACGCGGCGCGTTGGGACTCGTTCAGCGCATAGGCACTGACGACCCGGATGCTTGCCGTGGCATCACGCAAGGCGTCGAGTTTTTCAGCGGGCAGGGCCTCCAGCTCGCTCAAGGTCAGGTCCGCCAGCCTGGCATTGAGTTCGGGGCCGGCCAGGCGCTCCAGAAAACGGCTGGCAAAACGCGCGGCGATGTTCAAGGCTTCGCGCTCCATGGCGGTTTGCAGTTCAGCTTTTTCGCGCGTTTCCAGCAATTGGCGACGTTCGCGGTCGGCGTTGACTTCCACCTCTACGGCGGCCAGCCTGCGAGCGCGCTCATTGGCGATGTCGCGATCAAGTTCGGCTTTGGCGGCGCTGCGGTCTTTGTCCACATCTGCCAAACGCGTCTGGTAGTCTCCTTTGAGTTGCTCGGCCTCCTGGCGCGTCGCCTCAGCCGCCGCGATGGTCTTGGCGGTGGCGGCCTGGCGCGCCTCAATCACCGACAATACCGGGCGATAAAAAAACCGCTTCAACAGCCACACCAGCACCAGGAAGTTGAGCACCTCCAGCGCGAAGCTTGTCCAGTCGAATTCCATGGTGCGCCTACTTCAGAAGGTATTCGAGCAGCGGGTTGCGGAACAGCACAATCAGCACGATCACCAGCACGTAAATGGCCAGCGATTCGATCATGGCCAGGCCAATGAACAGCGTGCGGGTGATGGCTTTTTCAGCCTCGGGCTGGCGCGCCAGGGCATCCAATGCCTGAACAATGGCGCGCCCCATGGCGAGCGCCGGAAAGATGATGCCGATGGCAATCGCCAACAGGGCACCGCCGGTGGAAAGCAGGGTAAACCAGGTCATCTTGTCCATCAAAAATCACTCCTTGTGTTTGAGTTCATGGGATTGCAGGGCACCGGCCACATACACCAGGGCCAGCGTGCCAAAAATGTAGGCTTGCACCAGCGCCTCGATGATGTGCAGCATCAGCAGCGGGATCGGGGCCAGAAAGCCTGCCACCAGCAGCACCAGCAGCGCCGCCATTTCCAGGCTCATCATGTTGCCAAAAAGACGCACCGCCAGCGCCAGCGTGCGGGTGACTTCGCCCAGCAGGTGAAACGGCAGCAGGATCGGATTCGGGTCAAGATAGTGCCGCAGGTAAGTGCGCCAGCCGTCGATACGGATGCCAAACCAGTGCACCGAGGCAAACACCAGCAGGGCCAGCGCCACCGTCAGAGACAGGTCGCCGGTGGGTGAGCGCAGCCCCGGCACCAGGCCCATCAAATTGGCCGCCGCGATGAACAGCCACAGCGTGCCGATGAAAGGCAGCAGACGCCTGGCGTGGCCGGGTGCCGCGTCCTCAATAGCCTGCTGCAGCGCCAGCACCGTGCCTTCGAGCATGGTTTGCAGCCGTGAGGGTGAATCAATGCGCAGATGCCGGGTGCCCAGCCAGGCAACGCCCACCAACAAGGCCATCAGCAGCCAGGTGGTGAGCACCGTGGCACCCACGGCAAACGGTCCGATGTGAAAAGCCAGCAGTTGCAGGAATTCCGGTTTGCCCATGGTCAGTTTTTCCGGATGTAGAGGTAAACGTTCATGCCGCCAACAAACACGCCGGTGATCAGCAGGCTGATGGTCCAGCGGTAGGAGTAGCCTGCCAACTGCTGGTCAATCCAGTGGCCCAGATACGCACCGCCCACCACCGGCAACACAAACAGCAGCGCCAGGGTGCCAAGAAACACGGTTTGCGCGAGCATGGTGGGGCGGTCTTTTTCAGCCTGCACCATGCGCTGGGCTTGCTTTTCGATGTTTTGCCGCAGGCGTTCACCGTTGTCCATCAGTGCACTCCCAACCCGGCCGCCAGACGCCCGAGGATTTCTGCTGCCTCGGCGATACGCAGAACAGACGGGCTGTGCAGACGCGGTTCGCCACTGGCGCATTGATCGACAACCATACACTCAGTCGTGCGCATGGCGGTCACCCTGCTTTTGGTCCATTTGACACCCCACTGCGCGCCATTTGTGCTGGTGGCATGAACAACTTGCCGCTCACGACCCCCATCACGCTGTTGATCAATGCCGCGCTCCACAAAAAGAGGAGCAGCCCGTAGGTGGCCAGCCCCAATCCCCACAGGCTGTCCAGATGAAACACTGTGCTCAGACGGTAGCTCGCGGCGGTGAATGCGCCGAGCGGGAAGGTGAAGGCCCACCAGGTGAGGGAGAAGGGCAATTCGCCGCGGCGTTTGTAAGCAAGCGTCAGAAGGAGGGCCATGATCAGCCACCAGACACCAAAGCCCCAGAGCAGCAGGGCGGCAACCTGAAACGGCTCCTTGACCGAGACGAAGGGCGATGCGCCGACCAGGCCGATGAGGCTCACCACGATGACGCCAATTGGGCCGAGATTGATCCAGACCGTCGGCAGCATCGCCCCTGGCAGGGGGCGCCCCACGATGAAGCGGTGCACGGTCAGCGCCAGTAGCCCAAGCCAAAGGAAAGTACCTGCACCCAAGCTGGTGTAGTTGAGGAACAGCAGCCATTCCTTCAGCACTCCTTCAGCGTGGGGAATCAACAGATTGCCCGCCAGAGGAATCACCACCAGCCCTACCGGTGGGATAAACATGCCCGGTGACACGTGATCCAGTGTCACCTGGTCGCTCGTAAACAGAACCCACGGCGCAAGAAAGCTGAACAGGATGGTCAGAACGACGCCAATGCCCCAAAACGTTGCAGCGACCTCGACCGATTGACCGTAGACCAGAAACTGCAAGCCGAGCACCAGCAGCGCGATGGCGATGGTGGCGTAAAACTGGCTCATGATGGGATCGCGCAGCGCCGCCAGGGCCTGCGGTCGGTACCATGCCCAGCGCAACAGCCAGGGCACGAGCAAGACGAAGAACAGGACGACGTTGAACCAATGCAAAATCTCGCCCAGACTTTTCAGCACGGGGAAGGTCTGCCCGAAGTTGGCACTGTTCACGGCGACAACCCCGGTACCCATCACAGCCGCGAACCAAGAGGGTGCGAAGTTACGGACAATGGTATCGAAATCGGGACGGCCATTGTTTGCGGCCGCACTTCGATCAGCGGATGTGACGTTCATGGTTTTTCTCCTTCACAATGAACAAGATCATGCTCAAGTCTCCCTGCCTATTTGCACCAGGCGCCTGAGCATTTCGGCCTCCAGACGGTACAGCTTTTGCCGTGTCTGCGCCAGCGCCTGTTCTTCTTCCAGCAGTTCGCGGGTCAGTGCGCCGGTGATGCGGGCGACATCGGTGTCGCGCAAATAGCGCCGGGTCGAGATGCGCAGGGTGTTGTTGATGAAATAGAGCAAGCCGCCGGGAAAGCCCAGGTAGTCTTGCTGGCCATCGGCCAAACGCAAACGCGCCAGGCCAAAGGTCAGCGTGGTCATGAAACGGTCATGGTGCGCCAGCAGGCCGAAGCTGCCGCTGTCGTCCTCGCCGGTGAAACTCAGCACCTCAGGAATAGTCTCGGCGCGGTTCGCAGCCAGCAGCTCAATAGTGAATGTGTTCTGGGTTGCCATGGCATTCACGCTTGCATAGCCCCGCGCATGTAACAGCGCTCCTCGGGCAACTCGTCGTATTGGCCTTGCAAAAAAGCCTCGCAATCGGTCAGCGTTTGCGCCAGCGGCACCGACACGCCACCGGCGGCATTTTGCGCGGTCATGGCATGGAACGGCTGGGTCAGGTAGCGCTGCATGCGCCGCGCGCGCTGCACCACCTGCCGGTCGGCCTCGGACAGCTCTTCGATGCCGAGCATGGTGATGATGTCCTCCAGTTCACGGTAGCGCGCCAGGTGTTCGCGCACATCGCGCGCCACCTGGTAGTGGCGGTCGCCCAGAAAATGGCGGTCCATCAGGTTGCTGCCAGAGGCCAGCGGGTCCACTGCCGGATAAAAGCCTTTGGCGGCCTGGGTGCGCGACAAAATCACCCGCGTGTCCAGGTGCGCCAGGATGGCACCCACAGCGGGGTCGGTCATGTCGTCAGCGGGTACGTAAACCGCCTGCACCGAGGTGATGTTGCCCAGACGGCTGGAGACAATGCGGTCTTCCAGCTCGGCCACTTCTGACGGCAAGGTGGGCTGGTACCCCACGGTGGCCGGCATGCGCCCGAGCAGCCCCGACACCTCAGAGCCGGCTTGCACAAAACGGAACACGTTGTCCATCAAAAACAGCACCTCGCGCCCGAGTGTGT
>Ga0315270_10000938_pt1 | contig 15677 bp, 12 predicted proteins | sample C1_bottom_MG_FD_204932 | JGI IMG/M metagenome (GOLD analysis project Ga0315270, IMG submission 204932) | Sediment microbial communities from Yellowstone Lake, YNP, Wyoming, USA - C1_bottom | ecosystem: Environmental > Aquatic > Freshwater > Lake > Sediment | place: USA: Wyoming | collected... | reverse complement strand
TCCTGGACGAAGCGCAGTCCTGATCAGCGGCACCCGAAAGCTCAGCAAGATGCTCAAATGGGACCTACGGCGGAGAGCCGCCATCGAACCCGAACTGGGCCACATGAAGAGCGACGGGCTTCTCGGACGGAACTTCCCCAAGGGAGTGGTCGGAGACGCGCAGAACGTCATTCTTTGCGGCGCCGGGCACAACATGAGGAAGATCCTGGCCCACCTCAGGGCCCTTTTGCGCCTTCTTATGGGCGAGTCGAGGAGGGCACTCCAGGCCCTCATCGCCTTACTCGAAGCCGAGGCGACCCCTCAGCAGGCCCTCATGGCCACGTAATCGCCCGCATGGGGTTTTTCAGGGCCGACTCCTTCAAGGCCGCCAAGCCGGACTTACAGGCGCTTTTATACACAACCGCCGGAGGCCCGAATCAGCCTGCCCGCCGGACTTTCTCGGCGGTCCGAGACCGCCCGATTGGGGCATGAAAAAAGGCCGCAAAATGCGGCCTTCATTTGGTTGGCGCGGGCGGTCTCGAACCGCCGACCCCCACCGTGTCAAGGTGGTGCTCTACCGCTGAGCTACGCGCCAGCGCGAAGGTCCATTCTAGCGGAACGGGGGCGGCTGTCGAGCCTCCAGGCGGGGTGGCAGGTCGTTTCAGCGGTTCCAGTACCAGAGCAGCAGGGCGGCCAGGGTGCCGGCGGTTACCAGGGCCCATTCGCCGGCATAGGGGTGGTCCAGGGCGAACCGGGTCAGGGGCACCGGATGAAAGTGGGGATGATCATGAGGATGGGGATGGGCATGGGCGGTCATGAGGACCTCCAATCCTGCGGACCACGGTCCACCATAAGCATGAGTCGCACTCCCGCCCTGCGCCATCACATCCCAGGTTCAAGCGGGAAGGTCAATGGTTCATGGCCGGCCAGAAGAGCCAGGCAAACACCACCCCGGCCAGGATCAGCAGCCAGTCAATCGAGGGGTCGTGCGTGAAATCGTGGTGGCGGAGGAAGTGGGCAGCCATGGCAGTCTCCATCCAAGGGACGACCGTCCGCGTTGAAGATGGGGCCAAGCCCGGCGGGGCGCTGTGACTTTCCTGGAAATTCGCAGATTCCTATTCCACCGTCACGGACTTGGCGAGGTTGCGTGGCTGGTCCACATCACAGCCCCTCAGGACCGCGATGTGGTAGGCCAGCAGCTGAAGCGGCACAGCGTAGACGATGGGAGCCAGCCAGGGGTGGACGGCCGGCAGCTCCAGCACGTCCTCCGCGATGCCCGCCAGGCCCTTGTCGCCTTCCGTGACAAGAGCCAGGATGCGGCCATCACGGGCGGCGGCCTCCTGGAGGTTGCTGAGGGTCTTATCGCGATGGGCGTCGTGGGGCATGAGGGCCACCACGGGCAGGGTCTTGTCGATGAGGGCGATGGGGCCGTGCTTCATTTCACCGGCGGGGTAGCCCTCTGCGTGGATGTAGGAGATTTCCTTCAATTTCAGGGCGCCTTCCAGGGCGATGGGGTAGCAGGGACCCCGGCCCAGGTAGAGGAAGTCGGTGGCGTCCTTCCATCGGTGGGCCCACTGGATGATCTGCGGCTCCAGGGCGTTGAGGCGCTCGAGGTGGGCCGGCAGCTCGCGCAGGCCCTGGAGCAGTTCGGCCCTGAGCACGGGATCCACCGTGCCCTTGGCCTCGCCCAGCTTCAGGGCGAGCAGGGTCAGCACGGCCAGCTGGGTGGTGAAGGCCTTGGTGGAGGCCACGCCGATTTCGGGGCCCGCGTGGGTCAGGATCGTGGCTTCGGATTGCCGGGTGGCCGTGGACCCCATGACGTTGCAGATGGCGAGCGTGCGGGCGCCGCGGGCGGCGGCTTCCTTCATGGCGGCCAGGGTGTCGGCGGTCTCGCCGCTCTGGGTGATGCCGATGATGAGCGTGCCGGGCGGGACCACGGGTTCGCGGTAGCGGTACTCGCTGGCATAGTCCACCTCCACGGCCACGCGGCTCAGCTGCTCGATGAGGAACTTGCCCACGAGGCCGGCGTGCCAACTGGTGCCGCAGGCCACGATGTGGATGCGGGTCAGCTCGGCCAATTCCGTCTCGCTGAAGGGCAGGTCCAGGGGAAGGGGTTCGCCGTTCAGGGGCAGGCGGTTCAACAGGGTGTTCGACAGGGCCTGGGGCTGTTCGAAGATCTCCTTCTGCATGAAGTGCTTGTAGCCGCCCTTTTCCGCGGCGATGGGGTCGTAGGGGATGGTATGAACCTGGCGCTGCACTTCGCTGCCATCCAGCCGGAAGATGCGGGCGCCGCCGCGGGTCAGCTCCACCAGATCGCCGTCCTCCAGGAAGATGACGCGGCGGGTGTGGGGCAGGAGGGGCACCACGTCCGAGGCCAGGAAGGCCTCGCCCTCGCCCAGGCCCAGCACCAGCGGGGGGCCGCTGCGGGCGGCGAAGATGCGATCCTTGTCCGCGGCATGCAGGCAGGCCAGGGCGTAGATGCCTTTCATGCGGCCCACGGCTTCGCGGAAGGCATCCGGAAAAGTCATGCCCCGCTTCATCAGGTGGGACACCATCACGGGGAAGCATTCCGTGTCGGTTTCGGAGCGGAAGGTCTCGCCGGCAGCCTTCAGCTCCACGCGCAGTTCCAGGAAGTTCTCGAAGATGCCGTTGTGGACCGCCACCACCTGGCCGTCGCCGCTGCGGTGCGGGTGGGCGTTCTCCTCCGTGGGGCGCCCGTGGGTGGCCCAGCGGGTGTGGCCGATGCCCAGGGGGGCGGGGTCCTTGAGGTCCACCTTGCTGGCGAGATTGGCGAGCTTCCCCGAAGCCCGGATGATGCGGAACCCGTCCTTGGGATCCGAAAGGGCCACGCCCGCGCTGTCATAGCCGCGGTATTCCAGACTGCGCAGGCCGTTCACCAGGATGCCCGCGGCACTCTGCTGGCCGATGTAACCGACGATTCCGCACATGGGAGCTCCCGATCCTTAGTTCTCAACCTAACGGGGTGGGGCTTTGAATCCAATGTGGTGCAGCGGACCCGCCCTGAGGTAAAGGGGTGGACACACCCTGTGGTGGATCAGCCGCGCCCGGGGGCTGTCTCTCATCCTCTGATGTGCTTCTCCAGGAGGTTGCCCCGGAGCCGCAGCGTGGCCTTGGTGTGCAGTTGGGATACCCGGGACTCGGTGATGTTCAGAAGGGTCCCGATTTCCTTCATGGTCAGCTCGTCGAAGTAGTAGAGCTGGACCACGAACTTCTCCTTTTTAGGCAGCATCTCCATGGACGTCCGCAGGACGTCCTTGATCTCCGATGTCTGGAAGATCTGGTGCGGGTTCTCCGCATCGGGATCCGGCAGGAAGCTGATGGTGCTTTCGCCTTCGCCATCCTCGCCCATCTCGACAAAGGTGCCCAGGGTTACACCCTTCAGCTCATCGAGGTTCTTATGCAGCTCATCGAGGGGGATGGCCAGCTGGAAGGCCACCTCCTCGTCCGTGGCGGCCCGCCCCAGTTGCTGCTCAAGCAGGTGATAGGCGCCCTCGATATCCTTCTTCTTGCGCCGGAGGCTGCGGGGCACCCAGTCCAATTCCCGCAGGCCATCGAGGATGGCGCCCTTGACCCGCAGTTCTGCGTAGGTCTTGAACTTGATGTTGCGGGCGGGCTCGAACTTCTCGATGGCGTCCATCAAGCCAAGGATGCCGCTGTTGATGAGGTCATCCAGCTCCACATGAGCGGGCAGGCGCGACGCGATGCGGTGGGCCACGAACTTCACCAGGGGCACATAGTCCTTGATGATCTGCTCGCGGTCGCTCCGATCGAAGGGTTCCGGCGGCTCCGCGCCTTCGGCCTCGGGCGCGGGGGTTTCCTGAACCGGCCTGGAGGCAGGTTTCCCGTAGGCCTTCACCGCCGCCAGCGCCGCCCAGGGGCGGAGGGCGGCGGGGGCCGCTTCAATGGCCCGCAGCGCCTCGTCACTGAGCGGCTGGCCAGAATGGGTGGGGCGATCTGGAGTCGGGGACATCCTGGTTCCTAGGGTCTGCTATCAGACTAGGGGGTGCCATCAGAAGCAGGCTGCCTCCAGAATGCCGCAAACCCATCCGGCTGCAAGGTTCCCTGCCCCAACAATTGCCGCGCAATGGCCTGGAAGGCCCGGGCGGCCGGACTGTGGGGGAAGAGGTCCACCACACCCCGCTGCTGGCGCACGGCCTGCAGGATATGGGGGTCGTTGGGGATCATGCCGAGCACCTTGAGCTCCTTGCCAAGAAAGCGTTCCGTGGCCGCCTGGAGCTGATCGACGGTCTCCTGCGCCTCCTCCGCGCTCTGGCCGTTGTTCACCAGCAGCCACAGCGGCTTTGAGGGCTCGCGCAGGTGCAGCACCTTCACCATGGCGTAGGCATCCACCAGACTCGTGGGTTCGGGCGTGGCCACGAGAATGACCTCCTGGGCCGCCAGGAGGAGCTTGAGAACCGATTCGTGGATGCCCGCCGCGGTGTCGATCAGCAGCCAATCCACCGTCTCGGCCACCCGCTGGAGGCCCTGGACCAGGCGCAGCTCACTCATGGTGTCGAGCTGGGTCAGCTCCTGGATCCCACTGCTGGCGGGCAGAATTTGCATGCCTAGGGGGCCCTTCAGCAGGATCTCCTCCAGCACCTTCTCGCCGCGCAGGACGTGCTCAAGCGTGTATTTCGGGGACAGTCCGAGCAGGATGTCCAGGTTGGCCAGGCCGAAATTCGCATCCATGACCACCACCCGCTGCCCCTGCTGGGCCAGGGCCAGGGCCAGGCCAGCGGCGACGTTGGTCTTTCCCACACCGCCCTTGCCGGAGGTGATGGCCAGCACCCGGGCCGCGAAAAGGGGCGAACCGGCGTGTTGGTCCTGGGCCAGGCTGCGAAACCGGGGTGCCTGGTCGCTGCTCATTCGGCCTCCTTCACGACGGCGGGGAGGATGACGGAGCTGCCGCCCCCCACGAATACGGGCACAGCCAGATCCGCTCGCCGGGCCAGGCGGGCCATATAAGGAAGCAGACGGTCCAGGAAGGTCAACATACCGACACCCAGAGGGTGCGGGGCGAGGGCTGTGCCAAGCCGACGGTCAGCTGATAACCAATCTATTCCCGGATCACCTTCAGCCCATCCCACCGCTCTGGCGGATGGAACCGGCAGCGCCAGCCCGCCCAGCTCACGCGCTGGAAACTGACCTGCCCGGGCCAGGGGACACGGTCGAGCCAGGTGCGGAGGGCCCGCTGGAGGCGGAGGCGCTGCTCAGGCTCCAGGGCGGTGTCGGCACCGACCCAGGCGCCGGGCCGCCGGGCCTTCACCTCCAGGAGACGCAATTCCGGCCCCCGACTCAACAGCAGGTCCAGCTCGTAACGACCCAGCTTCTGCCGCCAGGCCACCAGATCCCAGCCCCGGGCCCAGAACAGCCAAAGCGTCAACCGTTCGGCGCGGAGACCCAGGCGGCGGGCAGCCTCACCGCGCCTCATTCATCCCGCCTCGGCAGCAGCAGGCTGCGCTGGACGCGGTCGAGGTTGCCATGGAGGCGCACGATCTTCCAGGCCAGGATCATGGCGTAGCCCAGCCAGACCCAGAGCAGGCGGGGATCCACGGGGGTGCGCTTGAGGACGTCCGTGCCCAGGTCCAACCGCAGGCCCTGGAGGAACCAGACCACGGCCCCGAAGCCGATGATCAGGTAGCCCCATCGGAACCAGTAGGGGGCGAGGCCCTCCTTGGCCTTCCAGCGGAGGAGCAGCCAGCGGTCGAAGCGGTCGCTCTTCTCCTCGGCGAAGTGCAGGGCCAGCAGCTGGTCCACCAGGGGCGCGTAGCGGTGGACCTTCAATTCCTGGATCTCTTCGTCGCCGTTCACCTTGCGGAGGAAGGCGCTGCGGATCTTCCCGATGCACTCCTCCCAGGGAGCCTCTTCCCGGTGGAGAGAAAGGTGCAGGCGCACCAGCCCTACCCAGAGCAGGGCCTGGGCCAGCAGTACCGCCCACAGGGACCAGCCCTGCCAGCCCTGGGTGCGGACGAGGTCGAAAAAGCGGGTGAGATCCATGGGGCGTCAGTCCTCAGTCTTCAGTCTTCAGTCCTCAGTCCTCAGTCCAAAGCCTACAGCCCATCACACCTTGGTCCACGACACTTCGCCGGCGGCTAGGAAGGCTCCACCGTCCATGCCCTTGTCCTCGGCGCGGTTGAGGAGGTGCTGAAGGGCCTCGGCGGTGGCTTCGGCATCCTGGAGGGCGCGGTGGGCCCGGGTATTGGTGACGCCGAGGAATTCGCAAAGGTCGGCCAGGCTGCGCCGCGGCAGTTCGGGGATGAGCTTCTTGGCCAGCAGGCGGGTGCAGATGAGCCGGTGGCGGCGCCAGACACCCTCCGGCAGCCAGGCCTTGAGAAAGCTGCCGTCATAGGGCGCGTGGTGGGCCACCCAGATGCGGCCTTCCAGCTTCGGCACCAGCTTCAGGGCCACCTGCTCCCAGGGGGGCGCGCCCGCCAGCATGGGCAGGCTGATGCCCGTGAGGCGCTGGATCTCCTCGGGCAGGAAACCCTGGATGGCCGCCAGACTGGACCAGCGGTCCTCCACCACCAGGCCCGAGAGGCGCACCATGCCCACCTCCGTGATTTCGGAGGGCTGGATGAACTGCCCTTCCTTGCTCCAGCGGGCCCTGGGACTGCCCCCGGTGGTCTCCAGATCCAGCACCGCGAACCGCAACTCCCGCAGCGCGGGAGAGCCGGTCTCGAGGAGGGGTTCCTGGGTCATGCGCTGACCAGGGTCTTCAGGCCGTCCCTGAAGAGCACATCCACCTTCTTGCCCATCCGCCGCTGCACGCGGCCCAGGCCGAAGCTCGGATGGTCCATCCAGGCCCCTTCTTCCCAGTGTTCGGTCACGCGGTAGGGCTTGGCCTGGGCGCCGCCCTGTTCCCGGGCGACGACCTCCTGGAACTGGGACACCAGCGAGCCGGGCCGGGGGCCACCCGCCTTGGCCGCCGACGGAATCCGGGGGGCGCGGGGCAGGGGCTCGGGTTTGGCCGCCCGGAATTTGTGCACGGACCGGCAGTTCCCGCAGATGAGCTTGTCGGGCACCCCGTTGGTGACGGTCAGGATCTGGTGGCGGGTCTCGCCGCCGCAGCGCCCGCAGGGCGCGTCCACATCCTGGCCTGCGTAGTAGGTCTTCGTCGTCATGATTTCAGGTTAGCAGGCCCGAAGTGGCCCAGATGCACAGGAAGGCGGGGGTTGTGGGGCCCCCGCCTTCATTCGGTCGAAGGGTCACTGCTTGGTATGGTTCAGGGTGCCCGTCGCCTGGAAATCATCCGAGTGATTGGTGGCCAGGGTGGTGGCGTTGATGAAAGCCGCCCAATGGAAGTGGGGGTTGACTCCGTTCCAGGGAAAGCGGCTGATGCTGCCCGCGCAATTGGTGTAGTCGGTGAAATGGGATGTGCAGTTGAAGATGATCTGGCCCGGAGAGGTGGGGTTGTCGAGGGATCCCTGGGTGCTGAACGTTCCCTGGTGAGAGGCCACAACTTGCGAGTAGGAGATGCAACTGCTCCGGTTGATGTAGACGAGGGAATAGGTGAAGGTGCCGTTGGCGTTGAAGACATAGAAGCTGCCGTACTCGCCGATGGCGTCCATAAAATTCCAACTTCCTACAAGGCGGGAGTCAAAGGTGGACGTGGAGGCAGAGACTCCGAAGTTGGCGGAGGAAGTGTATCCGCTGGCGGTGGCCGTGATGTTGACGGTCCCGACCGAAACCGCCGTGACGGTGCACCCGGTGGTGCTCGGCGTGGCGGTGGCGACTGCGGGGTTGGAGGAGGTCCAGGTGACTCCCGTGGTGTAGGGGTTGGTTGTGGTGCCATTGGACCAGTGGGCCATAACGACAATGCCGGTTGTCTGGCCCACATGCAGCGAGGTGGTCGACTGGAGGACGGTGATGCCAGTCAGGGCGACTGCGGGGCCAGCACTGACGGTGATGGCAGCCGTGCGCGACACGCCGCCCAGGCTCGCGGTGATGGTCGCGGTTCCAGCGGCGACAGCGGTCACCACGCCACCTGCGTTCACGGTGGCTACGGAAGGCGCCGAGCTGGTCCAGGTCAGGTAGGAATCGTAGGGGACTGTGCCCGTGCCGTTGGACCAGATCGCGGTGGAGGTGATGTCTACGGTCTCGCCCACGTTCAGGGTGGCGCTGGAGGGATCCAGCGAAATGGACGTCAAGGTGGGACTCGAAGTGCTCACGGTGATGGCAGCCGTGGCGTTGAGGCCGTTGGCGCTGGCCGTGAGGATGGCGGATCCGGCGGCGATGGCCGTGACAACGCCCGCCGCGTTCACGGTGGCCACATTGGGAAGGTTGATGGTCCAGGTGACGCTGGAATCGTAGGGAACGGTGCTGGTGCCGTTGGACCAGTTGGCGGTGGCGGTGAAATCCGCTGTCTGTCCGACATTCAGGGTGACGCCCGCGGCTGGGTTGAGGGTGATAGAGGTGAGGACGGCGGCTGAGGCGTTGACGGTCACGACGGCGGAGCCCTGGATGGCGCCCTTGGCCGCGGTGATGGTGGCGGTTCCGGCCGCCACCCCGCTCACGAGGCCGCTGGCGGAAACGGAAGCCGTCCCCGGGGCGCTGGAAGTCCAGGTCACCTCACTGTCGTAGGGCGTGACCGTGGTGCCATCGGAAAAGTGTCCTGTGGCCTGAATATCCGTGGACGCGCCGATATTGAGGGCGGGCCCCGAGGGGGCCAGGGTGATGGAGGTCAGCGTCGCCGTGGCCGCTGGCGGAGGTGAGGACGGGGCGGAGCTGCCGCCCCCGCCGCAGGCCATCATCAGGACGGCCGCAAGGCAGGCGCCCAGGGCCTGGAGGGGCCTGTTCCGGCGCCGGGCGGGCGATGGGGAGGGAGCGTGGATGTCGGGCATGGTGACCTCCAGAGAGTTGTCTGAAGGTTGGCCACGGCCTTGACGGGCTGACAGGGCCGCTTTGGGAATAGGGGGTGGGCCACCCCCCCCGGAGCGGGATTCATGGCCCGGCCAGGGAGGCTAGCTTCCAGTGCCTTTCCTTTGGCCGGGTTGACCTTCTAGACTGGGGCCACCCCCCCCGGAGCCCCATCTGAGCGCCAGCACGCCCAACCTCTTTCTTGATCCCCAGAGCCGCGAGCCGGTCTATCTCCAGATCGCCCATGCCCTCATGCACGAGATCCATCGCAACCGGATGCGACCGGGGGACCCGCTGCCTGGATACCGGGTTCTCGGGGTTCGTCTGGGGGTCAGTCGCAACACGGTGATGGCCGCCTACCACGAGCTTCAGGCAGAAGGCTGGGTCGTTTCCACACCCGGTGAAGGGAGCGTGGTCGCGCCCAATCCACCGTCCCGGATTCCTGGAGGATCGGAGAAATCCGAAGCGCCGGAGGCTGCCGCCGCCATGGGATTCGACCTTTCCCCCGGGATTGACGCGGAAGTGCGCAAGGGCTCTCCGAGCCTCCTGAAGGTCGCCAGCGGGTTGCCGGATCCCCGGCTGCTTCCGGGGGCGGAACTGGCCAGGGCCTACCGCCGGGCGCTGGTTCTCAACCGCCAGCAGAACCTCGAATTGGAGGATCCCCAGGGCCATCCCATGCTGCGGGACTCGCTGGCCCGGATGCTGCGCGATTCCCGGGGCATCAAGGCCTCCCCGGAGAACATTCTCGTCACCCGGGGCAGCCAGATGGCCCTGTTCCTGGTGGCCCAGGCCCTGCTCGCCCCGGGGGATGTGGTGGCTGTCGAGGCCCTGGGCCAGCCCGACACCTGGGAGGCCTTCGCCCGGGCCGGAGCGCGCTGCCTGCCCGTGCCCCTGGACGAGGAGGGCCTGCGGGTCGCGGCCCTGGACCAGCTGGCCCAGTCCGAGCGCCTGCGGGCCGTGTTCGTCACCCCCTTGCGCCAGTACCCGACGCTTGTGCAGCTTTCTTCGGAAAGGCGTGAGCGGCTGATGGCATTGGCCGAAACCCATCGTTTCGCGGTGATCGAGAATGACCAGGACAGCGAGTTCCTGTTCGAAGGGCGGCCCCGGGCTCCCCTGGCGGCCGAGGATCCCGCCGGGGTCGTCATCCATGTGGGAACCCTCAGCAAGATCTTCAGCCCCAACCTCCGTCTGGGCTACGTGCACGGCCCGGCGCCCCTCATCGCCCGGCTGCGCGCGTTGCGTCAGGCCCTGGATCGCCAGGGGGACATGGTGCTGGAGCGGGCCTTCGCCGAGCTACTGGACGACGGGGCCATCCATCGCCACCTCAACCGCATGCAGCAGACCTACCGGATCCGGCGCGATGTGCTGTGCCGGGCACTGCAGCGATCGCTCGGAGAGGATCTGTCCTTCCGGATTCCCGAAGGCGGATTGGCACTCTGGGCGAAGGTGAGAGATGGCGTGGATGTGGACCGCTGGGCCGCCCGCGCCCTGGAGCATGGCGTCGCCTTCCAGCCCGGTCGCCGCTTCGCCTTCGATGGCGGTCCCGTCCAGTACCTGCGGTTGGGCTTCTCGAACTATCCGGAGTCCGATCTTGAGGAGGTGGCCCTCCGCATGCATGCCGCACTGGGGGAGCACCGATGAGCCTGCTGCTGACGGTCCTGGATGGCCGCATCACCCTCAAGGGCGTCCTCGGAACCGGGGGCATGGGTGAGGTCCACCGGGCCTGGGACGCGGGCCTCGAGCGCCCCGTGGCCGTGAAGTTCGTGCGGAGCAGTGATCCGAAGGAGGCCGACCGCCTGCTGCTGGAAGCCCGGCTCCAGGCCCGGGTGGAGCACCCGAACGTCGTGCGGGTGCACGATACAGGCACTCTGGAGGGCCGCCCCTGCATCCTCCTCCAGCTGGTGGAAGGGCAGACCTTCGCGGACCTCGACACCGGGACGGACTGGCGAGTGAAGGTCAGCCTCGGGGCCCAGGCGGCCCGGGGGCTGGGTGCCGCCCACCGCCAGGGCCTCATCCACCGGGACGTGAAACCCGCCAACATCCTGGTGGAGGCCGCCCGGGAGGGTCCCCAGGCCCTCCTGTCCGACTTCGGCCTGGCGCGGGATGAAGAGGGCGGTCTCACCCGTTCGGGCCTGATGATGGGCACCGTGGATTTCATGGCCCCGGAGCAGGTGACGGGTATCGCACCCGTGGATTTTCGCGCCGACATCTATGGCCTCGGCGCCACCCTCTACGCCGTGCTGGTGGGCCGTCCGCCCTTCCGGGATACGCCCGGCGTCACGGCAGAGGCCCAGAGCCCGCGGGATCTCCACGGCGCCACGCCGGAAGGGGAGCTGCATCCCGGCGACCTGCTGCGGCGGGTGCTGGAGCAGAATCCCCGATCCCTGACCGCCGAAGTGCCGGGTCTTCCCAAGGACCTGGCCGTCGTCGTGGCCAAGGCCATGGAGAAGGAGCCGGCCCAGCGCTATGCCACGGCCGAGGCCCTCGCGGACGATCTGGAGCGGGTGCTCCGCGGGGAGGCGATCCAGGCGAAGCGGACCGGCCTTTTGGAGCGGGCCATCAAATGGTCCCGGCGGAACCAGACGGCCGCACGCATCACTACCGTCGCCGCAGCCCTCCTGCTGATGGGCCTGGGCTACACGCTCATCGCCTCGCGCCGGGCCGGCCTGAATGCCCTTGAGAACGCGCGCATGGGCGGCGAGGCCTCCACCATGGAAAGCGTGCTGAGGCGGGAATACCTGCTGCCCGCCCATGATCTGCGGCCCGCCCTCCAAGCGATCCGTCAGAAAATGGCCACCCTGGCCGCGGACAAGTCCGGCACCGAGGCTCCCCGGGCCTACGCCCTGGGGCGCGGGCACCAGCTCCTGGAGGAATGGCCCGAAGCCCGCGCGCACCTTGAACGGGCGAGATCCCTGGGGTTCCGGACCCCGGAAGGCGAATTGGCCTACGGCCTCGTGTTGGCGGAACTCTACGTGCAGAGCCTCAAACAGGCCCGCACCATCCCCAACAAGGACATCAGGCAGGCGCGCATGGAGGCCCTCCGCAAGGAATTGCTGGCGCCCTCGGTGGCGGCCATCCAGGCCCAGGTTTCCTTCATGTCCGACCGCACCCACACACTGCTTGGGCAGGTGGCCCTCCTGGAGGGTCGCCTGGACGAAGCGCTCCAGCACGCCAAGGAGGCCCAGGCCTCCCCCATGGAACAGGCCGAGGGCCTGTTTCTGGAAGCCAAGGTCCATGTGGAGCGGCGGGAAACCTTGTACGTGAAGCACGCCCACCAGGAAGCCCTGGTCGCCCTTCAGGCCGCCGCCCGCGCCCTGGAAGCGGCTCGCATGATCGCCCGGAGCGACCCCAGGGTGGCGGAAGCCCTGGTGCAGTGCAGCCTCCTGATGGCCAGCCACCAGAGGTCCCTGGGGGCGCCGACCGGAGAGGCCTTGGCCCAGGCCCGGCTCAGGCTCGATGAAGCCAAGGCCCTTCATGGTGACGAGGCCCAGCTTGCCATCATCGAAGCCACGCTGCTGCAGCGCGTCAGCATGTCCAAGAAGGATGTGGGCCAGAGCGGGGTCCAGGAAGATGCCGCTGCCCTGGAACTGCTGCGACGGGCCGTGTCCCAGCACCCAGCCCAGACGGACCTCCTCCGTTTCCTGGCCAATGCCTACTACAGCTACTGCTACGCCAAGATCGCGGCCAATGAGGATCCCGGAAAGGGCTTCGAAGATGGCTACCGGGCGGTGGAGGCGGCCCTGAGGCTTTCCCCCCAGGATTGGCGGATTTCCTACACGGGCGCCCTGTTGGCCCAGCCGGAAAGCCTGCATCTGAACAATCGGGGGCTCGATGCGCGGGCCGCGGCCCAGCGGGGCATCCAGTACGCAGAAACGGCGCTTTCCCGGGGGGCCGCCGCGAACGCGAAAGGCATTCGTGCGGATCTTCTGGTGGAGCTGGCGAAAGCCCAATACGGGGCCGGCGAGGATCCCACGGGAACGATCACGCGAATCATGCAGGACAATGCCCAGGGTGTGGCCATGGCCCCCACGGATCAGATCATGCGCATCAACGCCGCCGCCGCCGCCGTGCAATCGGCCCGTCTGGTCCGAGACCTGAAGGGGGACATCCGGCCGTACCTGGAGCAGGGTGCCCAGTGGAGCGAGGGCAGCCATCCCAAATACATCGAGGCCCAGCGGAACCGGCTCGACTTGAAGGCGCTCCAATTGCAGTCGGGGCCGCTGGAAGGGCGGATCCCGGGCTGCAACGCCCTCATTCAGGACTGCCTGGCGGTCGAAAGCCAATTCCACAGCCAGCTGCCATTCCATCTGGGCACCGCGTTCCGCCTGAAAGCCGCGGCCCAGGTCCAGGCGGGGGCGGATCCTTCAGCGGCCTTCGGGGAGGCTCGGAAGCGGTTCCTTCGAATGGAAAAGGAGGATCCCTCGAACGTCCAGGCCTGTGCCGAATCCGCCTTCACCTGCCTGGCCGAGGCCCGGTGGCGCGTTTCCAGGGGTCAAATGCCGTCGCAGCTCATCGAGGAGGCCCGGGCGGCCGTGGCGCGTTCCCGAAAGGTGCAGGCCGACCAGGCCCTCCTTCTCGCCTTGGAGGCGGCGATCCTGCGACTGGAGGCGGAACAGGCTCCCGCCAGCCCGAGGGCTTCGATGCTTCAGAAGGCCGGGGCACTTTGGGAGCAGGCCCTGAAGCGCAACCGCAACTTGAATATGCATCCGGAATTCGACGCGGTTCACCCGGGTCCCTGAGGCACCGGCGACACGCCACCTGCCACCCCGGAGCATCCCCTGCGGTGGGGGTGGCCCAGGCCCTTTCTGGAAAGCGTGCCTGGGCCGGGGGGGTTCCGGTCCGGAGACTGGGCCCAGGTGCTTCAGCGCCTCGACCGGAGGTTTCCATGTTTCCGTTCCGCCCCGTCCCGGTTCTCCCGCGAGCAGCTTTCCTGGCAGTCGTCATGGGCCTAGCCCTTCTCGAGGGTTGCGGGGGCGGGGGGAACACCCCACCCCCGGCGCCGCCGGTAGTAGCCCCGGCCATCTCCACCCAGCCCGCCAGCCTGACGGTGACCGCGCCCCAGCCTGCCTCTTTCTCCGTGACGGCCAGCGGCACCGCCCCCATGCAGTACCAGTGGAAGAAGGGCGGGACGAACGTGGGTGCGAATACGGCCACCTTTTCCCTCACCACCACGTCCGTGGCGGACGCGGGAAGCTACACCGTGACCATCAGCAACGCCGCCGGCAGTGCCACCAGCAATGCTGCGCTGCTCACCGTCAACCCGGCCCCGACGGTCCCCACCTTCAGCCTGCAGCCCGTCGATGTGACCATCACGGAGGGGCAGAACGGGCAGTTCGTGGTCGCGGTCAGTGGCACGCCCACACCGACCCTGGAGTGGCAGGTCAGTGTCAACGGCGGAACCTGGGCCGGTTTCGGCCTGACGACCCCTGTCTACGATGTGGTCGGGGCGACCGTGGCGGATTCGGGGCGGCGGTACCGGGTGGCAGCCAGCAACAGCGCGGGCACGGCCTACAGCAACCCCGCCACGCTGACGGTCCACGCCGCCGCCGTGGCCCCGGCCTTCACCACCCAGCCCACCAGCGTCACCATCACCGCCGGGCAGGACGCGCAGTTCGCGGCCGCCGCCAGCGGCACGCCCGCCCCCACGCTGCAGTGGCAGCTGAGCACGGACAATGGCGGCACCTGGGGCGATATCACCGGAGCTACCGGCCCCCTATTCAATGTGGTCGGCGCCACCCTGGCCAACAACGGGCGGCAGTTCCGCGCCGTGGCCACCAACGGGGCGGGCAGCGCGACCAGCCAGGCGGCGGTGCTGACGGTCCACGCGGCGGTGCCCTTGCTGAACATCGTTTTTCAGCGGGGTTACGGAATTGAATCCGGCAAGGACGATATCTACCTCGTCAAGGAGGACGGAACCGGGGAAATCGCCCTGGCCAATACGGCGGATCACGAATTCTTCGCGGCCGTCGCCCCGGGCGGGCGGGTGATCTACCAGAGGATCACGGGCGGCCAATTGGATCTCTACAGCGTGATGGCCGACGGTACGGGGACCACGCTTCTCGCCGGCACGATAGATGACGAGATTTTCGCCGGCATTACACCTGGTGGGCAGGTGATCTATCGGCGAGACACGGCGGCCACGGGACGGGACCTCTACGCCGTCAATGCCGATGGCACCGGTGCAACGGTGTTGGCGAATACGCCGAACCACGAAGATTTCGCCGCGATCACGGACAGCGGCAAGGTGATCTATCAAGTCAACGTGCAGGGTCAAACCGATCTCTACAGCGTCAACGCCGATGGAACGGGAAAAGTGGCCCTCGCGACGGATCCGTTCAACTATGAAGGGGTGGTCGCGGTGCGGCCCGGGGGGCAGATCCTTTTCGGAAGTTCCTCGCCGTATGGCATGGGCGGTATCTACAGCATCCATGAGAGCGGGGGTTCGGCGACCACCCTGGTGACCAACACAGTGGCAGACGAGTTCTCTTTCGCCGGGATCACCAAGACCGGACAAGTGATCATTAAACGAAATGTTGGAGGTCAGCGCGATCTCTACGGGGATGGCACGGTGGTGCTGGCCAATTCCGTGGACGAGGAAACCTTCATGGGCAGCACCGCCAGCGGCCAGGTGGTTTACCAGAGGATCACGCCAGGTCCAGGGTTCGGTGGTTACCAATATGATCTCTATGCTGTCAACGCGGATGGCAGCAATACAACCCCACTGGGCAATGGCCCCGCTGTGGATGAGGTCTTCAACGCCGTCACGCCCGACGGAAAGGTGATCTATTCCCGGGGAACGTACAGCAATGGCGGCGATCTAT
>Ga0315270_10000937_pt1 | contig 15679 bp, 13 predicted proteins | sample C1_bottom_MG_FD_204932 | JGI IMG/M metagenome (GOLD analysis project Ga0315270, IMG submission 204932) | Sediment microbial communities from Yellowstone Lake, YNP, Wyoming, USA - C1_bottom | ecosystem: Environmental > Aquatic > Freshwater > Lake > Sediment | place: USA: Wyoming | collected... | reverse complement strand
AATTTCAATATCAACTATCGTAAAAGTGGAATAACTCATTTGCCGTTCGCTGCAAACGGGCAAGGTATTCATAATGATCTCGGCAATTTTCCGGACTTCCTTATGCTCTTCGGCGAATTTGAGCGCCATCGTTGCTGTAAGCGTCGATAGCATACTTGCCTTCACTCCATGACCCATGCCATCCGAAAGTACAGCAATAATCCGGTTCTCCTCATAAATACGCTGCGAAAGAAACTTATCTCCACAAATCCGTTCCAGGTCGTGATTCTTTTGCACTGCGTTCACTTCCACATAAAATTGTCCTTCGCTCATCTTGTTGTTTTACAGAGTTATCGTTTTAAAAATTTTGTTTCTAGTTTCGTACAAAAACAATTTTGAACTTTTAACGCCGAAGGCATTTGAACCCTTTAACTACTGGAACCTGAAACCCTTCAACCCCTTGCTATTCCTTACTTTTATGCGATTCAATAATGGAGTTGAGCATTTTTTCGGTTTTGGCAGCACCTTCACCAAGCAGGAAAGCTATCTGTTGCACCAGGTCAAGGTTTTGCTCTATAACTTCGGTAACTCGGTTTATCACCTCCTCTTTGCGGACTTCCGGGTTTTGCATATCCCTGATCACCGCACCAACAATTTTATTCTTTTTAATCGAAAATATAGTGACATTCAGAAGATTATCGTTCAATCGTACATCACGGCCAACGACGTCATCATTACTGCTCACCACGTAAGCAAACAACTTGTAAAACTGGACAGGAAGCAGGGTTTTAAGGTCAGCGCCAAGAAGGCCGGGAATAATTTCATTTATTTCCGCGGCATCTTCTCCAAGTATCGTAATAAAACTCTCGTTTGAACCGATGATTTTCATATTTTCATCCACAATCACCACAGCCGTAGGGAGTTTGTGCAGCATGGTCTGGGTGGTTTCGAGTGCATCCTGCGCGATCTGTTTTTCGGAAAGGGCTCTTTTTTCGGAATTCTGCAGTGCCTGCTGTGTTTTGGCAAGTTTATCGTTTGTAAGTTTCAACGAACGGATATAATCCTGCTTGCTTTTAAGTGAATGCATGATGCACATGTCAGGCCGGGTAATTCCATTGGCAACATCAATCGCAAAATCGCGGCAACTATCATATCCGCAAGCTTTGCAACCCAGGTTCTCGTCGTTGCCGGTTTTATCAATTATCTTCAGAACTTCTTCAACTTTCTCTTCCGGGGGAGCAGGCAAACGCTGGTCATTTGCTTTAAATTCACGTTTAAAGTCAAGATGCTGGTAATGTTTCAGATCATTGTTCCACCTCGCCATATTGAAGTCCTTCAATCTTTTTGCCGCATAAACCCTTGTCAGGGTTTGCCGGTTATACTTTTTCCCGTCGGGTTTCATACCTGGACCCATCATGCATCCCTCGCAGTAAAACAAATTGAAATGTTTCTGGATGTATCCAATGCCTTGTTCAAACTGGTTAATAGCAGCCAGTATTCTGTCTTTTCCATCGGCAGTAACTACAGTACCCGAAAGCAAATCCTGGTTAAGACCTGCTGCCTGGATGATCCCGGTGCTTATCGGGTATAAATAACCCTTATACCCCCTCGGTTCGTCAAACTCTGAAAATTCTATGGTACTTTCCTTGATGCCGTTCTGATCAAACATTTCTCGAAGTTCAGCAAAGGTAAGCACCTCGTCCACTTTTGCATTTTCCGTGAATCGGTCAGCCTCTTCTTTAGCGCCAATACAAGGGCCGATAAATACCACTTTGATTTCGGGACCATACAATTCCCTCAACACCTTGGTATTTGCAATCATTGGATTTACAATAGGAGCGAGGTTGTCTAAGAGTTGCGGGAAATATTTTTCAATCAATGAAACTATAGGAGGGCAATTAGCAAGTATATAATATTTTCCTAAAAAGTTTGATACCAGTTCGTTATACTCTTTTGCAACCAGGTCAACTCCAAAAGCTACATCGTGAACATAATCAAAACCCATTTCGTGAAGCATTCTTACAAATTTGCGGTAATCAGTTATATCGTCGAATTCGGCCGAAATACTTGGATCAATCAAAGCAACAACTTTAAATTCTGACTTGAATAACTCATTTACAGCAGGTTTCGAATCGTAATATTTTATGGCTCCCGGATGGCATACCTCCAGGCAAGTTCCACACCCGATGCATTTATCAGGATTTATGTATGGAATGTCTCCTGAGGGTCTTAACTCGATCGCTTTCACCGGGCAAACCCGCACACAGGCATAACAGATTTTACATTTATCTTCTTCTATAAACACGAGCGGTGCTTGCATCTTTTTGCTTGTTGATGGGTTGGTAATTCAAATTTAATTTAATGTCTATTAGTGGTCATTCAGTGGTCATTCGGTGGTCATTCAGAAGTCATTCGATGGTCATTCACTTGTTTTTAGAGCCTTGAAATGCTTTGGATTTGCGACTTGGAATTTGAGATTTGAGATTTGGGACTTGAAACTTGAAACCCTGAAACCCTGAAACCCAGTAATCCCTTACTTCTCAACCGACTCAAAAAACTCATCCAATACGGCTATAATGCTTTCTTCGTCCAGCCTTTCCTTTATTATCCCATCCAGTTTCAATGACGGGCCGATTGCGCACTGTCCAAAACACCGTTCACCATGAAAACGTACTTCATTCAGCAGGTTTCTGTCGCGGAGATAATCATTCACAATTTTAACCAATTGCTTATTGCCACGGGCAAAACACGAACTGCCCAGACAAATAACCACCTCTCTTTTGTTGATTTCCATTCTTGTAAAAGTATGTATTTACGTATCAGCTTCGTAGTATGTTTCCTTCAGAAAACAAATATAGATAATATTGGATATCAAAATTAACTGTTAAATAAATAACATTGTTATTTTTTTCACAATAATATTAGTTTTTAAAAAGCAATACATTATTTTTGTAGTCAGCTATTTGGAAAAAACTCATACCCATATGCAGGCCTCACTCGACGAAATCATCAGCAAGTATAAGGCAGGTTCGCGCGAAGCGCTTTTACCTTTGCTCCAGGATATACAGATAGAATACGGTTACCTGAATGAAGAAGCCATCCTTAAAGTCGGGCAACATATTAAGCTTCCCTCCAGCAAAGTTTATGGCATTGCTACATTCTATGATCAATTCAGGTTTGTACCAAAAGGAAAATTCCACATTAAAGTCTGCCGTGGAACTTCCTGCCACATGCACGGATCATCAGGCATTCTGCGTGAAGTGGAAAGATTGTTGAATATAAAAGAGGGTAATACTACCCGCGATGGTCGCTTTAGTCTCGAAGCCGTAAGTTGCATGGGGGCGTGCGGTTCGGCACCGGTGATGAATGTGAACGGGGAATTCAAAATTGCCATAACTGTTCAGGAAATTGCCAAAATCATTGATCATTACAGAAGCACTATTTAACTCAGGTTATGCTCCATGGACGAGAAACAATTTTTAATTGAAAAAGTACTTGCATCAAAAGCTGATCTCAGGCAAAAGGATATAATTGACTTTCTGGCACTTATCAGGCACGAAACGGTAACTCTGCCGGTTGTTTATATCGGTTCGGGTACATGTGGAAAAGTTGCAGGTGCCGGTGAAACTTACGAGGCTGTCTCGAGGTATCTTGAAGAGAAAAACATCAAAGCTGAAATTGTTCAGGTTGGCTGTATCGGTCTTTGTTCATACGAACCCATTGTTGATATTCAACTTCCAGGGAAAGCCAGGATATCATTCCGCAATGTAACTCATGAATTAGTTGAACCGCTGCTTGATGATATATTTAACAGCGAAGTTCCTTTCGAGCATATTCTTGGTCAGTTTAGTAATACCAGGCACAACAGGTGGGAAAATGTTCCCGCAATTAATGAGTTGCCATTTTTTAAATATCAGCATCGGATTGTTTTAGCTAACTGTGGCATCAGCAATCCCGATTCAATATCTGATTATATTGCCAGGGGTGGTTACCAGACTTTTCTGAAATGCATTCGCAATTATACAGGTGAAAAAATCTGCAAAATTGTTGATCAAAGCGGTTTACGCGGCAGGGGAGGAGGCGGATATTATACCGGAGAGAAATGGATGATGGCTCACAACACGGTAAGCGATCAGAAATACCTGGTTTGTAATGCTGCTGAAAGCGATCCCGGGGCTTTTATGGATCGTGCCATTATCGAAGGCGATCCTTATCTGTTGCTCGAAGGAATTGCTATTGCAGCTTATGCGATCGGAGCTACCAAGGCGTACATTTATGTGATGGACGAATACAGCCAGGCCTATACAATGCTTAACCAGGCCATTAACCAGCTGAAAGAATATGGTTTCCTGGGTTATAATATTTTTGATAGTGGGATTGATCTGAAAATATCACTGGTAAAAGGTCCCGGAGCTTTTGTTTGTGGAGAGGAAACTGCCCTGATCAACAGTATTGAGGGTAAGCGCGGAATGCCACGGCCAAAACCGCCGTATCCAGCGATCGAAGGCCTTTTTGGCAAACCAACCGTGATTAATAATGTTGAAACACTCGCAAATATACCTTTCATATTACGTCATGGCCCATTACATTTTAATGAAATAGGTGTGCCTGATGCACGGGGAACCAAAGTCTTTGCTATTTCCGGTAAAGCAATGATTACCGGGCTGGTTGAAGTCCCGATGGGTACCAAAATCAGGGATATCATTTTTAAAATTGCCGGTGGAGTTAAAGATGGTAAGGAATTTAAAGCTGTTCAGATTGGCGGGCCTTCCGGGAGTTGTCTGCCTGCATCGCAACTTGATCTGCCGGTTGGCTATGAATCGTTGTGGAACGAAGGTGCAATTATTGGTTCCGGTGGTATGATCGTGATGGATGAAGATACCTGCATGGTGGATATTGCTAAATTCTTTATGAATTTTCTGCAGAAAGAAAGCTGTGGAAAATGTATTCCTTGTCGTGAAGGTACACGGCGCATACACGAGATACTTGAAAATATCACCCGCAGACCAACCGGTGAATCCGGGTTTGAAGTTCTCGAAAGGTTTAAAGGAATCATGCAATTGGCCGACCTTTCAGAGGTGATCAGAGATACTTCGCTTTGCGGATTAGGACAAACAGCGCCTAATCCTTTGCTGAGCGCCATGAAATGGTTCAGGGAGGAGTTCGAAGAACATGTTTTCGATCGTAAGTGCCGGGCAGGGGTTTGCAAGGAATTACGACTGTTTTACATTGATGTGGATAATTGCATCGGATGTGTAGCTTGCCTCAGAAAATGCCCTTCGAATGCGATTGTTGGTCAGCCAAGGCAACCACACTTTATTATTGAGGAAAAATGTATCGGTTGCGGAATTTGTTTTGATGTTTGCAAGTTTGTAGCTGTAAAATTAAAATAGCGCCTGATGGATTTGCAATAGTAGAGAATGTGAGAAAAAGGATTTGATTTTTAGTAATTAGTAAAGGTTATGTTATTTGATATAGAGGTAAACGGTAAAACTATTAAAGCCAGGCGGGGCGACACTTTGCTTATGGCGCTGGAGCGGAATGGGATTAAGGTTCCCACGCTTTGCCATATCAAGGATTTGCTGCCGTCGGGCGCATGCCGGATGTGTGTGGTGGAAGTGGAAGGACGACAAGGCCTGATCCCTGCTTGTTCACATCCGGTTGAGGAGTGGATGCGGGTGCGTACACATTCTCCCAGGGTTATAAAAGCCCGTAAAACTAATACTGAATTATTATTGAGCAACCATCCCGACGACTGTCTTTACTGCGAACGCAATGGCAATTGCGAGTTACAGAAACTTGCCGAAGATCTCAATGTTCGCGAACGCAGGTTCTATGGCAAAAAAAATAAATATAAAACCGATCCGTCAAGTGCAAGCTTATTACGGGATCCTGCGAAATGCATTTTGTGCGGTCGTTGTATCAGGGTTTGTGAGGAAATACAAAAAATAACAGCGCTCGAATTTATTGGCAGAGGCAATAAAGTGCAGGTTGGGCCGGCCTTCAATAAAGGAATGAACCTGTCAAGTTGTATCAATTGCGGGCAGTGTGTAATGGTTTGCCCTACAGGTGCCCTTGCTGAAAAACAATACCCGGCCAAGCTCCAGGATGCGCTTCATAACCCAGGTGTTAAAACAATAATACAATGTTCACCAACACTATCAGTTACACTGGCCGAGGAATTTGGTTTGCGCCCGGGCAAAGATATTGAAGGAGTAATGTACGCTGCTTTGCGAAAGCTTGGATTTGACTTTGTATTTGATACCGCATTTGCAGCCGATCTGCTTGTAACTGAGCAAGCCACTGAATTTTATAATCGGTTAAAAGCTGGTGAAAACTTACCCATGTTTTCCAGTTGCTGCCCGGCCTGGATAAAATATGCTGAACAAACTCACCCCAATTTGCTGGGCAATGTATCAGCCTGCAAATCACCGCAGCAGATGCTCGGTGCCTTGATAACCCATCATTTTGCACCACAGGTGGGAATGTCGGTTGATGACATTTATTCTGTTTCGGCTATGCCCTGTATTGCAAAGAAATTTGAATCACAGCGCGAGCAAATGACTCACAAAGGAATAACCGATGTTGACCTTGTATTAACTACCAGGGAGCTGGCACGGTTAATCCGGCTGAATGGTATTGATATAGAACAGGTTGAACCTGAATTGTCCGATCAGCCCTACCAGTCGCGCAGTTCAGCAGGAAAGATGCTTGCTGTAAGCGGCGGGCTCACCGAAGCGTTTATCCGCACTTTGCATTTTGTAATAACCGGCAAGGAAACAACCCAGCTTAAGCTCCAGGAACTTCGATCGGGTAAAGGTCGTAAAGAGTATTTCGTAAAAATTGGTGAATATAAGCTTGGCTTTGCCGTTGTAAACGGGATCGGGAATATAGAACCGCTCCTTTCCGAAATTAAAAAAGGACGTACCGATATTCACTATATCGAAGTAATGGCTTGCGAAGGTGGTTGTGTAGGAGGCGGAGGCCAGCCTATTCATCCTGAAAATGATAATGTAAAGGCAAGGGCAAAATCCATTTACGAATTGGATGAAAAAGAATCCAACAGGTTTGCCCATCAGAATGCTTCGCTGCAGTCGGTGTATAATACGTTTTTGCACAAACCCGGGAGTGAAGTAAGCCTTGCTCATTTGTTTACTATTTATGAGGAGAGGGAAGTGATGAAGTAAGGTGAGTTAATAGAAAATGGCAAATAGAAAATAGGCTAGATCGAACTGAAACTTGAAACACTGAAATTAGAAACCAGAAACTTTCAATCCCCAACCCCTAAATCCCAACCCCTAAATCCTAACCCCTTAAATAAATGAATCCAGGCTTAACCTCTTCTTCGAACCAGGAAACCGACAAAAAACTGGTCTTTACTATAAAGGAAAGATGCAGGGTTTGCTATACCTGTGTTCGGGAGTGCCCGGCAAAAGCTATACGTATTGCAGGGGGACAGGCTGAAGTAATTACAGCCAGATGTATCGCATGCGGAAATTGCATTAAAGTCTGTAGCCAGAATGCCAAGATTTTTTATAAAGAAATAGACCAGGTTAAACGGCTGATCTCTACTTATCCAAAAGTTATAGCACTGGTTGCACCAAGCTTTCCGGCTGAATTTTATGAGTTTAATGATCATAAAACACTTGTTGGTGTTATTAAATCGTTCGGATTTAGTCATGTAACTGAGGTTTCGTTTGGTGCTGACCTCGTTGCCCGTTACTATAAGGAACAGCTTAATCTGGATATGCCTGCAATATCGTCCGACTGCCCGGCAATTGTTGCTTACATCGAACGTTACGAACCTGATCTGACAAATAAACTGGCCACCGTTGTTTCTCCTATGGTAGCAATGGCAAGGGTTGTCCGCAAAAAGTACGGGCAAGATGCTAAACTCGTTTTTATTGGTCCTTGCCTGGCAAAAAAAGCTGAATCGGACGAAATAGATGCGGCTCTCACTTTTCGTGAGTTGCGCGAAATGATGGAAACTGCCCGGGTGAATCCATCAAAGATTCATCCATTGGAATTTGATCCTCCAATGGGTGGACGTGGAGCAATTTTCCCTTTGAGTCATGGTCTTCTAAATACCATGGAAGTTAATGAAGACATTTTGAGTGAAAATGTTCTGGTTGCGGGTGGAAAGGCAAATTTTCAGGATGCTTTACGAGAATTTGCACAAGGTAATCTCGAAGGACATCATCTTCATCTGCTGTGTTGTGAAGGTTGTATTCTTGGTCCAGGGATGACACCTTATCCTAATACATCACCCACTGGTATGCGTTTTGCTAAAAAAGCCCGGATTATAGATTATGCCAACCGGAAGATGTTGGTTTTGGATAAAGAGGAATGGCAAGCGTATCTTGAAGAATATTCGCAACTAGATTTTTCAAGAACCTTTGAGTCCAGGGATATGACGTCGGTTCGACCACCAAACGAACAGATTAAGGATATTTTATACAAAATGGGCAAGTACAGTCAGCAGGATCATTTGAATTGCGGTGCCTGCGGCTATGATTCTTGCGAGGAACATGCCATTGCCATCATCAACGGGCTGGCCGAAACCGAAATGTGCCTGCCTTATTCAATCGAAAAGCTCCACAAGTATATTCGTGAACTCAATCTTTCGAAGGAAAAACTGGCTAATGTGCAGGAAGCGCTTAGGCATTCGGAAAAGCTTGCAGGCATGGGACAGCTTTCGGCTGGTATTGCCCACGAACTCAATAATCCTTTGGGTGTTATCACGATGTATAGCAATATCCTCAAAGAAGAGTTACCTACTGATAGCCCGATGCTCCAGGATATTGACCTGATAGTTGAACAGGCCGACCGTTGCCGGAAAATCGTAGGAGGACTCCTGAACTTTGCCCGCAAAAACCAGGTTAATCTGAGCGAATCCGATATCGTGAAACTCGCCAGGCATAGTATTGATTCAGTGATTATTCCGGACGATATCCATATCAGGTTCAATGCAAAAATAACCGATCCGCTTGTTAATCTCGATTACGACCAGATGACACAGGTATTTACCAACCTGCTGAAAAATGCAGTGGATGCCATGCCTGGCAAAGGCGAGATCACATTTGATTTATCTGATTCCAATGACCAGGTTACTGTAAGTATAACGGATAGCGGCACAGGTATTCAGCCTGAAAATATGGATAAACTTTTTACTCCATTCTATACAACGAAAGGCCTTGGAAAAGGGACTGGCCTGGGGTTGCCAATAATTTATGGAATTGTTAAAATGCATAAAGGTGATGTTGGTGTGAAATCGAATGCTGATCCGGCTGTTGGTCCGACCGGAACTACATTTACAATCACGATACCAAGAAACAGGTTGGTATAGAATTGGTTAATTGTTAATAGAAAATGGTTAATTGAAAATAGAAAATAGGAAAATGGGATTGTAGAGACGCGATGCCTCGCGTCTCTGAGTAGGGAAAAAGGTAAAATGAGATAGAAAATAATTGCATAGAAATATGGTGATTTTTCTAACAACAAACGCCGGAATGTTGATCAAAATTGGGAGATTTAAATTCAAATGCAAATGAAAAAGAAAATATTGATTGTTGATGATGATATGGACTATCTGTTCCAGATGCGGGTCAAGGTGGAGCAAATGGGATTCGAAACAATTACTGCCGAAAGCCAGGCCGAAGCCGAAAAAGTGATCCAGGAAATCAAACCCGACTTATGTATTCTTGACCTGATGATGGAAAGTGACGACAGTGGTTTTATCCTGAGTTATAAAATCAAGCGGAAATATCCTGATGTGCCTGTTATTATTGCAACTGCAGTTACGGCCGAAACCGGGATGACCTTTGATGTTCATGCGGATGAAAACACTCAATGGATCAATGCTGACTTGTTTCTTGATAAAGGAATTCGTGTCGATCAGCTGCAGCGCGAAATAAAGAAACTACTGAAACTATAAGCGATGGCTACTTATAAAATACTTATTATCGACGACGAACCGGGTATTCGTGAAGGGACAAAACGTATTTTGCAAAATTTCAAAGTCGATTATCCTTTTATGGATGAGCAAATTGACTTCCAGGTACTCGAAGCCGGAACAGGGAAGGCAGGTATTGAAATTATTGACAGCGAACTTCCCGAAATCCTTTTACTTGATAATAAATTGCCTGATATACAAGGTGTTGAGGTATTGGAATACGTTAAGAGCAAACATTACGACATCATAGTGGTAATGATAACATCGTATGCTTCGCTTGAGTTGGCGGTAAAAGCTACCCGCGACGGAGCTTTCGATTTCATTCCCAAACCGTTTACGCCTCAGGAAATCAGGGCATCTGTCGAGAATATCACGAAGCAGATTTTTCTGAAACGGATGACCCAAACGCTGAATAATACAGGAAAACAGATCAGGTTTCAATTTTTATCCGTATTATCGCACGAACTTAAGGCTCCGCTCAATGCAATTGATGGTTACCTGAAGATGATCAGGGAAAAGCAATTCGGGAATAATGTGGATGCTTACGAAGAAATGCTCGATAGGTCGATGGAACGTATTAAGGGTATGCGGCAACTCATTCTTGATCTGCTCGACCTTACCAAGATTGAAACCGGCAAACCGACACAAAAGCTTGAAGCAGTAAATATCAGGAAGATTGTGCAGATGTCTGTTGACACTATTCGGCCATATGCAATTCAAAAAGACGTGGATATTTATATCAATTCGCGTGACGCATTTGAAATGAAAGCCGATCCGGGCGAAATAGAGATCATAATGAACAACCTCATTTCGAATGCAGTGAAATACAATAAAGCCGGCGGACGGGTTGATATCTTTCTTGAAAAAAAGGAGAGCGAAATTAAAATAACCGTTTCCGATACAGGCATCGGGTTGAAAAACGAAGATAAAGAAAAGATTTTTGATGATTTTGTCCGGATTAAAAGTTTCCAGACACGCGAAGTAACAGGTAGTGGATTAGGCTTATCCATAGTAAAGAAAATTGTTGATATGTACCAGGGAACCATTGATGTACAAAGTGAACCCGATAAAGGAACCACATTTACTATCACATTGGTTGAGCCTGAAGTTTAACATGCAGATAGATAATAAATTAAAGATTTAAACAAATTAACTAAACTAATATGGCAGCAAAAAAACTCCCGGATAAAACTGTTGAACGTCTGAGCCAGTACAGGCGGACATTACTCATTGCAAATTCCACTGGAAAGCATCATGTGTTTTCTCATGAACTGGCGGCAATGCTGCACATCACATCGGTACAGGTGCGACGTGATATTATGCTAATCGGTTACTCCGGAACCCTCAGGCAAGGATATGATGTAAAGGAACTCATCGACATCATTGGCAAGATTATCGACAGCAAGGATGGGCAAAAGGTAGCCGTGATCGGGATTGGTAACCTGGGAAGGGCCATCATCGGTTATTTCAGCGGAAAGCGAACAAAACTAACCGTTGTAGCCGGCTTCGATATTAATCCTGAAAAAGTTGATCGGGTGTATGCCGGCGTAATGTGTTATCATTTCGACAAGCTGACTGAAATTATTAAAAAGGAAAATATCACAATTGCAGTTTTAACAGTACCGGCATCGGATGCCGCCACAGTAGCTGAATTGTTGGTAATGGCAGGGATAAAAGGCATACTCAATTTTACTCCAAAACCTATTAACGTACCTTCAAATGTGCACCTCGAAGAGTATGATATCATTACCTCACTTGAGAAATTAGCTTATTTTGTAAAGAAAGTTTAAACCGGGAATTGTTTCTGAAATTTTTTCAGAAGCATTTTTCATTTCCGGTCAATACGTTCAAGTGTAGGTAAAATGAGGATTTTTTACGATTTTGATCATCTGGCAGCCATTCCAAATCCTGTTGTAACAACGGGTAGTTTCGACGGTGTGCATGTAGGTCATAAAGCGATTATTAACCGCATTAATAAAATTGCCCGCGACATAAGGGGTGAAAGTGTACTCATCACTTTTAATCCGCATCCGCGCAAGGTATTGTTTCCCGAAACGGCAGGTAAGGACTTATTCCTTATAAATTCGCAACGCGAAAAAATAGAACTTCTTCGGAGAGCCGGGCTTCAGAACCTCATAATTGTTACGTTTACTCCTGAATTTGCACACATCTCATCCATTGATTTTATACGCGAGATACTGGTTGCTAAACTGCATGCACGCAAAATTGTTATCGGGTTTAACCATCAGTTTGGCTACAACAGGGAAGGGAATTTCGACTTTTTAAAGGAGCTAGGAAACTACTATGATTTTGAAGTGGAGGAAATCCCGGAACAGGACATTCACAACGAAACCGTAAGCTCAACTCTTATTCGTAAAGCATTGCAGGAAGGGCGAATCCAGCGGGCCAACGCCTACCTTGATCACCATTATATGATCATGGGTAAACTAAAAAAAGGCAGCGACGAACTGATTGAACGAAACCTCAATACCCTCTATATAAATATTGAAGAAGAATGTAAGCTGGTGCCTCCGGATGGAGTATATGCAGTCAGAATAGAGGTGGGCCAGAATTCATACAAAGGGATACTCAACATTAAAAACAGCCGTTATGGCGAAGACCGTCGAAAGGAGGATATCAAAATTGAAATCTTTCCATTCGATGTTCATGAACAACTTAATGGAAGAGATGCAACCATTTATTTTGCAAAATACATACGCCAAGAGCTCAATTTCCCCGGGACAGACGAACTCCGTAATCAATTGGAAAAAGATAAATCGGTGGTTGAAGAATTGATCTATTGAAAAGTCAAAAGTCAAAATTCAAAATTCAAAATTCAAAATTCAAAAGTCAAAATTCAAAGGTAAAATGCATTGAAAACGCTGAAACGCTGAAACGCTGAAACCCTGAAACTCTTCAAGCCTATAATGCCAAACGAAAACAGTAAAATGAAGATTACTTTCCTGGGAACCGGCACATCAACCGGTGTTCCGGTTGTTGCCTGTAACTGTGAAGTCTGCACCAGCGACGATCCGCGGGATAAACGCTACCGCACTTCGATAATGCTTACCCGGGGGGAGTCAAATATCGTCATCGACTGTGGTCCCGATTTCAGGATACAAATGCTGAAACATAAGGTTGAGGATATTGATGCCGTTCTGTTCACGCACGCACACCGCGATCATATTGCGGGACTAGATGATATCAGGGCATTCAATTACATACTTCATAAATCGATTGATATTTACGGAACTCAGATTACACTTGATGCTATAAAGGAGAATTTTCCGTATATTTTTACGCCCGGGCGTTATTTTGGTGCTCCGCAACTGAACCTTCATCCGATAACCGAAGCGCCTTTTAATATAGGAGAATTCAGTTTTATTCCTGTCCAGGTTATGCACCAGGAAATGAAAGTCTTTGGTTACCGGATTGCAGACTTCACGTATATAACGGATGCCAATTACATTTCGCCGGCTGAGCTGGATAAAATACGCGGATCCAAAGTAGTTGTTATAAATGCACTCCGCAATTCGAGGCACGTTTCGCATTTCTCATTGAGTGAAGCCCTTGATATTCTTGATGATCTGAAACCGGAGAAAGCATATCTTACACATATCAGTCACTTCCTGGGCAAGTTTGATACAGTTGAAGAAAAACTGCCTTCATGGGTGCGCCTTGCATACGACGGACTTCAAATTGAGTTATGATACATCGCTGATTATTAGATGTATAATAAGCCTGTTATCCCCTTACTTCTGCCAACGAATTTTATTGTTAATCAATTCACAAAAATCAGGTATTCACCTGCTTAAATAGGTGTAAAAAGTGTAATTTTGCACTTTAAAACCATACGTAAATTACCTGTAATGAAATTTCAACCTGAACAATGTAAGATTCCTGATCAGAGGATGAAGCCGTTTATTGATGCCGATGAAATCTGGGATCATATTAATAATGCCAGGCCGACTATGGCGGAGGTAAGAGCGGTTATTGCAAAATCATTAAATAAACAGCGACTTACCCTTGCCGAAACTGCCACTCTTATTAGTGCCGACTCTCCTGAATTGGTTGAAGAAATCAAGGATGGTGCCCGAAGACTGAAAGAATTGGTTTACGGTAACAGGATTGTTCTTTTTGCACCCTTATATATTGGAAATAAATGTGTTAATAATTGCTCATATTGTGGCTTCAGGTCATCAAATAAGGATGCCATCCGAAGTACACTCGATGACCAGGAACTTGTAAACGAAGTTGAAGCCCTGGAAGATAACGGTCAGAAACGACTGATCCTTGTTTATGGCGAACATCCCGATTACGGACCTGAATATATTGCGCACACCGTTAAGGTTGTTTATGGAGTTCGGAAAGGGAATGGCGAGATACGTCGTGTAAATGTGAATGCAGCTCCGCTCGAAATTGAAGGTTTCCGAATAGTAAAAGATTCAGGGATTGGCACATACCAGATTTTCCAGGAAACATACCATCCCGAAATCTATACCCATTATCACCTTGGAGGTAAAAAACGGAATTATGAATACCGCCTCACGTCACTCGACCGCGCCCAGGAGGCAGGTATTGATGATGTGGGAATTGGCGCGTTGTTCGGGTTGTACGACTGGCGTTTCGAAGTGATGGCATTGGTACGTCATGCAAATCACCTCGAAGCATGCTACAATGTCGGGCCGCATACCATTTCGTTCCCGCGTATTCAGGAAGCTTCAGCAATGAATTTTGACGGGAAATACAAGGTTTCGGATGAGGAATTCACCAGGCTTGTTGCTATTTTACGGCTTGCAGTTCCATATACCGGCTTGATTCTCACTGCCCGTGAAAATGCAAGGGTTCGTGATGAAGTAATGCGTTTCGGTGTTTCGCAGATCGACGGTGGCACCAAACTCGAGCTTGGCAGTTATTCTGAAAATAAAAATGAAGAACAGAATCTGAACCGTGAGCAGTTTCATATCAATGATTCGCGCTCACTGAATGAAATTATTGACGAGTTGTTGGCCAGCGACTACCTGCCGTCGTTCTGTACAGCATGTTACCGGCTGGGCCGGACAGGTGAGCACTTTATGGAGTTTTCGGTTCCCGGATTTATCAAGAGATTTTGTTCTCCGAATGCAATCCTCACATTGACTGAATATCTTGAGGATTATGCACCAGCCGAAACAAAGGCTAAGGGCTACAAAGTAGTAGAAGAAAACCTGCTTGAACTCGAAAAAGCACATGAAAAAGTTAATGTTCCCGAGATACGCAGCAGGATAGAAAAGATTAAAGGCGGAGAAAGAGATTTATATTTTTGATGTGCGATGGTGGATGTCGGATGTTTGGTATCGGAAGCCAGAAGACGGAAGTCGGAAGTCAGAAGTCGGAAGTCGGAAGTCAGAAGTCGGAAGTCGGAAGTCAGAAGTCAGAAGTCAGAAGAGAGTGTTGCGGAACATTAAACCTTGAACGCGAAGCCATTGAACTTTGAACCTTGAACGCGAGGCCTTTGAACCCTGAACGCGAGGCCTTTGAACCCTGAACGCGAAGCCTTTGAACCCTGAACGTGAAGCATATGAACCTTGACCCATTTTCTATTTTCCATTAACTATTAACTATTAACAACATTTCCCATGACTGAAACACGAATCCTTGGTTTGCTTATTTCCGACCGGATAAAGGAAGCAGGCCGCACGCAACTTACGCTTAGTAAATATTCAAGACTTATCCGCTCGCGGCTTGGTTTTCATGAATTGAATGAAA
>Ga0315270_10000936_pt1 | contig 15691 bp, 15 predicted proteins | sample C1_bottom_MG_FD_204932 | JGI IMG/M metagenome (GOLD analysis project Ga0315270, IMG submission 204932) | Sediment microbial communities from Yellowstone Lake, YNP, Wyoming, USA - C1_bottom | ecosystem: Environmental > Aquatic > Freshwater > Lake > Sediment | place: USA: Wyoming | collected... | reverse complement strand
AGCCAGCGCACTGAGCATTTGCCGGGCTGGCTGCATTGCTACAACTGGCACCGACCCCACAGCAGTCTGGGATACTTGCCGCCCGTCAGCCGCCTGAAATCGCTGAACAACCTGGTGGGGTTACACAGCTAGTGCGCCCGGTGCCAGATCAACTGGCCGTCCCTGTAGACGTCCTTGACCCGATGAAACGGAACCTCATGCGCATAGCCATCGGAGTCGATGGCCTGGAAGCCAAAATGATCACCGGGGTCGAGCTGGATCCGCTCGAAAGGCAGCTGGATCACCTTGTCTTCCACGCGGTCGTAATAGCCGATCACGAAGTGGCCTTTTGCGTAGGCCGCATCCCAGCGTATCCGGTTGAGCAGTTCATGGATGGGAATCATGGCGGGCAGGGTGGGTCGATGGCGCGCAGAGGGGAAAGCATTTTTTATTCATAGCGCAAGCAGCCCTCATTGCGCGTGCTCCTTGCACCCCTTGTTTCCAGATCGTGTTTACGGGCTGGCTGCCGACTTGGATTCCGGCGCTTTGACCCGAATCACCGTGCCGTCGCGACGTGGGTCGGCCGCACCATCATGCGCACCTGTCGCCAGATCGATGGCCACCGCCTGCACCGAGCCGATGCTCGCCTGACAGCCATTCGTGCCAGCCTCACCCAGGCCAACATGGCCCAGCTTGCGCAAGGCATCCTGCGTGCCGACGCTGAACGCGGGCTGCATGAAGGCTGGGCCGCCTTCGCAACTCACCGTGCCGGCTGCCTGGGTGACCGACAGGCGGGGCGCATCGATGGCCTGCTGCAGGGACATGCCATGGTCGATCAGGTTGAGCGTGACGTTGAGCACCGTGTTGATGATGGTGGCGCCGCCGGGCGAACCATAGGCGGCAACCGGCTTGCCCTGTTTGAGCAGCAGCAGCGGGGCCATGCTGGAGCGTGGGCGCTTGTAAGGGGCGACGTCATTGGCGCCGGGGTTGCCTGCCACGGCGTCGGCACTCGGCGCCAGGTTGAAATCGGTCAGTTCGTTGTTGAGCAGGAAACCGTAGCCCGGCACGGTGATTCCGGAGCCCCAGGTGGATTCGATGGTGCTGGTGACGCTCACCACGTTGCCCCAGCGGTCGACGATAGAGAAGTGCGTGGTGTGGGGGCTTTCTTCCCTGGCGCGCGAGGGCTTCGGCGGCGCGGCAACGGTGGACTCCCAGGGCGTGGGATCGCCGGCCTGCGGGGTGTCCATGCGGCGATCCGTTTTGATCAAGGCCGCACGCGTGGCCAGATAGTCGGGATGCAGCAGCCCCTGGCGCGGCACCGGCACGGTATCGTCGTCGCCGATCCACACTGCGCGGTCGGCAAACGCCAGCCGCATCGCCTCGATCATCACGTGCAGGGTTGTCGGACTGCCAAAGCCGTAACCCTGTGCCGCGTCGCCGAGCGGAAAGCGCTCCAGCAGGTTCAGCATCTGCAGCACCGTCAAGCCACCCGACGAGGGCGGCGGCATGCCCGCCAGGGTCCAGCCGCGGTAGTGGCCGATCAGGGGTTGTCGGATCACCACCTGATACTGCTTGAGGTCGGCAAGCGTCATGCGGCCGCGGCCGGCGTCGCCGAGTTCGCTGCGGCTGCGTTGCTGGGCTTTTACGATGGCACGGGCAAGCGCGCCGCGATAGAAAGCATCCGCCCCCCCGACGGCGATCAGCTTCAGGGTTTTCGCCAGGTCGGGCTGCATCAGCCAGTCGCCTTCGGCCAGTGGCACACCGTGGGGGCGGAAGATCGCAGCGGTTTCAGGATGCAATTGCGTGCGGCCATCGTCGTGGGCAATGTCGTCCGCCAGAAAACGGTTGACGCGAAAGCCGCGCTCGGCGAGTTCGATCGCGGGCGCCAGGGTGTCGGCGAGTTTCTTGGCGCCCCAGCGGCGCAGCGCGGTGTCGATGCCGCGCAGGGTGCCGGGCACGCCGACCGCCAGGCCGCTGGTCGAGGCAAGGGGAAACGCCATCGCCAGGCCATCGGGGGCAAACATGTCGGCACTGGCCGCCGCCGGGGCGCGCTCGCGTGAATCGACAATGAAGGTCTCGCCGGTTTTGGCGAGATGAACCAGCATGAAACCACCGCCGCCAATGCCTGAGGATTGCGGTTCAACCACATTGAGCGCGAACTGCACCGCTGCGGCGGCATCGATGGCATTGCCACCCTGCGCCAGCATGTGCGCGCCGGCAGCCGCAGCGGCCGGATGCGAGACCGCCACCACGCCGTCGGGCGAGGCGGCGAGCACCGAGGCGGAAAACAGGCACAGGGCAAGCCAGCGCGTGCAATGCAAACGTACGTTCATGGGCAACATCGAATAGCGGGAGCAAGTTTCAGCCTGTCGGGTTTTGGTGCGGGCGTCAATATGAGGCGGGGCGTGAGATCGGTCTGAAAGAGAGGGGACTCGACTTGATTTCATGCATCTGCCCTATCTCGTGCTCATGGACAACAGCCTAGGCGTGAAGGGCGCAGCGCCCTTTCTTCAGGGCTTCGCCCAGCCAGTAAAGATAGGACTGGTAGTCTTCGCCAAAGAAACAGGATTCGCGGTTGTGCCCACGCTGCACAATGCGAAGGGGAACACCGTCAAGATGGATGTGCGGGCGCTGGGGCATGAGTGGACCTGCATCGAACTGGAATTAATTCGCGCCTGGCCCTTTGATTCCCCATTGCAGACATTCATGCCTTGCGGATGTCAAATTCCTCGTGGCGATACAACGTTGTCGGAAAATATTACATTTTTAAAATAGTGCGTCAGTATTGATATTGCATAGCAAAATCCTGCTGTCATGGCATTTGGGAGCAGAATGCCTAAGTTATTTTGTCGAATAATCTTACAGATTTCTCCCTCTCACCCTCAACCGCCTTCCTCGATAATATTGATAAATATCATATTTCTGATAGATTTTATTAATAGGCATGTTTTTTGCTCGTATCTCAGGATACCTACAAGTTGCGTAGCCTCGCTCCAAACGCACCAAGTTAAGACATCTAAAACTTTAACTGGAGGGGATTATGCAATTCCAATCACGCACTATTCTTGCTGCCAAGCAGTCAACAACAACGACCTCAATGTCACATGGGAAGAAGGGAGAATGCAAAATGATGCATAACCCCCGTCTGCAAAAATCGGTTAATTTCGGTTTGCCCTTCGTTATTCTTGCAACGTTTGCGTTATCGGCGCATGCAAATTTAGTGAGCAATGGTTCGTTTGAGACAACCACTCTGACCACGACGGGCAGCATGGGCACCAGCGCGGCTAGCTGGAGTGCTACCAGCGGCTCATCAGACATGCTGGTTTTCCCCGGCGTTGGGTTACAGCCTTTGTACAGCTACTCTAACCCGTTGTATCAATCACCCTATTCGACAAATGCAATTTATCCCACCTATGGTTTGCTGGGTCCGTTTCCGACCACAAGTCCGGATGGCGGCAAGTATGTGCTATCGGATAGCGATTATTTAAATCAGCCTATCTCGCAAACACTGAATGGCTTAACGCCGGGCAATTTTTACCAATTGTCGTTTTACCAGGCGCTTGCCCAGCTTGACGAAAATCTGACAACACAGGGTGTAGTTACTGGTTATTGGCAGGTTTCGTTCGGCTCAAGCACACAAAACTCGCAGTTTCAGAAGGCGGATGGAACGACTGTCCTGGACAGCAATGGTTTTATTATCCAGTCCGCCACTGTATCGCCCTGGAACCTTCAAACCATGACCTTCCAAGCCACTTCGGCGACAGAAGTCCTGAGTTTTCTGTCGGTGGGTACCGGCCTGCCGCCCATGCTGGGTTTGGATGGTGTTTCAGTAGTTGCCGTGCCAGAGCCAGCGCCAGTCTGGTTGTTTGGTATCGGTCTGATGGGAGTATTCGCGGTAGTAAGACGTATGCGCGGTTAATGCAACAAAAGGAAACCTACGCTGCGAGCGGGGGATCATCTCTGAGATGGTTCCCCGTCTTTTTTTGGCTGCAATTTTAGTAGGCATTTATATTTAAAAATCGATATGGAAACACTTCGATATCTTCAGCATACTCTGCCGCCGTTAGCGTTCGAATTGATCAAGTTGTCATTGGGGCTCATCCTGCTCGGCGCAATATTTCTGCCCCTTGAAAAGTTATTTCCCCTACATCCGCAAAAAACTTTCCGCAGAGGATTTGCCGCGGATTTGGCCTATTATTTTATTAGCAGTTTAGCTCCGCGCCTCTTGATTGTTCCAATGTCAGTGATCGCTTTGGGACTGCATTTTTTTTATCCCATCGCACTACATCAATGGATGGCCGGTTTGCCACTGACCGTTCGATTTGGAACTGCATTGATTGTGGCGGAGATCGGTTTTTATTGGGGACACCGTTGCGTGCATCATGTTCCATATTTGTGGCGGTTTCACGCTGTGCATCACAGCGCGGAACAGATGGACTGGCTGGTCAATACGCGCGCCCACCCTGTGGATATGCTCTTTATCCGTCTTTGCGGATACGTACCACTTTATCTGCTAGGTTTGGCCCAGCCGATGGGCAATCAGGTTGATATGATTCCGATACTGGTGACGCTGATTGGCAGTATGTGGGGCTACTTTATTCACGCAAATGTGAGGTGGCGTTTTAGCTTCTTTGAGCACCTGGTGGCCACACCGGCTTTCCATCATTGGCATCACACTAACGATGGGGCGCAATTCGTCAACAAAAACTACGCGGCACTCTTTCCCTGGGTGGACATTCTGTTTGGCAGTTTTTACCTTCCGCGATTCGAGCGCCCGACGAAGTATGGGGTGAATGAAAAACTGCCACAAAATCTGATATTGCAGCTAGTTAAACCTTTTGCTGAAAATCATTCGAAGAAGGAGCGTCGACAAGTACTTCCACCAGACCGGGACATGCCCAAGTAAGATCTATTTCTACCTGACAGGAAACTTGTTAATTATTTGCGGGGGCATCTAAGTTGCTGCCTAAACGTCATCTCCTCTCCCGAGGCCGTCCCGATGCCTTCCGCTGCCAGGATCGGGTTTGCTTGGCTTGATGGGCGTCACGAGTCGAAAACACTTTAAAAGATTTTCATGCTTAAGATAATGGAGGCCAATCGGCCTCCGTTTTGCTTCTGGAGTTGTCCGCTGAGTGTCTGCTTCCAATTGGCTTGAAGGTCGCATAAGTGTCGGCTGCTGCCGGTCACACGTCGCTTAGGTGGCCAAGGAACGGAGATTTACATCAACGATCTCGACCGTCTCAAGCTGGCGGATGACATTGGCGGATAATGCCCGGCTTCCCCACCCACAGAAGCACACGTCGCATGCAAAAAGAAGTCAAAGAAAAGCCCCAGTACGCCATCGTGGCGTCGGTTCAGCTGCCGGGGGTGAGCGACGTTGAGTTCGAGGCGTCGCTCACCGAGCTGCGCGAGTTGGCCAAGACACTGGGGTTCACGGTTACCCGCACGTTCACGCAAAAACGGTCCGGCTTCGATTCGACGGCGTATCTGGGCGTGGGCAAGCGGCAGGAGATTCGCCGCTTTGTTAAGGGAAAATCGGTCGACGAAACCGAGCCCGACCACGAGCCGATGAACCCCTTGTATCGCCTCTCCACCGTCGTCGAGGGGATGGATGACGAGGCCGCACCGGTCTCGCACGACCCGATCGACGTCATCTTCGTCGACCACGAAATCTCACCGTCGCAGGCGCGCCACCTCGAAAACGAGGTGGGCTGCCAGGTGATGGATCGCACCATGGTCATTCTCGAGATCTTCCACCGCAACGCGCGCTCCCCCGCAGCGCGCGCGCAGGTGGAAATCGCGCGCCTGGGCTACTTGGCGCCACGCCTGCGCGAGGCGGCGAAACTCGCGGGGCCGCAAGGGCGGCAGCGCAGCGGTGTCGGCGGGCGCGGCGCCGGCGAGTCGCACACTGAACTGGACAAGCGCAAGATCCGCGATCGCATCGCCGAACTGCAGAAGGAGATTGCCGCGATGGATGCGGATCGCAAGACGCAGCGCGCCCGTCGGCAAGAGCACCAGGGGCTCGCCAGCGTTGCGCTCGTGGGCTACACCAATGCGGGCAAGTCCACCTTGATGCGCGCCCTCACGGGCAGCGAGGTGCTGGTCGCCAACAAACTCTTCGCGACGCTCGATACCACGGTGCGCACCCTTTACCCCGAGAGCATCCCGCGTGTGCTGGTCAGCGACACGGTCGGCTTCATCAAGAACCTGCCTCACGGGCTGGTCGCGTCGTTCAAGTCGACGCTCGAAGAGGCGCTGGATGCATCGCTGCTGCTCCATGTCATCGACGCGAGCGATCCCGGCTTTGAACGGCAGATCGAAACCACCGATGAAGTCCTGAAGGAAATCGATGCGCAGGACGTACCGCGCATCCGCATCTTCAACAAGATCGACCACGTCGGTGACGCAACGGAACAAGCCGAACGCGAAGCCGCGCTACGCGCCACCTACCCCGATTGCATCGTGATGAGCGCGCGCCGCCCTGACGACGTCGCGAAGTTGCACCAGGCGATCGTTGCGTTTTTCCAGCAGGATCTCGTCGAGGCCGAACTTTTTCTGCCCTGGTCGGCACAGCAACTGCGCGGGGACATATTCGCGCGCTGCGAGGTGCTGGAGGAGCGTGCGGACGATGAGGGTGCGTTCTTCCGCGTGCGCAGCGAGCAGGGGACCCTGGATAGTCTGCGAGAGCAGCTCGACCAGGCGCGATGAGCCGTATTGGCCAAACCCCCGGCGTTCGCGATGCCTGATCTGGCAGATTGGATCGATTGAGGCGGCCCAACCCAGCAACCTGACGCCACCTGTGGGATCAGGACTGAATCGTTACCTGTGAATTCAGCAGATGCGTGGCAGCGGATCGTCTTCCAGTTCGTCCAGCACGCGGCGGCCGCCCAACTCGGTCTCCAGGATCACCCGGCTGTCGCCCGCTTCGATGCGGCCGATGATGCAGGCGTCGCGGCCTAGGGGCAGGGCTTGCCAGCGGGCGAGCACGGTCTCGGCCGCAGCGGCAGTGGCCACCGCCACGATGCGGCCTTCGCAGGCCAGGTAATACGGATCGTAACCGAGCATTTCGCACACCGACACGACCTCCGGGCGCAGCGGCACCGCACTCTGATTCAGCGCCACGTTGTGACCGCAGGCGCGCGCGATTTCGTGGGCGACGGTGGCCAGACCGCCGCGCGTGGGATCGCGCATGAAGCGCAGGCCGGGCAGATCGCGCACTGCCTGCGCCAGCGGCAGCACCGAAGCGGAGTCGGAACGCAGATCTCCGGACAGCCCGAACTGCTCGCGCGCCAGCATCACCGCGATGCCGTGATCGCCGACCGGGCCGGACACCAGCACCACGTCGCCGGGCGCGATGGATTCGATGTCGAGTGGCGCTTGGGCGCGTTTCACGCCGATGCCGGCTACTGTCAGATACAGGCCACCGCCTTCGCCGCGGCGCACCACCTTGGTGTCGCCGGCGACTACGGTGACGCCGCTTTCGCGTGCCGCTGCGGCGAAGCTGGCGATGAGCCGGTCCAGCACCTCGACTTCGAGTCCTTCCTCGATCAGCGCCGACAGGGTGAAATAGCGCGGATCGGCGCCGGCCACGGCAAGGTCGTTGACCACGCCGTGCACCGCCAGCGAGCCGAGATTGCCGCCGGGAAATTCCAGCGGCTGCACGGTGAAGCCGTCGGTGGTGACCATGAGTTCGCCGTCGAGCGGCGGCAGCGCCACTGCATCGGCGTCGGTGTCGAGCAGCGGATTGGCGAGATGCTTCGCAAAAATGTCGGCGATGAGTTCGCGCATCAGGCGGCCGCCGTTGCCGTGCGCGAGAAGGATGCGGGTGTCGTCCATGATTTTTTTATGAATGGAGAAATTCGATGACCTGGCCGAAGCTTAACCCGGCGTCGTTGACGGGAACACGCTGCGGCAGGTGGACCTTGAAGCCGGCAGCCTGTAATCGACTGAGCGCGGCTTCGGCCAGCACGCGGTTCTGGAACACGCCGCCGCTGAGGCCGACCGACTGGATGCCGGTTTGCGCACGCAATTGTTCGGCTTGGTCGACCAGCGCCTGTGCCAGGCTGAGATGGAAACTGACTGCACGCTCGGCGGCTGACCGGGCGTTGTCGCCGAGCATGGGAAGCAGCGGCGCCCAGTCGGTGCGCCACAGGCCAAGCGGGTCGCGTTCGAGTGACAGTGAAAGGGCTTCGCCTTCGGCATTGATGGCCATGGCTTCCAGCCGCATCGGGCCTTCGCCTTCAAAACTGGCGTGGGTGCAGGTGCCGATCAGGGCTGCGGCAGCATCGAACAGGCGGCCGACAGAGGAACTCGAGGGACTGTTCAGGCGGGCTGACCACGCTTGGTGCAAGGGCTCGGGCGCAAACGGCGCAGCCTGCCCCGTTTCCCACAGCAGCGCCGCCGCAGCGCGCCACGGCTCGCGCCCGGCCTTGTCGCCGCCGGGCAGGCGGAACGGCCTGAACGAAGCAGCGTGCTGCCAGCGGCCGGGGGCGCCGGTGAATGCTTCGCCGCCCCACAGCGTGCCGTCCTCGCCGAGGCCGACGCCGTCCCAGGCGAACACGATCCATTCATGCACCTGCGGAAACTCCCACGCCAGCGCCGAGGAGTGGGCGCGGTGATGCCAGACTTCGGACTGCGGCAAGCCACTGTCGCGCGCAAAGCGGCGGTAACCGTAACCGGGATGGCGATCCACCAGCAATTTTGTGGCCTTTACCTGATATAGCCGCTGCAGATCGGCTGCCACCTGCGCCAGGGTGTTGAGGCTGCGCAGGTTGTCGAGTTCGCCAATGTGGGGCGAGATGACGACGCGCGTGCCCCAGGCGAGGCAGAGTGTGTTTTTCATGTGGCTGCCGAGTGCCAGCACAGGTTCTGGCAGCGCCACGGGGAGTTCAAGTTCCAGCGGCGCGAGGCCGCGTCCCAGGCGCAGCGGCCGGAGTTTGCCTGCAATCACGCGATACACCGGGTCATCGGCCGGCCGCACGATGGGGCGGTTGTGGTGCAGGAAGACGTCGGCGAGGTGAGCGAGCCGGGTCCGCGCTTCCGCGTTATCGGTTAGCACCGGCTCGCCGGAGAGATTGCCCGAGGTGGCGACCAGTGGCCCGCCGAAGTCGTGCAACAATAAATCGTGCAGCGGCGAGTAGGGCAGCAGGCAGCCGATTACCGCGAGGCCGGGGGTGATGTGTTCGGACAGGGGCGCACCCAGGCGTTTGGTCAGCAGCACGATGGGCCGCTCGGGCGAGGCGAGGAAAGTTTCCAGTTCCAGCGTGGTGTGCACCACTGTGCGCAAGGCATCGAGGTCATGAAGCATCACGGCCAGCGGCTTCGCCGGTCGCGGCTTGCGGGCGCGCAGCTTGGCAACCGCGTCGTCGTTGGCGGCATCGCACATCAGGTGGTAGCCGCCGACACCTTTGACCGCGACGATTTTTCCGTCCTGCAATGCGGCGACGGCAGAAGCCAGCGCGGCTTCATCGCCGTCATGCGTTGTTTCACCCGAAACGAATTGCAGATGGGGCCCGCACACCGGGCAGGCGATCGGCTCGGCGTGAAAGCGGCGATCGAGTGGGTTCTCGTATTCGCGGCGGCAGTCCGGGCATAGCGCGAAGTCGCGCATTGAAGTATTCGGGCGGTCGTAGGGCAGGGCGGTGATCAGCGTGTAGCGCGGGCCGCACTGGGTGCAGTTGATGAAGGGGTAGCGGTGGCGGCGGTTGGCTGGATCGTGCAACTCGGCGAGGCAGTCGGGGCAGACGAAGCCGTCGGGGGGCAGGTGAATGTCGGCATAGGTCGAAGCCGCGCTGTCGAGGATGGAAAAACGCTCTGCCTGTTCGGCTGCGCAGTTCGTAATGGCAAGCGGGCCAGGGGCGGACAGCGGCGGCGCTTCGCTCAGCAGCGCGTCGCTGAAAAGCTGGAGTTGCGCGGGTCTGCCTTCGGCATGAATTTCCACCGCGCCGTTGACGTTGCGCACCCAGCCGGTGATCTGATGTTGATGCGCGAGGCGGTAGACGAAGGGCCGGAAGCCCACGCCCTGCACCCGGCCGCTGATCGTGATGAATTGCGCGACGCGTTCAGGCATCGACGGCGACGCGCACACCGCCTGCCCACCAGATGCGGCAGGCGCCTTCGTCCGACACCATGCAGGGGCCGACCGGATTGCGCGGGGTGCAGGCCTTGCCGTAGATGCGGCACTGGTTGGGATAGATCTTGCCCAGCACCACCTGCGCGCAATCGCAGCCGGGGGGCATTTCGCCAGCGCGGCGGCGGGTGGGATCGCTGTGATCGGGGAACAGCAGGCGCGCGTCGTGTTTCGCAAATGCCGGTTTCAGCGCGTAGCCCGAGTTGGGAATGATGCCGATGCCGCGCCAGTTGGCGTCGACGATGTCGAGGGTTTGATCGAGCATGCGCCGCGCGGTGGGATTGCCGCCGGGATGCGCGACTTCGCGGTAGCAGTTATCGAGAAAGCGCTCGCCGGTTTTGAGTTGCCGCAGCACGGAATAGAACGAGGCCAGCAGCGACTCGGTGCCGAAGCCCGCCACCGCGGCAGGGATCTCGTGCTGGTCGACGACGAAGGTCCATTCCTCCGGTCCCATGATGGTGGAGACGTGGCCGGGCGCGACCAGCGCATCGAAGCCAGGTGTTCCGGAATTGAGCAGCATCGCCACCGCCGGCCAGGTCAGGCGGCCGGACAGCAGGATCGACAGATTGTCGGGCAGGCCCTCGGCCAGCATCGCCGCGGTCGGCGCAGTGGTGGTCTCGAAACCGGCGGCGAAGAACACCACCGGCCGCTCGGGATTTTCCAGCGCGATCTTCTTCGCATCGAGCGGGCTGGCGATCGGCCGCACGTCGGCGCCGGCGGCCTGCGCCTCGGCTAGCGAGCGCACCTCGCCCTTCTTCACGTTGACCGGCACCCGCAGCATGTCGCCGAAGGCAACCAGGATAACCTTGTCCTGCAGCGCCAGTTGCATCGCCTGATAGACATCCTCTTCCGGACACACGCACACCGGGCAGCCGGGGCCGGGCACCAGCTCGACCCATTTCGGCAGCGCGCCGCGCAGGCCGGCGTGGGTGATCGAGCGCTCGTGGCCGCCGCACACGTTCATGATCTTGACCGTGCAGTCGAAGTCGAGGGCGTGGATTTTTTCCAGCCAGGTGCGGGCTTCGTCCATTACAGCTTGTCACCCCGGCGGTGCGTGGTTGTTGCTACTTCAGTGGCTTTACAACCACGGCCTGCCCCTGGCGGGCGAACGCCGGGGTCCAGTTGTTTGATTAGGCTGGATTCCGGCTTTCGCCGGAATGACGGAATAGGTGAGTTCAGCATGTCATCAGGCGCTAACGCTGTGATATTTCATGCCGTCGCTCTGGATGGCCGGGCGGCGTGACTGGCCCAATGCCACACGGGCGCGCTGCGCGGCCAACTGCTCGCGCAGCCAGGCATACCACGCGTCCATGCCCAGTTCCTTGCGCGCCGACAGCCGCATCACCGGCGCCGGGTTGGCCAGGTTGCGCAGGTGCGCTTCGGCCTTGTCTGGGTCGAAGTCGTCGAGCACGGCTAGCAGGTCGGTCTTGGTCAGCAGCATGGCGTCGGCGGCGCGGAACATCACCGGGTACTTGGCCGGTTTGTCGTCGCCTTCGGTGACCGAGAGCAGGGTGATGTTGATGTGTTGCCCGAGGTCGAAGCTGGCGGGGCAGACCAGATTTCCGACGTTCTCAATGAACAGGATGTCGACGCCGTCGAGGTTCATGTGATGCAGCGCGTCGTGCACCAGATGAGCATCGAGATGGCAGGCGGTGCCGGTGACGATCTGGTGCGCCTGCACGCCCTTGGCGCGGATGCGCTCGGCGTCGTTCTCGGTTTCGAGATCGCCCTCGATCACCGCGCAGGTGAATTCGTCTTTCAGCGCGACAAGCGTGGCTTCCAGCAGCGCGGTCTTGCCGGAGCCGGGCGAGGACATCAGGTTGATCGCGAGGATGCCGCGGCGGTCGAAGTGCTCGCGGTTGTGGCTGGCCTGGTCGTCGTTCTTCGCCAGCAGGCCCTTCAGCACAGAGACCGCCGTCGCGCCCTTGGCGACGGGCTTGAACGCGAGGTGTTTGTTGCCGGGAGTGAGGTTGCAGCCGCAGGTATCACACATGATTTTTTTACGGGGCGAGGGTAGGGGAGGTTTCGAGTTCGACGCTTTCCAGCAGCAGTTCGTCGCCGCTTATGACCTGGGTGTGCCAGTCGCCGCAGGCGCCGCAGATCAGGCGGTTCATCGCGGCTTCGGTTTCCAGGCCGCAGGTCTGGCAGCGCACCATGATCGGCGCATGGGCGAATTCGAGTGCGGCGTGTTGCATGCGGCTGCCGGTGGCGGCGAGCGGAAAGGCGCTGGCCAGCAGTTCGGGCACGACACCGGCCAGCGGGCCGATGCGCACGCGGATCAGGCTGGCCTGCGTCGCGCCGTGCTGATCGATCACGGCATCCACCTGTTCGACCAGTGCCTGAGCGACGGCGAGTTCATGCACCGCTTTCCTCCAGGATCTGGTCGAGCAATTCCCAGGTGGTGCGGGCGTCGGACTCGGCAATTTTCTGGATCGCGTAGCCGACGTGCACCATGACGAAGTCGCCGACTGCGGGCGGCTCGTCCTGCATCATGAACAGGCTGACGTCGCGCCACACGCCCTTGGCTTGGCAGCGGGCGCTAAAGCCGTCGATCGATTCGATCTGCATCGGGATGGCAAGGCACATGAGCGGCAATCAGAAACTACACTGAGATCAGTATATGTTAATTACCGCGAATGTATCCGGTGATGAATATCACGAAATTATTATGAACAATCAGATACTTGAGTGATTTGCTTGGTTGTTATTCAATGACCGTGCTGATAGATTGAAACCATGAAAACGCTTGTGCTCGGCATCGGCAACACCCTGCTCACCGACGAAGGCATAGGCATTCACGTGCTGCAGGCGCTCGAACCCGAACTGGCGAATTGGCCCGATGTGACCCTGCTCGATGGCGGTACGCTGTCGTTTACCCTCGCGGGGCCGATCGAGGAAGCCGATGCGCTGATCGTGGTCGATGCCGCCAACATCAAATCGCAGCCGGGTGAATGGACCTTGCTGGAAGGGGCGGCGATGGACGCATTTCTGATGAGCAATCGAAAATCCACGGTGCACGAAGTGGGGCTGACCGACTTGCGTGCGATTGCGATCCTGGCGGGACACTGGCCGGACAAGCGGGCGATGCTGGCGATCCAGCCCGATGTCGTCGACTGGGGCGAACTGCCCACGCCGGCCGTCGCCGCCGCCATTCCGCCCGCCTGCGCAGCGATCCAAAAACTGATCCGGGAGTGGCAGCGTGTCGCTTGACGCCATCCCCATCCACGTCGTCAATATGCCACCGGCCGAACCGGGCCTGACCGGCAATGCGCCGCCGCTGCTGCGCGAGATTGCCGAGTTGCTGCATCGCCTGCTGGAAAGCGGCGAGACCGCTGCCATCGACCTCTCAGCTTTGCCGCTAACGCCAGCCGATCTGGACTGGCTGCGTGACAAGCTGGGCGAGGGCGAGATTGCCGTCACCCTGCAGGCCAGCGGCGAGTCCACGCTGAACGAGACTGCCTGCCCCGGCGTCTGGTGGGTGACGCACCACAATGAACGCGGTGTGGTCGCCTCGCAGTTCATCGAGGTGGCCTTTGTCCCGGAACTGGTGAAGGCTCACCCGCAGGATGTAGAAATCGGATTGGAGCGTCTTGAATTACTGATATCCGACCTCTAAGGTGTAGTGAAGCGCGGTTATGTTTTCTGTCAGGAGGCAAGCATCATGCAGGGTCCATTGATCGATACGCTCGTGCGGCAAGGCGTCAGCCGTCGCACCTTCCTCAAATACTGCGCCACCCTGGCCTCGATGATGGCCTTGCCGCCGACCGCCGGGCGCGCCATGGCGGAGGCGATGGCCGCTTCCAGACGGCCGTCGGTGATCTGGCTGCCGTTCCAGGAATGCACCGGCTGCACCGAGTCGATCACGCGTTCGCATTCGCCCACGATCGAAGGCATGATTTTCGACATGATTTCGCTGGACTATCAGGAGACGCTGATGGCCGCGGCAGGATTCCAGGCCGAGGAAGCCCTGCACAACGCGATGAAGGACAACTACGGCAAGTATCTGCTGATCATCGATGGCTCGGTTCCGCTGGGCGTGGACGGTGCCTATTCCTGCATCGCCGGACGCTCCAATCTGGACTTGCTGAAAGAAGCGTCCAAGGGCGCCGCCGCCATCGTCGCCATGGGTTCCTGTGCGTCCTTCGGCGGCATCCCGAAAGCCAACCCGAATCCGACCGGCGCGGTATCGGTGTCCGACGTCATCAAGGACAAACCCATCGTCAACATTCCCGGCTGCCCGCCCATTCCGGTGGTGATGACCGGCGTGCTGGCGCATTACCTCACCTTCGGCAAGCTGCCGGAACTGGACGACAAGGGACGGCCCAAGGCTTTCTACGGCGAGACCATCCACGACCGCTGCTACCGCCGCCCGTTCTACGATCAGGGCAAGTTCGCCAAGACCTTCGACGACGAGGGCGCGCGCAACGGCTGGTGTCTGTTCGAACTGGGCTGCAAGGGGCCGGTGACCCACAACGCCTGCGCCACGACCAAATGGAACGGCGGCACCTCGTGGCCGGTGGAATCCGGGCACGGTTGCCTCGGCTGCTCCGAGCCCGATTTCTGGGATGCGGGCGGCTTTTACAAGGCGCTGTCGATGCCGGCCGATCCGCTCAAGATCGCGGCCGCCGCCGCGGTGGTTGGTGCGGCTGCGGGCGTGGCGGTCAGCTTCGCCAACCGCGCCAAGAAGGGCGCCGCCAAGGCGGCGCACGAGACGACTACCCTGGCTGATCTGGAGAAATGAGCATGAACGAACTGCAACTGCTGACTTGGGTGCGCGGTCCGGGACTGGACATCGCCGTGGGCATCTTCCTGCTGGGAGTGGTGTGGCGCCTGCTCGAGATTTACTCGCTCGGCCGCAAGCCGGATCTGTCGGCACCGCGCCATACCTCGGGCGCGTCCGGCCTGCATACCGTGTTCCGGCGTTCGCTGCCGCCGCCCGGAATGCTGAAGCGTTCGCCGGTGAGTTACATCGGCGGCTACATTTTCCACATTGGCCTGGCGATCGTCGTGTTCGGGTTCGCACCGCACATCCTGCTGATCAAGAGTCTCGCCGGCCTCTCGTGGCCCGGGCTGCCGTCGCAGTTCGTGGGTCTGGCGGCGGTGGTGACAATGGCGGCGATGGTGGTGGTGCTGGTCGATCGCATCAATAAACCGGTCAAACGCTTCCTCAGCACGTTCGAGGACTGGTTCACCTGGACGGTGACCTTCCTGCCGGTGCTGACGGGCTGGATGGCTTTTCAGCATTTGGTGCTGCCTTACACCACCATGTTGGCGCTGCACATCCTCTCCGTGGAAGTCCTGCTGGTGGTGCTGCCCTTCACCAAGCTGTTCCATGCCTTCACGCTGTTCGGCTCGCGCTGGTACAACGGCAAAGTGAATGGGCACAAAGGAGTGCCGGTATGAGCCTGTCCCTCTTCAAGGAGAAAGCGGTATGAGCGCCACTCTCGAAAAAGGTATCCGCGTCCTCAAGGAAGTCATCGACGCGCCCATCGCCAGTTATTTCAACAGCTGTGTGCATTGCGGCCTGTGTGCCGAGGCCTGCCTGTTCTATACGGAAACCGGCGATCCCAAGTACACGCCGAT
>Ga0315270_10000935_pt1 | contig 15693 bp, 10 predicted proteins | sample C1_bottom_MG_FD_204932 | JGI IMG/M metagenome (GOLD analysis project Ga0315270, IMG submission 204932) | Sediment microbial communities from Yellowstone Lake, YNP, Wyoming, USA - C1_bottom | ecosystem: Environmental > Aquatic > Freshwater > Lake > Sediment | place: USA: Wyoming | collected... | reverse complement strand
CGGCACGCCATACGGGCAGACGGCTGCGCAATAGCCGCAGCCGATGCACTTCTTGTAGTCGATCAGCACCACGCCATATTCGTTCTTGCTGATCGCCTTGACGCCAATCTTGTCGCAAACTGCTTTGCACGACGGCTTCTCGCAGTGCATACAGTTCATGGTGTTGTATATCTTGTGTACTTCGGGATAGGTGCCCACTTCGTACTCGATCATCGCGTTCCACTGCGCATCGGGAGTAAAGTGATTTTCCACCGCGCACGCGGCCACGCAGGAGCGGCAGCCCATGCAGCGCTTGGTGTCTATGAGTCGTCCAAATTTTGCCATGATGATTTACTCCCTTATACCTTGGTCAGCTTGCACTTGGTGTCGTTGAAGGAGTTCATGCCCGACGGAATGTCGGGGTGCAACTCCAGCACCTGGTTGATCCACGTTCCCTTGTCCGCACCGGGCGCGTAGCCCGGACTCCACTGGCCGTAGTGGTAGGACACCGCCAGCGTATCGGGACGCACCCCCTGCATGACCTTGGCCGTGCCCTTCACCTTGCCTATACGGGTTTCGATCTGCACCGTATCGCCGGTCTTGATGCCCATCTGCTTCGCCGTTTCCGCGTTGATGGCAACGTAGTTGGTCTCAAGGTCGGTTCCCAGCGCCTGGTTGGTGATCGCGTTGTTGATGGTGTTGCCGGACTGGTAGCGATGCATCAGCTTGTGCGTGATGAGGTAGAAGGGGAAGTCCTTGGCCTCGCGGTGCGGAGTCGGGAAAGCGTGATCCTTGCTCGGCAGCGGCGCGTAGGCGATCTTGTATTTCGCCAGATCGATCCGGGTGATGTTATTGGCTTTGACGATCCTCTCGACTGTTTCATAGGTACCGATGAAGTGATCCGCATAAAGCTTGAACTTCGGCTTGCCAGGGCCCTTGAACACGGGATCGACGCCATGCAGATACTTGCCCTTGGTATCCAGGTTTTTGGCCGTGAAGCCGTGCTCCTTGGCATAGGAGAAGTCCTTCTTGGTCTTGTCGGTCCAGATCGTCGCTACCTGTTCCTCAGTCGTATAGTCGCGACCCGGCTTGAACTTGACTTCCTTGAGCCCCCATTTCTTGTTCAGCGCCTCCAGATACTTGTCACGGATGCCGGCGCGCTTGGCCAGTTCGAAGAAGATCGAGGTGGCGTTGTGCTCTAGGTTGTAGGGATTGGTCATCGGCTGTCGGATGGCAACGATGCCGGTCATGTCCGGGTGAGTCTTGGCCGGGGCGTTGTGCCACGATTCAAGGTAGGTCTTATCGGGCAGAACGATATCGCCATACCAAGCGGTTTCGGTCATCACGATGTCGATTACCACGTTGAAGACTTTCACCATGCCCTCGAACTGCTGCCATGCGTTGGAGGTTGCCACCGCACGATTGGTGCCGTACAAGATCTGCATTTCGGGCACATATGACAGACCCCATGATTTCGGGTCGAGCAGGGTGATGTGGGTTTGCTGCGCGATATTGTGATGCGAGTTCGGGTGGAACACGGTTTTCTGCATGTCCGTGCGCTTCGGCGGATACTCGCACTTGGCCGGTTCCAGATACTCGGGATGGTTGTTGGGATGATGGATCAGCATGCCCCCTACGGAATCAATCGCCCCCACCAGCGAATTAAGGAGCAGCAATGAACGCGAGCTCTGCACACCGAACTCCTTGGCGGCCAAGCCGCGGAAGGTGTAGGCGCATACCGGACGATAGCGCAGCTTGACGCCGTCGATTTCCTTGAACTCGCCGATGCGCGCTTCCTTGCCGAATGTGGCGGCAAGCCGGGTGATGGTTGCTGCGGGCACGCCGCAGACTTCCTCGGCGTATTGCGGTGTGATGTCCTTGAGGCTGTCGATGAACACCGTGAAAGCGGTGCGCACCGGCTTGCCGTCTACGGTGTAGCTGCCCTTGAGCGTCGGCTTGACATTCCCCGCATACGCGGCGGCAGCATTGGCAACGGCGTCCCACACCAGCGGGGTCTTGCCATCCTTGTCCAGCAGCACCTTGCCGTCGGCGCCCACCAGTTGCGGTGAGTTGGTGTAGGTCGTGAGAAATTCCTCGTCGATGTTACCGGCTTCGATCAGCAGTTTGCACATGGCAAGAATCATTACCACGTCTTTGCCCGGTCGCACCGGCACCCATTCGTCGGCCTTGGCGGCGCAACCGGAAAGCCTCGGATCCATGGCGACGACTTTCATGTCTCGCTCCCGGCCCTGGGCGGTGGCCCAGTCGAGCCAGCGCGAGGTTTGTTCGCCTTCGTGATAGTTGGCGCCGAAGTTGAGCAGCAAGTTGGTGTACTTCAGGTCGGGCAGGTGGCCGTGGTAGCCCCAGGTCAGCTCGTCGGCCACATGGCGTGCAGCTTCACAGGTTGTGGTGCGGTGCATATAGTTCGGCGTGCCGAAAGCGTCGGCCCAGGCGATCAGGTTGTTGTCGCCGATCAGATATTTGCCCTGGCCCCACTGCATGATCAGCTTGGACGGGTTGTCGGCCTTGATTTTGTTGAGCCGCTCGCCTATGAGCGAAAACGCTTCCTCCCAACTGATCTCGACAAAGCCCGGATTTTCGTTCGGCCCCTTCTTGGGATTGGTGCGGCGTAGGGGCTTCTTCAGCCGATACGGATCGTAGGTGTTATACATCCCGGACGCGCCCTTGGGGCAGATGCCGTGGTTGTAAACTTCGGAACGTGCGGCATCTGGATAGATGGTCTTGACGATACCATTCACCACGTTGCCCTGTATGCCGCAGAAGTTCGGGCAGATCGAGCAGCCGGACTTGAAGGTCTTGACCTCCATCGATTTGGCTGCCGCCGTAGGCTTGGCCTTCGCTGCTGCCGCCAAAGCGTCGAAACCGACACCGGAGGCCGCCGCACCGCCCAAGGCGCCCATGCCCTTGATAAAACTTCTTCTTCCGAGTTCCATATCATTGCCTCCTAGATTTTGTTGCGATTACTGCGGTTGGATGTCGCACCATAAAGTTCTCCTGAAATTCCGTCTTGATCTGCATCAATGCGGGTATTACGTCTTTAATCCTGTGATAGCGGTCGGATCCTGAATGCCATCTTCGTTGTCGTAACGAAGTTACCTGAAGTTACCTTTCGGTAACTTGTAATCGAAGTCGTGAAGACTTCCTCGACCCATAGCACGATCACCGAACACGCGCCGACACCGGTCGCCGCAGCCGGTGAAAATCGTCCCGACGCTGCATGCAACAAGCCCGTCAACGCGTTTGAAGCGCAAGCGGCGTTCAATGGCGAGGATGGATGGAGCATTCACGACAAGGGCCTGAGTATCATGCTTGCCTGTCACCCTGCGAGAACCATGCCATAGCAGGAAAACAACGTGATTACAGACTATTGAGATTAGGCGCAAGAATATCAGGAGGTCAAAAAGCATAAAACCGGTTAAGATGGTTACCACACCGTAACCAACGGAGGCTCCATGACTCAGAGCATTCCAAACTTGTTACCGAACCGTAACCGGCGCCGCTGGTTAATCAATAGCGTATGTCTTACTGCCGCCGGTCTCATTGGCTTGACGCATAAAGCACGGGCAACCGGCAACAAGCTGCGCGTCGGCATGACCCCGGCCTTTCTTCACAATGAGTACAGCCTGCTCGACGAATGGCGCGAGTTCATGGCCGCTTCGTTGCAGCGCCCGGTCGAGTTCATTCAGCGCGACAGCTACCGCGAAACCATGGATCTGCTGCGGCTGGAAAAGCTCGACTTCGCCTGGATCTGCGACTATCCCTATCTGCACCTCAAGCAGGAGGTGCGTCTGCTCGCCGTGCCGCTGTACCAGGAGCGACCGTATTACCGTTCCTATCTGATCGTGCGCAAGGACAACACCCAGTTCAAGTCGATGGCCGATCTCTCGGGCAGTGTGTTTGCCTACGCCGACCCGTATTCGAACACCGGCTACCTCGCTCCGCGTTACCACATCCGCAATCTGGGGCATGACCCCGCGACTTTCTTCCGCAAGACTTTTTTCACCTGGTCGCACCGCAAAGTGGTCGAGGCGGTTGCCAGCGGACTGGCGCAGGGCGGCGCGGTGGACAGCTATATCCGCGACACCCTGGTGCATGTCGAGCCGGAGTTGGCCTTGCGTACCCGCGTGGTGTGGCGCTCGCCGGAGTATGGCTTTCCACCCTTTGTCAGCCATCGCTCGGTTTCCATAGCCGACTATCAACAGATGCAAAAGCATTTGCTGGATATGTCGGCCAGCGAAAAAGGGCGCAGCCTGCTTGCCCGCCTGAATCTGGATGGATTCACCCTCGGCAGCCCGCAACTCTATGACGGCGTCGCGAGCATGATGCGCGTCTTTGGCGAAGCCTGAGAACTCTAATGCGCTGGCTGTTCAATCTCTCTTTCCGCCGCAAGATTCCGCTGTGGACCTCGTTTCTGATCAGTTTTTCGATCTTCGTCGTCGGCGCCGCATTGATGACACGCGCCTATGAGGACATGAAGAGCGCCGTGGTGATCAGCGCCGAAAATCTTGGACACACTCTCGCCAACACGGTGGCGCCGACGCTGTTGCATGACGATGTCTGGCGGGCCTTCGAGATCGTGCGCTCGCCGATACGCGGAGAATCGGCGCAAACGCCGGTTCAGGTCGATGCCGTGGTGGTTCTGGCACGGGACCACCAGGTCTTTGTCTCCAGCGATCCCGACACGCTGCCGATGCTGGCCGAACCCGCAGCGCTGGGCTCTGACTGGCTGCAGTTGAGCGCACGGCTTGGCGCTGCAACGAAATGGCCGCTGGTGCTGGAGCCCGACAACTCCAACTATCTCTACCTTGCGCTGCCCATAACCGACAAGGACGCAAAACTGGGGTACCTGGTGCTGCGCTACGCGAAATCGGTGTTTCATCCGTGGTTCATCGACACCATCTGGCAGGCCTTGTGGATAGGCCTGCTGGTGCTGGCGGTGCTGATCCCCATCAACTGGTACTGGGGCAGCCGCATGGCGAAGCCCTTGGTCGACCTGGCGCAGCGCATGGGCGCGATGCTGGAAACCGTGCCGGAACCGCTGCCACCCGATCTGTACCCGTATCGCGACGAACTCGGCCAGTTGTTTCAGGCCTATGATCGCCTGGTGCTGGCGTTGCGCGACAAGGCCGCGCTGGAAAACGAAATGGTCAAGTCGGAACGACTGGCCGCGATAGGCCAGCTTACCGCCGGCATCGCCCACGAAATCAACAATCCGCTGGCCGGGCTGATCACGGTCGTCGATACGCTCAAGCTGCAGCGCGATCTCGCGCCGCGCGCGCTGCGCAACCTGGAATTGATTGATCGCGGCCTGACGCAGATTCGCGATACCGTCGCCGCGCTGTTGGTGCAAACGCGAGTCCAGGTCCGCCCCCTGAACCAGCACGACCTGGAGGATATCCATACCCTGATCCAGCCGCTGGTCAGCAAACGCCGCATCCGGCTTGATTGGTCGGCAGCGATGCCGGCGGAGCTACCGGCGCCGGCCAGTCTGGTGCGCCAGATTCTCATCAACCTGTTGCTCAATGCCGTGCAGGCAGCAGCCGAAGGCGGCCATGTAAGCTTGTGGCTGGGCAGGAAAGATGGTTCGGAATCCTTCCTGTCGATTGTGGTACGCAATGACGGAGCACTGCTCAGCGACGAACAACTTGCCCATCTGTTCGAACCTTTCGCGTCGACCCGCGTCGGCGGGCACGGCCTCGGCCTGTGGGTGACCTACCAGATCGTGACCCAGCTTGAAGGCCGCATATCCGCCAGAAATATCGATGACCAGGTCGAGTTCGTGGTCAGCCTGCCTCTTGGAGAAAAGCCATGCAGCACCGCATCGCCCTGATCGAAGACGATCCCATCATCGGCGAGGCGCTTTCCGCGCGACTCGACTTCGAAGGTTTCGCCTGCGACTGGTATCACGATGGCAAGTCCGCCCGGCGCGGCCTCAGCCAGCGCCGCTACAGCGTGGTGGTGTGCGATATCAACCTGCCGGACATCGGCGGCGAGCAACTCTTCCACGACCTGCTGGGCAGCGGCCAGGTCATGGCCCCGTTCATCTTCATCACCGGCTACGGCGCCATCGACCAGGCCGTGCGCCTGCTCAAGCTGGGGGCGCACGACTACGTCACCAAACCTTTCAACGTCGGCGAACTGATCGGCAAGATCCGCGGTTTGTGCGAGCACCAGCAACCGGCGGCCAATGCCACCGGTCGACTGGGCATTTCCACCAGCATGCGGCAGATCGAGGGACTACTGCCGCGGCTGGCGGCCAGCCGCAGCGCGGTGCTGATCTCCGGCGAATCCGGGGTCGGCAAGGAAGAGGTGGCGCGGGCGCTGCATCGTGCGGGCGACCCTGAGGGCAAGGCCCCTTTCGTGGCGGTGAATTGCGGAGCGATACCCGAGAACCTGATCGAGTCGGAACTGTTCGGCCACGACAAGGGCGCATTCACCGGTGCCGAGCGGGAGCGTCGCGGGGTGTTCGAGCAGGCTGACGGAGGCTCCCTGTTCCTCGACGAGATCGGCGAAATGCCGCCCTCGATGCAGGTCAAGCTGCTGCGCGCGATTCAGGATCGAGCGGTGGTTCGCGTCGGCGGCGCCACCCCGCGCAAGGTGGATATCCGGCTGATCTGCGCCACCCATCACGATCTCAAAGCCATGGTGGAGCAAGGTGGTTTCCGCGAAGATCTGTATTACCGCATCCACGTCATCCACTTGCATGTACCTCCCCTGCGCGAACGGCAGGAAGACATACTCTGGCTGGCGGCCCACTTTCTCGACGAAAGGGCGAACCAAGGCGAAGCCCGCCGCACGCTGACCGCCGAGGCCGAACGCGCCTTGACCCGCTATCCATGGCCGGGCAACGTGCGGGAGCTGCAGCACTGTCTGGAGCGCGCCAGCGTTCTTTCTCCGAATCCGTTGCTGAATGCGGAAAACCTGTTCGGCGCCGGTGGTTCGCCGCCGACAGAAGACGATACTCTGAGGCAACCGCTCAGCGGCCATTTGCAAGAATGCGAACGCGCCTACATCCGCCGCGCCTTGTCCGAGTGCGACGGCCGCATCGCCGACACTGCAGCCCTGCTCGGCATCAGCCGCAAGAACCTGTGGGAAAAAATGCGCAAGCTGGGCATGGCCGAAGGTTGATATGGCGCTTGCAACAATCAGGTCTGGTAGCGGCGTGACTTGAATGATGTGCTTTTGCGGAAATGATCCCCGCCGCCGATGCGACGGATATCCGCCCACGTCCCTTTGTAGTAGGGGATGACGTTGCGATCCGTCCATTCGGTGACGACATCGCCGGCAATACCGTTATTCCCGCCAAACTGCATGAAGGTATGGCCGCGCTTGATGGCAGCGTCGGGATAAGCCATCGCGTAGGTGGCGCCGTAGTCATTGTGCAATTCGACAATGTCGCCGGGCTGGACGCCAAGACCTTTTGCATCCTCCGGGTTCATCTCGATCACCGACATCGGATAGCGGTCCTTGACGTGCGGATCGTACTTGTTGTGATAACCGGTCTGCCAGACCTCGTTGATGCGTCCCTGGTTGATGTAGAAGCGGTACTTTTCCTTTTGCGCTATCACCGGTTTCGGCAACCCCGGCCACGGGGAAGGCAGGAAGTGGGCCTTGCCGTCCTTGGTGTCGAACTTGTAGTCGGCATAGATCATCGGGGTGCCGATGAGCTTGCCGTCCTTGTACTCCTTGATCGGCAATTGCACGCCGTTATTCCCCGCCTGGCGCAGCCGCTGGTAAGTGGCGAGATGGCCGCTATCCCCGCCCTGGCTGTCAATTGGGCCAGCGCCAGGTTGTCCGGCACGGCGGAAGCCGTCATTGAAGGCGTCTTCCTCGCTCTTCCAGTCGAAGCCGGAAAATCTGGCCGCCATGACTGCATTGCCTTCCTTCTGGTACAGCGCCTTGAAGGTGGTGGCGATGTCGGCGGCAATCAGGCTGTCGGCCTTGGCGACACCCGGCGCGTCCATGAATTTTTCCGAAAGCCGCAAGCGGCGCTCGCCATTCATCGACGTCAGGTTGATTTCTCCCGGATGCGCCGCGGGAAGGGCAATGTGGGCCGCATCCATGATCATGGTCGGATAGATGTCGATCAAGGTGACGAACAACCCACCTTTATTCATGACGGCGTCGACGATGGTGTCGACCATCTGCTCGACGGTTCCACCGCGAATCTTGCGCAGGGCCTCCTTGACGATTTCGGATCGGCGCAAAACGGCGTTGCGGTACTGTTCGGCATTCAAGGTCGTCTGGAAGGAGTTGCAACCCCAGAATGTCAACGTGCGCCCACGGCCCTGGATGATTTCCTGATCGACATAAATCTTGCTGTTACCCGGATACGGCGGGCGGGTGTAGCCTTCCTGGTGACCGCCCATGCGTACGCAGCCGGTGCCGCGACGGCCCACATTGTGCGTGGCAATCACCAGGTCAAGCAACGCGGACTGGATCAGGTAGTTGTCATTGCCCCAGATGATGCCCTTCTCGTAGGTATGCACGGTACGCTTCATCACTCCCGCCGCCTTGGGCCGGTAAGCCCATTCGGCGAACTGCTTGAGTTTTTCCACCGGCACGCCGGTGATCTTGCTGCATTCGGCCAGACTCATGCGATTGGCGGTCACTGCGACATCGAAGCCGGCAGAGTGCTGGGCGATGAAGTCCTTGTCGATCCAGCCCTGCTCGACGACATAGGTGAACACCCCGTTGAACAGCGCGATGTCGGTGCCGGGTTCGATCTCCAGGTGCAGCAGCTTGTCCTTGCCCACTGCGGTCTCGATGATGGTCATGGTTGCCGTGCGGCGCGGGTCGATACAGACAATGCGCGTCTCCGGATGCGGTTCGCTGGGAAACCATTGCTGCTTCTTGTCCTTGGTAGCGCCCTGGAGATTGGGCAGCAGATGGGCGAGGAAATAATTGGTCTGCGTCTCGTACTGGTTGGCACCGACGGAGACGACACAGTCGGCCACTTCGGAATCTTCGTACGAGTTGTTGAGTTCGCCGATGCCCATATCGCGGGTGGCATGGCACTCGGAGTTATACGCCGGCCGGTTGTGGATGCGCACCAATGGCGTCTTAAGCGCGGTAAACATCAGCTTGCCGGTACCCCAGGTATTTTCGAAGCCGCCGCCAGCGCCGCCGTGATCGAAGCAATTGAAGCCCAGCCCGCCGGGGCCTTCCTTATCGAGAATTTTCTTGTGTACACCCACGTAGACCGCAAGTGCCTGTTCCCAAGTCGTATCGAGCCACTGATCCCCCGAATAAAGTTTGGGGTAGGCCAGGCGCTCCTTGGTCAGTCCTTCAGGCTGATACATGTACGAGGCCATCTTGCCGCCGCGCGTGGATGACAGGCCCTGATTGACCACGCATTCCTTGTCCGGAACGATCATGATGTTGTAGCGCCTGCCGTCGCGATCCTGGATCACATTGGTCATTGCCGGCGTCAGGCAGGCTTGCAGTGGCGGCAGTTGCTTGCGGAAATCCAGGCCGAGCGCGTTCTGGTTCGGCGCGCGACCGCCTTCCTCGCTCTCGGGCCACTTGTAGGCATGGTAACCGCAGCCGACGATGCAAAAGTGGCAGGTCATATTGGTCTTCTGCGCTGTCACCGGGGGCAGCGCCACGCGATCTTTCTTTGCCATGTCTCTCTCCTTATAGCAGGTTCGATTGACGGCCGTAGATCAGGCCATTGACGGAAACCGCAGTCACCGTGTCGTTTTTCTCGTGGTACTTGAGCGTGATCTGTGGAAGGTTTTCCGTCGCCTGTCCGCACACCATTTGTCCACCCATTTCCGCATCGAACACGCTGTAGTGACACCCGCAGCGAAACGTCAAAGTACTTTGATCGTAGTTCACCGGGCAGCCCATGTGGGTGCACAAGGTGGAGTAGGCAACGATGTCTCGCTCCGGCCCCACTCCGCCCGGAACTTCGCGCCCCACCTTGACCAAGGTGCAAGGCGACTGTTCATCCGGGAATGTGAAGCTGAGCGGGCTGTTAGTCTTGAGTCCCCTGGCCTTGGTTACCGTTTTTGGTTTATAGGGCAGGGTGGTGCGTCCGGCATCGGCAGTGGTCGCCGCCTGAGCGTTGCCTACACCCATCGCGGCGGCACTGGCGGCGACTCCACTGGATATTTTCAAGAATCCCCGACGACTTAATTTTTCCATTGTTGCCTCCTCAGGTTGGTTGCTTCAGCTTTCAGTAGGAGCAATGGCCGTGCCTAAGGGCAAATCCTTGCTGACATTGCATCGCCGAGGTAAGCGTGCCGCCCGTGCGTTACCGTCGAGTAAGCTGTTGCGGCGCACCACGTTACCGGGTCGTAACACTTGACCGGCGCACGCGCCGACAAAGCGTGACCACTATGTTCGCTGCGCTTGCCTGCTACCCTGTCAGGGCTGACAATGTCATTCCTCTTTTGCAAATTCGATATGGATCGCCGCAATTTCCTGCAAATGCTTTCCGGCGTCGCCGCCATGCCTTTGGTCGGCAGTACGCATGCCGAGTCGGCGGCGCTGCGCATCGGCCTGACGCCAGTATTTCTCGATGATCAGTTGGATTTCCTGAAGCAGTTGAACGCCTACTTCGCGCGTCAGTCGGGCAGGCCGGTGAGTTTCACCCAGCGCGGCAGTTATCGCGAGATCAACGAGCTGGTGCGGGGCGGCAAGCTGGATTTCGCCTGGATCTGCGGCTATCCCTACGTCCGCTACCGGCGCGAGATGCGGCTGGTTGCGGTACCCGTGTATCACGGCAAGCCGCTCTACCAGTCGTACCTGATCGTGCCGAAGAACGACCGCAGCACCAGAACGTTCACCGATCTGCGCGGCAAGACCTATGCATACTCCGATCCGGATTCGAACTCGGGGTTTCTCTATCCACAGTACTCGTTGCTGCGCGCCGGAGAGAATCCCACCACCTTTTTTTCGCGCACCTTCTTCACCTGGGCGCACCGCAAAGTGGTCGAAGCGGTCGGCGTGGGCCTGGCCCAAGGCGGCTCGGTGGATGGCTATGTGTATGACACCCTGGCCCTGGCCCATCCGGAATTGACCGAGACCACGCGGGTCGCGCACCGCTCGCCGTTATTCGGACACACGCCTTTCGTCGCCCGGCATGACATCCCGGAGCGGGATTTCCGCAGCATGCAGGAAATCCTGATTTCGATGCGCGGCAGCCAGGAGGGCGCACATCTACTGCGCGCGCTCAACCTCGACGGCTTCACGCCGGGCAGCAGCAGCTTGTACGACGGCATCGCCGCGATGGCGCGCACCCTGGCGGAAAGCCGCAGATGAGGTTTAACCGGCTGGACGATCTCAGCTTGCGCTACAAGATTCCCTTGCGGGTCATCGCCCTGGTGCTGGTGACCGCACTCTGCGTTACGGCCTCGATGGTCTTTCGCGAATATGACGAATCACGCCGCGACCTCGTCGCACACGCCGCCGGGCTGGGCCGGGTACTGGCCGACACCCTGATGGCGCCGATGGTGCACGACGATTTGTGGCGCGCCTACGAGGTAGTGCGCACGCCGCAACAGCACAACAACAGCGATTTCGAGACGCTTTCCGTCGCCAGCGTGGTGGTGCTGGACACCGGCTTCCGCACCTTTGTGTCGACGCAGCCAACCCGCTATCCATTGGGACTCAACCCGGCACACCAGGAAACTGATTTCGCTTATATGCAGCAGGCGCTGGCTACGGGCGAGGCCACGGCGCAGCGCCTGATCGAACCGCCCGCTTCGGATCGCCTCTATGTTGTGACGCCGATCATCGCCGAAGGCGTACTGCTCGGCCATCTGGCGCTGGGATATTCACGGCAGGTGTTCGCTCCCCGTTTGCGCAACCTGATGGCCCGTTCGGCTCTGGTCACGCTGCTGGTACTGACGGTGCTGCTGCCGTTGTCGACCTGGTGGGCGCGCCGGCTGGCCGATCCGCTGGTGGCGCTGGCCACAGCGATGGACCAGGTGGCCGAACGCCTGCCGGACCCAGCCGTTGTGCCGATTCCCACCACCGGCGATGAAATCGGTCGCCTTGCGCAAGCCTTTCGCGGCATGCTGATCGGATTGCACCAGAAGGCGCAACTGGAACAACACATGCTGGTCGCCGAGAGATTGGCCGCAGTGGGTCGACTCTCCGCCGGCATCGCGCATGAAATCAATAATCCCTTGGGCGGCATGCTCAACGCGCTAAACACCCTGCACCGCCACGGCGCGCCCGATGCGCTGACGGAGAAGACGGTATCGCTGCTGGAACGCGGATTGACCCAGATTCGCAATACCGTCGCCGCGCTGCTGGTCGAGGCCAAGGTGGAAAACCACCCGCTGACGCCACAGGACATCGAGGATATCCACATCCTGGTGATGGCGGCGGCGGAGAAGAAAGCCGCCGATTTCGTCTGGCACAACCGGCTCGACGCGCCGCTGCCGCTGCCATCGACCTTGGTGCGGCAGGTGCTGCTCAACCTGCTGCTGAATGCAGTACAAGCCATCGCCACAGGCGGGCGGGTCGAGTGCGATACGCGCGTCGTCAGCAATCGTCTGGCGATCCTGGTGGAGAACGATGGTCAACATATTTCGGCAGAGCATCTACCCTACCTGTTCGAGCCGTTCACCACCGAGCGGTCGGAAGGCAACGGCCTCGGCCTGTGGGTGACTTACCAGATCGTGCAACAACTCCAGGGGTCGGTGGAAGTCGACTCGCAGCCCGGCCTGACCCGCTTTGTCATTGAACTGCCTTTGCCGGGAGCCGCATGAACATGCTGCTGAGCCTGATCGAAGACGATGTAATCATGGGCGAATCGCTGTGCGAGCGTTTCCATCTGGAGGGCTTTAGCGTTGATTGGCATCGCACGCTGGCCGACGCACGCGCAGCATTGTCGGCGCGTCGATACGCAGCCGTCATCAGCGATATCCGCCTGCCGGATGGCGACGGCGGCGAGCTGTTCCTGGAGTTGAAAGGCTTGCTCACCGACGCGCCACCTTATATTTTCATCACCGGCTTCGGCGCCATCGACCGCGCCGTGACGCTGCTCAAGGCGGGCGCAGTGGACTACGTGACCAAACCTTTTGATATCGACCGCCTGATGGAGAAGATACGCGAGATCGTCCGCCCCGCAACAGCCGCGTCTCCTGACGCGACGACAGGCGAAAAACTCGGCAGCTCCCCCGCCATGCGGCGCATTGAAGAGAGTTTGCCGCGCTTGGCCCGGCATGCCGGCACGCTGTTGATCACCGGCGAATCGGGAGTCGGCAAGGAACACGTGGCGCAACTCTTCCATAAGTTTGCGCGAGTCGACGAACGCAGCCCCTTCATCGCCGTCAACTGCGCCTCGCTGCCCGAGGGTCTGCTCGAAGCAGAGTTGTTCGGCCACGAAAAAGGCGCTTTCACGGGCGCGGCGCGGATGAAAAAGGGGCTGCTGGAACAAGCCAACTGCGGCACGCTGTTGCTCGACGAGATCGGCGAGATGTCGTTGCCGATGCAGTCCAAGTTGTTGCGCGCGGTGCAGGAAAGACGCATCACCCGTATCGGCGGCGATGCCTCGATTGCCGTGGACTTCCGACTGGTGTGCGCAACCCACCGGGACCTCAAGCTGATGGTGGTGCAAGGCAGCTTCCGCGAGGATTTGTTTTACCGCATCAACGTCATCCACCTGCGTGTTCCGCCGTTGCGCGAGCGGCCCGACGACATCCTGTATTTCCTGCGCCGCTTTCTCGACGATTTCCAGCGCGCTCATGGCGGCGAACGCCGCGTCATCGACGCCCGCGCCGAATATGTGCTGCTCGACTATCCCTGGCCGGGCAATCTGCGTGAACTGCACAACTGCGTCGAACGCGCCTGCATACTTTCCAGCGAACGCATGCTTGGCGCCGAAGCCTTTTTCGAGGAAGACGTCGCCTTGCTGCCGCCCAGTACCACGGCGCCGACTCTGGCCGAACACATGGCGCGGATCGAACGCGGCTATCTGGTGCGCGCACTGGCGCGCAACGGCAGCCATATGGGCAATACCGCAGCCGAATTAGGGATCAGCCGCAAGAATCTGTGGGAAAAAATGCGCAAGCTGGGCATGGGCAGCGACAACGGCGAAGACACCTGATGCCGGCTCGGCAGTGTCAGAAACTCATGGACTGAACAGGCCACGCAACATCGTCAGATAATCCGTGGCTGCCATGTCACCCTCCGGCGGCGCCCAGGCCGCGCGCTCCGCTGGGGCCAGCGGCAGGTAGGGTCCGGCCTTGGCCTCCAGAAACACTGTGCCGGATGCCAGCGCCACCAGGGCATGCCAGACACCGTGCGGAATATCCACGCCGCAGCACCTATCTGCGCAGACACCATTCGCCGCGAGTACTGCGGTCTGCGTCACCACTCCTGCGTCGTCGAAAATCACCAGGCCCAAACTGCCGCGCAACACGATCATGGTCTCATCCTTGCGGAGGTCGAGATGACGATGCGGGGCGATGTAGGAGTCCGGCTCGATGGCGTTGAGCAGGCGATGCGCGGGGAAATCGTCGGCGGGATGGAAGTTGCGATTCTTGCGCCGGCGCGGGCTGGCTTGCGCCTCCCGGCTGACCGCGTCGAGCAGTTGGGTGTCGATCAGGCGGATCATGCGTACACTACATTGACGTTCTCCGCCGACAGCCACTCGTGCAGCGCGGCGAGCAAGGCATCGTCGAGGCGCACCCGCCATGCGTCGGGCAGGCCCAATTCAACCTCCGCGCCGGCATTGCGGTAACTCAACCGCACCGGGCAGGCGCCGTTGCCGGGGTTTCCGGGGCTACCGGGGTTACGATAGGGCGCCAACAGCTTGCGCAGTTTCTCCGCATCGGCCTGGCCGTTCAACGCCAGGCGCAGCACTTTGGCGTAACGGCCACGCACTTCGCCCAGGGTCAGCAGCTTGTCGGCAACCACGCGCAGGCCACCGCTAAAGTCATCGCGCGTCACCTTGCCCTCGACCAGCAGCAACTCGTCTTCCTTGATCTTGGCGCGCTCGGCTTCGAACAGTTCGTTGAACACCGTGACTTCGAGTTGCGCGCTGGCGTCGTCGAGCATGACAATGGCCATTTTGCCGCGCCGGGTCATCTGGGTGCGTGTCGACACCACGATGCCGGCCAGCAAGACCGGCTCGCGCTGCGCCCCGGAGGCGAGGCCACCCGAAGAGGTGGAAGTCCCCTTGGGGGACGCTTCGAGTTGCGCCAGCGATCTCTTGACGAAGGGTGCCAGCTCGGCGCGATAGGCATGATAAGGGTGGCCGGACAGAAAGAAACCGAGCGCCTGTTTTTCGTTCAGCAGGCGCTCACGCTCGTTCCACGCCGCCGTCTCGATATAACGCGGCGCGTGGGTTCCATCGCCGCCGGCATCGTCGAACAGACCGCTCTGCATGGCGTTGCGCTCGGCCTGCTCGGCGGCTTCCAGCGCCACGCCTACGGAAGCGAGCAGCTTGGCGCGATGGCTGTCGAGGCTGTCGAAAGCGCCGGCACGGATCAGCGCCTCGATGACACGACGGTTCACAGTGCGCTTGTCGATGCGGCGGCAAAACTCGAACAGGTCGACAAACGGGCCGCTGCTGTTGGCTCCCTCGCGCGCCTTGAGGATCGCGCCGAGCGCCGACTCGCCGGTACCCTTGAGGGCGCCCAGGCCGTAGCGAATTGTTTTGGCATCGACCGGCTCGAAGCGTATCCCGCCGGCATTGATGTCGGGCGGCAGGAAGGCGATGCCGTTGGCGAT
>Ga0315270_10000933_pt1 | contig 15731 bp, 10 predicted proteins | sample C1_bottom_MG_FD_204932 | JGI IMG/M metagenome (GOLD analysis project Ga0315270, IMG submission 204932) | Sediment microbial communities from Yellowstone Lake, YNP, Wyoming, USA - C1_bottom | ecosystem: Environmental > Aquatic > Freshwater > Lake > Sediment | place: USA: Wyoming | collected... | reverse complement strand
TGAAGCCGATCGAAGCGGAAGCGCTGATCAGTCTGGTGCAGCAAATCGTGACCGAGCAGAGCGCGGCCAGCGCCGATTTCATCGCCGCCGATCCGCGCAGCCGCGAGGTGCAGGAGTTGGCGGCGCGCGTTGCCGACAGCGACGCCACGGTGATGATTACCGGCGAAAGCGGTGTTGGCAAAGAAGTGCTGGCGCGCTACATACATAACCAGTCGCGTCGCGCGGCGCGTCCGTTCGTCGCGATCAACTGCGCCGCCATTCCCGAGAATATGTTGGAAGCGACATTATTCGGTTACGAAAAAGGCGCGTTCACCGGCGCGTACAAAACCTGTCCGGGCAAATTCGAGCAAGCCGAAGGCGGCACCATCTTGCTGGATGAAATCAGCGAAATGGATTTGTCGCTGCAAGCCAAGCTGTTACGCGTAATCCAGGAGCGTGAAGTTGAACGCCTGGGTGGGAGTAAAACGATTCCGCTCGATGTGCGTGTGTTGGCCACCTCCAACCGCAACATGCGTGAGCAAGTGTCGGCAGGACGTTTCCGCGAAGATTTGTATTACCGCCTGAATGTGTTTCCGATTGAACTGCCGGCATTACGCGAGCGTGCGCTCGACATCATACCCATCGCGCAAAAATTACTGGAACGCAGCGCACGCGCCTACCAACGTCAGGTTCCCTCACTGGCGCAAAGCGCCTGCGACAAGTTGCTCACGCACTCCTGGCCGGGCAACGTACGCGAGCTCGACAACGTGATGCAGCGCGCACTGATCTTTCAAGCCGGTGTCACCATCGAAGCCCAGCACATCCGCTTTGAAGCGGTTGCAGCACCGGCTGCCGCGTTCACGATTGAGCCGATCGCCAAGAGCGACAGCAACTCCGACAAAGGCACCCTGACTGCCGATGTACGTCAACACGAGGCACAAGTCATCACGGATGCATTGCGCGACAGCTTCGGCAATCGCAAAACAGCTGCAAATAAACTCGGGGTGAGTGAACGCACGCTGCGTTACAAAATGGCGCGGCTGCGCGAACAAGGTCTGTTTAACGCTTAAGCAATAACCGAGGTGATTTATGAATTCAATTAACTCAGTCGACATGACGCAGTTGCTCAACCGCCTGCGTGCCACAGCCGCCGTTGCCGAAGGGCGCACGCCGGAAGCGGTCGATGGCGGACAGCGTGTGGATTTCGCGGCGATGCTCAAACAGTCGTTGGACGCCGTGAATGAAACGCAGCAGAGTTCCAACGATATGGCAGCGCGTATTGACAGTGGCGATCCGCAGGTCAGTCTGGAAGAAGTCATGATGGCACGCCAGAAGGCTTCGATTTCGTTTCAGGCCATGGTGCAGGTGCGCAACAAGCTGGTCAGTGCGTATCAGGAAGTCATGGCGATGCAGATTTAGCTGATGCACGAACCGATGTTAATCCAGGAGTAATGGTCGATGGCCAGTGCGATACAAAATGCAGGTACCAACATCGAAGGTATTAGCCAGATGCCGATTTTGCGGCAATTTGGCTTTATGGTGGGTCTGGCGGCGACGATTGCGGCGGCGGTGGCCGTGGTGATGTGGGCGCAGCAACCGAACTTTTCGTTGCTCTACAGCGGGCTGACCGAAAAAGATTCGGCGGGTGTCATTGATGCGCTGGACAAGGCGCATGTGCCGTATCAACTCGGCGGGCAGGGCACGGTGATGGTGCCGACCGACAAAATCCACGACATGCGCATCAAGCTCGCGGCGCAGGGATTGCCCAAGGGCAGTGCGGTGGGTTTTGAGAGCCTGAACGACAGTCAGGGCTTCGGCGTCAGTCAATTCATGGAAACGGCGCGCTATCAGCGTTCGCTGGAAGTGGAGTTGTCGCGTTCGATCTCGACATTAACCAATGTGGAAAGCGCGCGCGTGCATCTGGCGATCCCCAAACGTTCGGTATTTCTGCGCGACAAACAAAAACCCAGTGCGTCGGTGATCCTGAATCTGTCCGCCGGTCGCAGCCTGGAAGAGGAGCAGGTGTCGGCCATCATGCATCTGGTGTCATCGGGAATTCCGGATCTCGATACCAGCCAGGTCACCATCGTCGATCAACGCGGCCGGTTGTTGACTTCAAAACAGGCCGGCGGAGATTTTGCCGCCAGCGCCGCGCAGTTTGAATACACGCAAAAGCTGGAAAAATCCTACGCCCTGCGGATCGAAGATTTACTCGCGCCGATCGTCGGTAAGGAAGCGGTGCACGCGCAAGTGTCGACCGAGCTGGATTTCACCAGCAATGAGACGACCGAAGAAACATTTAATCCGGAAACGCCGGTGGTGCGCAGCGAACAAATCGTTCAGGAACGCATGACTAACGGCTCTGAAAGCGGCGTTCCCGGCGCGCTATCGAATCAACCCCCAGGTGCAGCGCAAGCGCCGGAAAAAGTGGCGAAGCCGGCTGCAGCAGGTAAAAAGGACGCGGCTGCAAAAGCGAGCGCTGCGAATGATCAGGCACAGGCAGCCGCAGTGAATTCCAAACAGCGCACCGTTAAAAACTACGAACTGGATCGCACCATCAGCCATACCCGTATGGGTCCCGGTGTTATCAAGCGCATTACCGTCGCGGTGGTGCTCGACGATAAAGTCACGCCGGGTGATGCGGGGGTGCTGGTACGCACGCCGCATTCGCCCGAAGACATCGAACGCTTTACCGCGTTGGTCAAGGAAGCGGTTGGCTATAACCAAAAACGTGGCGACAGTGTGCGCGTGATCAGCACGTCGTTCTCGGTACCGCCGGCGGCGGAAGCGTTACCTGAAGTCGCGTTGTGGAAACGTCCGGATTTTTGGGACAAGGCCAAGCAAGGCTTCGGTGCGTTACTGGTGTTAATTCTGGTCGTTGGCGTGCTGCGCATTCTCGGCAAAATCGCCAATGGCATTCGCGACAACCGGGTGCACGTTCAGGCTACTGCACATGCGAACGCCGCAGATCAAGTGAGCCTGGCACAACAGCAAGCGGCGCAACTCAACTCGCCTGCTGCCGTGAACATGACGCACGTGAAAGATATGGCCAAGCAAGATCCCAAGCTGGTGGCGCAAGTGGTCAAGGGTTGGGTCGCGACCGATGGCTAATCCGCCTGCCAAAGTTACCGGTTCGGATCGCGCCGCAATTTTAATGCTCGCGTTGGGTGAGGATGTGGCGGCCCAGATTCTGAAGCACATGGATCCGAAAGAAGTACAAAAAATCGGCGTGGCCATGAGCGAACTCAAGAATGTCACCAAGGATCAGGTCGATGCCGTCATCCTGGAGTTTGGCGCGACCGTCGAAAAACACACCAATATCGGCTTGGGCACCGACGAATACATACGCAATATGCTCACTTCCGCGTTGGGTGAAGACAAGGCGCGCACGATTATCGACCGCATTCTTCTTGGCGGTAATTCCAAAGGGCTGGAAACACTCAAGTGGATGGACCCGCGTGCCGTCGCCGAGCTGGTGCGCCTGGAACACCCGCAGATTATTTCCATCATTCTCGCTTATCTTGATCCAGAACAGGCGGCCGAAGTGTTATCGCTATTGCCGGAACGCGTACGCATCGATATAACCATGCGCATTGCATCGCTGGATGGAATTCCGCCGGCCGCGTTGCAGGAATTGAACAACATCATGGAAAAGCAATTCACCGGCCAGAACAACGTAAAGTCATCGAGCGTTGGCGGACTGAAATCGGCAGCAAATATTCTCAACTTCGTCGACACCTCGGTGGAGTCGGACATTATGGACAACATCAAGGAGGTCGATGCGGAGCTCGGCCAGAAGATTCAGGACTTGATGTTTGTGTTCGACAACCTGGTCAATGTCGACGACCGCAGTATCCAAACCCTGCTGCGCGAAGTGTCCTCGGAATCGCTGATCATCGCGCTCAAGGGTGCCGACGACACCCTCAAGGAAAAATTCTTCGGCAACATGTCCAAGCGCGCCGGCGAAATGTTGCGCGAGGATCTGGAGGCCAAAGGCCCAGTGCGTCTGAGCGAAGTACAGGCCGCGCAAAAGGAAATCCTCGCCATCGCGCGTCGTATGGCGGAAGCGGGCGATCTGACGTTGTCCGGCAAGGGTGGCGATGACTTTGTGTAATGCGAACATCCTCGTAGGAGCAGGGTTGTGACAACCAAGGTAATACCCGAAGGAACTGAAGAATATCGCCGCTGGGAAATGCCGCGTGTGGACGAACGTCTGTCCGGAGCAGCACAGCACAAGTTGACGCATGGGCGCGTCACGGCGGATCAGTTATCTAATATTCAAGAACAGGCCCATAAGGAAGCGTTTGAGCAGGGATTTACACAGGGCTATCAAGACGGTATCGACAAAGCGCAAAAGGAAACCGCAAAAAAAGATCAAGAGCTGCAACGCCGCATTCAACAAATGGATCAATTGCTGCGCGTCCTCAGCCATCCATTCGAGCAGTTGGATGGGCAGGTGGAGTCGGAGCTGGCCAGTCTCGCCGTATCGCTGGCGCGCCAGATTATCCGGCGCGAACTGAAAGTCGATCCTGGTGAAATCGTCGCGGTGGTGCGCGAGGCGGTGGCCGCCTTGCCGGTGGCGACGCGGCATCCGCAGATTTTTTTGCATCCGGAAGACGCGGCATTTATTCGTCAGACCTTTTCACTTTCCGGTGAACACGAACATTGGAAACTCATTGATGATCCGGCGCTGACGCGCGGCGATTGTCGCGTCGTGACCGAAAACTCACGCATTGACGCCACGGTGGAAAGCCGTTTGACCGCGATCATCACACAGGCGTTAGGAGGCGAGCGTGAAGAAGACCGCCAGCGTACCTGAGCCGCAGCGCAACGCATTGTGGGCGCAACGCATCCGGCAGTGCCGGGAGCAGTTGTCGCCGGCACGCCTGATCGTCGAAGGCCGATTGACGCGCATGGTGGGTTTAACGCTGGAAGCGTCCGGTTGCCAGGCGGCGATCGGCGAATTATGTAACATCCTGGCGCCCAATGATGTTCATATCGAAGCCGAGGTGGTCGGCTTCTCGGGTGACCGGCTGTATTTGATGCCCACCGGCGAGATTCGCGGCTTGGTACCGAACGCACGTGTCATTCCCACCGGGCGCGCCTACGAAGCCAAAGTGGGCGGCGATCTGCTGGGACGAATCATCGACGGTTCCGGCCGGCCGCTGGACGGCAAGGGGCGTATCACCGCTGAGGCGCGTCTGCCGTTAGGCGGCCACGCAGTGAATCCTTTGGAACGCGATCCCATCCGCACGCCATTGGATGTCGGCGTACGTTCTATAAACAGTTTGCTGTCGGTCGGCCGCGGTCAACGCCTGGGCCTGTTCGCCGGCAGTGGCGTGGGCAAAAGCGTGTTGCTCGGCATGATGACCAAATTTACCAACGCCGACGTGGTGGTGGTGGGGTTGATCGGCGAACGCGGCCGCGAAGTTAAAGAATTCATCGATAATATTTTAGGACCCAAAGGCATGGCGCGCGCGGTGGTGGTTGCCGCGCCCGCCGACAGCACGCCGGTGATGCGCTTGCACGGTGCCGCCATGGCCACGACCATCGCCGAATATTATCGAGACCAGGGCAAACATGTATTGTTGCTGATGGATTCGCTGACGCGCTTTGCGCAAGCGCAACGTGAAATCGCGTTGGCGATCGGCGAGCCGCCTGCAACGAAAGGTTATCCGCCGTCAGTGTTCGCGAAAATTCCGCAACTGGTGGAACGCGCCGGCAACGGCGCCGCCGGCAAGGGCTCGATTACCGCGTTCTACACCGTGCTGGTGGAAGGCGACGATCAGCAGGATCCGATCGCGGATGCGGCGCGCGCGATCCTCGACGGGCACATTGTATTGTCACGCCAACTGGCCGAGAGCGGGTTATACCCGGCGGTCGACATCGAAGCTTCGATCAGCCGCGTGATGACCGAAATCGTCGACGACAACCAGCTGCGCGCCGCACGGGCATTCAAGGCGCAATATTCGCTCTATCAACAAAATCGCGACTTGATTAACGTCGGCGCGTATACCCGCGGTACCAATCCGGAACTCGATGCCGCCATCGCGGCGCAACCCAAGCTAACAAAATTCCTGCAACAGAATATGAGTCAAGCCGTGGCGCTTGTCGACAGCAAGAAGTCTTTGCTGAGTCTCTACAGTGCGTCGGTCAAGGCTGCGTCCGAACCAAAAATGCCTATATCCACAACGCCTACGCGCCTTAGCTAGACAAAATCTATCATTGCGTAAAAGGTCGTTATCGCCGCATAATACCGCGGTGTTTTAATCAAGGGTCCCGAAGCCTCGGGCGTGGTCCTTGGTCACAGTTTTTTCTTCCGAATTTTAGGAAAATCCCGGCGTATTCAGTGAATGCTAATTCTGCACAGAGTTAGCGCCCGTGTTTTTTGCTAAGAATTGAAGGGGGTACTGCATGAAATTTAATCGACGTTTGATCCCAACATTATTTGCTGCATTGATTGCCGCACCGCAAGTACAGGCAGGCGATGGCGGAATCACACTGATTCACATGGGCGATGTGCACGGCCACATGGTGCCGCGAGCAAACGTGCGCAGCGATACCACCGGACGGATGGAAGGTGGGTTGGCGCGCATGTACACCAAGGTCAAACAACTACGTAAGGATGCGACCTATAACAACATTAACCATTCGCTGCTGATTAATACCGGCGACTCCTTGCAAGGTTCCGGTGAGGCGTTGTTTTCACGCGGCCAGGTGATGATCGACGTGCTCAATATGTTTGCGATCGATGCGGATACGCCCGGAAACTGGGACTTCCTGTACGGTCCAGCGCGGTTCGAAGAAACCTTCAAAGGCACTGCAACCACGGCGTCGCTTGCCAACTGGCATGCGTTGTCCGCAAACCTTTACTATACCGCCCAATTCGATCCGGCTGCTGTTTGCGGCGTGGCGGATGCCAGCGGTAATAAACTCAAGCGTGTATTGCCGCCCTATATGATCAAGCAGGTAGGGAATGTCAAGGTCGGCATCCTGAGTATGACTACGGCGCGCGCCATTGCCGCCATTGGACCGAAAGTGACCGCAGGTTTCAGATTCACCGACGGCACGGTCGAGTACCCGTGTTACATCGACGTGCTTCGCAATCAGGAAAAAGTCGACATCGTGGTAATGACTTCGGAGCTTGAAATGTCGCGCGATATCAAACTCGCGGAAACGTTTGCGGGTGTCGATGTCATTTTAAATGCCGACATGCACGAACGTACCAGCGCGCCCATCGTCACCTCGAAAGGGACGCGTATCGTTGAAGAAGGCCAGGACGGTACCGTGATCGGTGAGATTGAGATGGTGGTGAAGAGCGGGGGCATTACGAAGTTTGAGTGGCACCAGCACATCATTACCGATCAAATCGCCGAAGATAAAACTGTTGCCGCAAAAGTGGCGGCGGTTCGCAAACCCTATCTGAAGGCATCGTTTGTCGCAGGACAAAAAGTTTCTGTCGGTGGCAATGCGACGACTCTGCTGCGCCCGGTGGATGAAATCATCGCTTACACGCAGATCCCGTTGCATCGCTCTAATTTCATGAACGAAGACATGCCGGGGGTTGTGGAAGGTTCCTCTCACGACTTGATCGTCGATGCGATGCGTTGGGGTTCCAAGTCCAGTGGCGCGGCGTTGCGCGGTTTCCGTTACGGCACGCATATTCCGGCCGGTGGTGCGATCACCATGGAAGACATTTACCACTATATTCCGGTTGCAGCAAAAGTCGGTCGTTCACCGACGGCTTGTGGTTTTGACATGAAGCTGCAAGTTGAGCAGTCCACCGACGGCACGTTCAATCCCGACCCGAACAAGTGGACTGGCGGCTGGATGTTCGCGTACAGCAATGCCAGCTTTGACCTCGATGCCTGTGCCGGATATCTGAATGATGGTGCAACCGAGCGCGGCACCAACATCAAGGTGGGTGGCGTGCTGGTTGATCCGTTGGACAAATTCGACCCGACCACCAATCGCTGCGTGAGCGGTATTCCGAGTTTCACGGTGTCCGGCTATTGGTACGCGGATGATCCGAATACGCTCAATAACTGCCCGCAGTGTCGTGGCCGCTTGATTGAAACTGTCAAGACCGATGGCACGATCATCACCGCTTTCGATCCTGCGCTCACCACAAATGTTGCGCTCGACTCCAGCACCTTGCTGGATGTCACGGAGGCCGTAGTGCAGTATCTGCGCGCACCGGCGAGCAGTGGTGGCATTGGCGGCTTGGTCACCAGCAGCAATTTGCAGCTGCACCGCATTAACGTGAAACGCTTGCCGAACATCAATCCGTTTCCGTTCAATGTCGTTCAACCGCTGGTTGGCGCAACGCTGGCTACGTGCCCACCGAAGCCCTAAGCGGATTGTAATTTGATTAGTATGTGCGAATGGCCCGGTAACTACCGGGCCATTTTTTTGGGTCGTGGAGAATTGAGGAGCTAAGGCAGTCGCGCTTCAACGATGGTCCGTGCCCAGTCGAGAATCGACTGCACACGCACCGACACGATAGCGTGCGCAGGCGTGTAGTCCAGCCAGCGGAATTCATCATGTTCCGGTTTGCCAAGCTCGGCGCTGACCGGCAGATAAACCTCGCCGCGCGGCGCGGCAGCGAGATAATAGCGCGCGATTTTGTTCGGGCCATACGGCGGTGTTTCGCGAAACTCAGTACCCCAGCGGAAATCCAGTTCGGTCAAACCCGACTCCTCTGCAACCTCGCGTTGGGCGGCCGCGAACGGGTCTTCATCGTCCTCAACCAGGCCCTTCGGAAAATCCCAGAAATTAAATGCGCGTAGTAGCAGGTAATGCGGGGTGTTATCCAGCATGCGTACGACGACGACTCCAGCGGAGAGGAGATGTGGTTTTTCCATACATGGGCGAGCATAGCACAAGCAAAACGCAGGGCGGTTTGTCATAGCGCGGTAGGGCGATTACCATTGCGCCCATGCCAGACGAAACGATCAGTGCGTCCACTGCCGGCCCGGTACTCAGCGGCGAGTTTCCATTGCGTTGGGAGCGACTCAGTCCGTCACAACTGGAACACGAGCGCGACTCAGTGCGTGACAGCAACGAAACCACGCTGCGAAATTACTACCTGCTCGACGAACGGACCCAGGAGACTGGCGACGATCGTGATGAGTCGGCGCCGGAACTGGTGCGGATCGAGCAACGTTTGAATCTGGTTATCGAATTACTTGGGCAAGTCTTGTCGCACTCACTCGATCTGCCTCCGGCAGCGCGGTGCATCCTCAGTCGCGAAACACTCGAGTGGTCAGGTCATGACATTCCTGCTCCTGGTGACTGTGTGCGTTTGGCGTTGTATTTCCATGCCCACTATCCCAAACCACTGATATTGTTTGGACAAGTTACGCATGTGGTGCGCCGCGCCGACATGCCTCATGTAACTGTGCAACTCGCACAGCTCGGTGAATCCGTTGGCGATTGGCTGGATCGACTGATTTTTCGGGCGCATCGGCGCCGCGTTGCGCTGGCGCGGTGTCAGAAATGACGCGAATAAAAAGCCTCCACACCGGCATCACCGCTTGACACGGAAGCGCTTTACAAGAAAGGTGCGATGTCATTTTTATACACACCCCGGAACGATGCCCATTCAGACGCGACGATAGCTCATCAGCCGCATGTTGAATTACATAAAGCGCTTGTATCTATTTGTTAAATAACGGAATGAATGTTTTGTATAATTTCTATCCAATCTGAAGCAAAGCTTATTGTGACAGGGTTGTCATACAGCTTTCCCCAATTCATCCACACAGTTATCCACAGGTTCTGGGGATAACTCTAAACACCCAATCGGAGTTCGGGGCGCTTGACGCGCGTGCTAGAGTGCGCGCCATGTCCGCGCCGCCTATTCTCCGTATTGCCGTACCTTCACCGCTGCGCCGTTGCTTCGATTATTTCCCGCCACAGCATAACGAACGTGCGTTGTTTCCGGGCGTGCGGGTGCGGGTGCCGTTCGGTCGCCGCACTGTTGTCGGGGTGCTGGTCGAGGTGGTGGAAGAAAGTGCCGTGGCGCATCCGCGCATGCGGCGCGCGCTGGAGGTGCTCGACGACGCACCGCTGATGTCGTCTGCGTTGTTCCGCGTGCTGAACTGGGCGGCAGCGTATTACCAACACGCACCCGGAGAAGTATTACCTAGCGCGTTTCCCACGAGCTTGCGGCGCGAACACACACCGACGGCGCGTATTCGCAATGCACGTTGGCGTGTTACTGCAGCAGGCGAGAACGTCGATTTAAAAAACCTGGCGCGCGCACCGCGCCAGGTGGCGCTGCTGGAACGGTTGCGGCGTTACCCGCAGGGCGCGGCTGCGGTCGATCTCGATGCGGCGATCAAAGTGTGGCGCCCAACGCTGGCCGTGTTGATTGAACGCGGCTGGGTGGAAGTGATGGCGGCCGACGCGAGTGCACCGAGCGCGTTCACGTCCGATAACGAGCCGACGCTGAACCCGGCACAAGCCGTCGCCGTGGCGCAAGTGCTGGCGACACTCGGGCAGTTTCAAACATTTTTGCTGGACGGCGTCACCGGCAGCGGTAAAACCGAAGTCTATTTGCAACTTACGCAGTGCGTGCTCGAACGTGGGCAGCAAACTTTGGTGCTGGTGCCGGAAATCGGACTGACACCGCAATTGGTCGAACGCTTTCGGCAGCGTTTCAATTTGCCGATTGCGCTATTGCATTCGGGGTTAACAGATCGTGAACGTGCGCAGGCGTGGCGGCAGGCGCAGCAGGGCGGGGCATCCATTGTCGTCGGCACGCGTTCGGCAGTGTTCACGCCGCTGCCCAAGCTCGGTTTGATTCTGGTCGACGAAGAGCACGATCTGTCCTTCAAGCAGCAGGATGGCTTCCGTTATTCGGCACGCGACGTCGCGGTAATCCGCGCACGCGAGGAACGCGTGCCGATCGTGCTCGGCTCAGCGACGCCGTCGCTGGAATGTCTGTACAACGTACAACAGGGCCGTTATCGACATTTAAGTTTGCCGGCGCGCGCCGGTGCGGCGACGTCGCCGACGCTGCGCGTGATCGACGTGCGCCGGCAGCCGATGCGCGGCCCGATTTCGCGCGCGATGCTTGACGCGATGACGCATCACTTGGCCGCCGGCCATCAAGTATTGTTGTTTTTGAACCGGCGCGGCTTCGCACCGACGCTGCTGTGCCACGGCTGCGGCTGGATCGCGCGCTGCACCCGCTGCGACTCGCACCTGACCTTGCACCAGAATTCACGGCAGTTGCGCTGCCATCATTGCGGCGCCGAACGGCCGCTGGTCGAGACTTGCCCCGAGTGTGCCGGCAGCGAGTTGCGTGCGGTGGGCGCCGGCACCGAACGCGTCGAAGAAATTCTGGCTGAGTTGTTTCCCGACATCGGTATTGCGCGCGTCGACCGCGACAGCACGCGCCGCGTTGGCGCGCTGGAAACGCTGTTCGAGGGAATTCACGCGCTGCGCTACCGCATCCTGATCGGCACGCAAATGCTCGCCAAAGGGCATCACTTCCCCGGCGTCACACTGGTCGGTGTGTTGAATACCGATCAGGGTTTGGTCAGCGCTGACTTTCGTGCCGGCGAACGCATGGCGCAGTTGATCGTGCAGGTGGCCGGGCGCGCCGGGCGCGGCGAACGCGCCGGCGAGGTGTTGATCCAAACCCATTTTCCCGACCATCCTCTGCTACGCGTTTTATTGGTGAGCGGTTATGCCGCCTTCGCGCAAGCGGCCTTGCTCGAAAGGCAAGAAGCGCGGCTGCCGCCGTACAGTTATCTGGCCTTGATGCGCGCCGAAGCCCCGCAGAGTGAGGCGCCACAGCGTTTTCTCAACGAAGCTAAAGAGGCCGCCGCTGTGGCGCGCGGCGTGCAACTTCTTGGACCGGTGCCGGCACCGATGGAGAAACGTGCCGGACGTTACCGGGCACAGTTGTTGGTGCAGTGCAATAATCGCACGACCCTGCATCGCTTCCTGGACGAATGGCTGCCACGCGTCGAAGCCTTGAAAGTCTCGCGGCAGGTGCGTTGGTCACTGGATGTCGATCCGCAAGAACTGTACTGACAGCCAGTGCGCCATTTACTTTAACCAAGAAAAAATCCGTAGTGTCGCGACGCGCATAGACACTACTGAACGCCATACAGTAGAATGGCGCCGTTTTCGGAGCCTCTGTTGTCACCGTGCGTCGAGCACGCCGAGGTCGCCATTCGGGTTTGCATGAGGTGCTCATGACCCCACCATCGGGATGCGTCTTTCGTAACTACGAGACCATCCCGTTTTTGTATGCTCTGTATGCAAAGTAAGGAGAAAGCGTTGCGCAAACCGGCTCTTTTAGCGCTGGAAGACGGGAGTGTGTTCTGGGGCGAATCCATTGGCGTGGACGGCCAGACGGTGGGCGAGGTCGTTTTCAATACCGCGATGACCGGGTATCAGGAAATTTTGACCGACGCCTCTTACACCAAACAGATTGTCACGCTGACCTATCCGCACATCGGCAATACCGGCACCAACGACGAAGATGAAGAAGCGCGCGGAGTACAAGCGGCCGGTCTGGTGATTCGCGATTTGCCGCTGCTGGCCTATAACTGGCGCAAGCAGAAAAATCTCGACCAATATTTACGCGATAACAAAACGGTGGCGATTGCCAACATCGACACGCGCCGCCTCACGCGCATTTTACGCGACAAGGGTGCGCAGAACGGTTGCATCATGGCGGGCGACGGCACCATCGACGAGCGCCGTGCGCTGGATGCGGCGCGTTCCTTCCCCGGACTGAAGGGCATGGATCTGGCGAAGGTGGTCAGCGTTACTAAAAATTACGAGTGGACCGAAGGCAGCTGGGATCTGGAAGCCGGGCACAAAAAACACGCCGCCGCTGACCTGCAATTTCACGTGGTTGCGTATGATTACGGCGTAAAGCGCAACATTCTGCGCATGTTGGCGGATCGCGGTTGCCGCGTCACCGTGGTGCCGGCACAGACCTCCGCCCGCGATGCGCTCGCATTGAAACCGCACGGTGTGTTCTTGTCGAACGGTCCCGGCGATCCGGAGCCCTGCAGTTACGCGATCAGCGCGATTCGCGATATTGTCGAAACCGGCACACCGGTGTTCGGCATTTGCCTGGGGCACCAGTTGTTGTCATTAGCCAGCGGCGCGAAAACGATCAAAATGAAATTCGGCCACCACGGCGCGAATCATCCGGTGCAAGACCTGGTGACCAAGCGTGTGATGATTACCAGCCAGAACCACGGCTTTGCGGTCGACGAAGCCACCTTGCCGAAGAATTTAATCCCGACCCATCGTTCGTTGTTCGATGGTTCGTTACAAGGGGTGCGGCGCCTGGATCAACCGGCGTTCAGCTTTCAGGGTCATCCCGAAGCGAGTCCCGGGCCACACGACATCGGTTCGCTGTTCGATTGCTTCATAAAAGATATCAAGAACATCCATGCCTAAACGTACCGACATAAAAAGCGTCATGATCATCGGCGCCGGGCCCATCATCATCGGCCAGGCGTGCGAGTTCGACTATTCCGGCGCGCAAGCCTGCAAGGCGCTCAAGGAGGAAGGCTATCGCGTGATTCTGGTGAACTCGAATCCCGCCACCATCATGACCGACCCCGGCATGGCGGATGCGACCTACATCGAGCCGATCACCTGGCAGACTCTGGAACGCATCATTGAGCGCGAACGCCCCGATGCGTTGCTTCCGACCATGGGCGGACAAACCGCGCTCAATACCGCGCTCGACCTGGCGCGTGAAGGCGTGCTGGAAAAATATAAAGTCGAGTTGATCGGCGCGTCGCGCGAAGCCATCGACAAGGCCGAAGACCGCGAGCTGTTCCGCCGCGCCATGCGCAGCATCGGGCTGGATGTGCCGCGCTCGGCCGTCGCGCATTCAATGGAAGAAGCCGTGCAAGTGCAAGCGCAGATCGGCTTTCCGACCGTGATTCGTCCGTCGTTCACCATGGGCGGTAGCGGCGGCGGCATCGCCTACAACAAAGAAGAATTCGAAGAAATCGTGGAGCGCGGTCTTGACCTTTCTCCGACCAGCGAAGTGCTGATCGAAGAATGCCTGAGCGGCTGGAAAGAATTCGAGATGGAAGTGGTACGCGACCGCAAGGACAACTGCATCATCGTGTGCTCGATCGAAAATTTCGACCCGATGGGCGTGCACACCGGCGACTCCATTACCGTAGCGCCCGCGCAGACGCTGACCGACAAGGAATATCAGATATTGCGCGATGCATCGCTGCTGGTGCTGCGCGAGATCGGCGTGGATACCGGCGGCTCCAACGTGCAGTTCGGTATTAATCCCAAAGACGGGCGCATGGTGGTGATCGAGATGAATCCGCGCGTGTCGCGTTCGTCGGCACTCGCGTCCAAAGCCACCGGCTTTCCGATCGCAAAAGTTGCCGCCAAGCTCGCCGTGGGTTACACGCTGGACGAGTTGAAAAACGACATCACCGGCGGCGCCACACCGGCGTCGTTCGAGCCGACCATCGACTACGTCGTCACAAAAATTCCGCGCTTCGCATTCGAGAAATTCCCGCGCGCCGATGCGCGCCTGACCACGCAGATGAAATCGGTGGGCGAGGTGATGGCCATCGGCCGCACCTTCCAGGAGTCGATGCAGAAGGCGTTGCGCGGCCTGGAAATCGGCGTGGACGGCTTCAACGAAAAAGTCAACCTGAGCGCCGACGATGCGCTCGATAAAATCCGCAAGGAATTGCGCGAGCCCGGACCGGAGCGGATTTTCTTTTTGGCGGATGCGTTTCGCAGTGGCATGACGCTCGACGCGGCCTACGAACTCACGCGCATCGATCCGTGGTTCCTGGTGCAAGTGCAAGACATCGTGCAAAACGAGGAACAGATTCGACGTCGCAAGCTGGAGCAGCTGGATGCGCGCACGCTGCGCGGTCTGAAGCGGAAGGGTTTTTCCGACCGGCGCTTGGCGACATTATTAAATGTCAAGGAGCAGGACGTGCGCACGCGTCGCCACAGTCTCAATGTGCGCCCGGTGTACAAGCGTGTGGACTCCTGTGCGGCAGAGTTCACCGCCAGCACCGCGTACATGTATTCCACCTACGAAGAAGAGTGCGAAGCGCAACCAACCAAGCGCGACAAAATTATTGTGCTGGGCGGCGGACCGAATCGCATCGGACAGGGCATCGAGTTCGATTATTGCTGCGTGCATGCCGCGTTCGCGCTGCGCGAAGATGGCTACGAAACCATCATGGTGAACTGCAATCCGGAAACCGTCTCGACCGACTACGATACCTCGGATCGCCTGTACTTTGAACCGCTGACGCTGGAAGACGTGCTGGAAATCGTGCACTTGGAAAAACCCAAGGGCGTGATCGTACAGTACGGCGGACAAACACCGCTGAAGTTAGCGCGTGCGCTGGAAGCGGCCGGCGTGCCGATCATCGGCACTTCGCCCGATGCGATCGATGTTGCCGAAGATCGCGAGCGTTTCCAGAAGCTGATCGAGAAACTGAATTTGTTGCAGCCGCCCAATCGCACCGCGCGCACCATCGACGAAGGGGTGAAAGGCGCGGCCGACATTGGTTATCCGCTGGTGGTGCGCCCGAGTTATGTGCTCGGCGGACGTGCGATGGAAATTGTCTACAACGAAGACGAACTGCGCCGCTACATGACCGAAGCGGTGAGTGTTTCCAATGACTCACCGGTATTGCTGGATCGTTTCCTCGACGATGCGATTGAAGTCGACGTGGATGCATTATGCGACGGTCACGAGGTCGTGATCG
>Ga0315270_10000932_pt1 | contig 15739 bp, 15 predicted proteins | sample C1_bottom_MG_FD_204932 | JGI IMG/M metagenome (GOLD analysis project Ga0315270, IMG submission 204932) | Sediment microbial communities from Yellowstone Lake, YNP, Wyoming, USA - C1_bottom | ecosystem: Environmental > Aquatic > Freshwater > Lake > Sediment | place: USA: Wyoming | collected... | reverse complement strand
CCGTTTAAAACCGCATTCCTTCGGACTGCGCGGGATACGCGAACGGGTGGCCAGATTTGGCGGGGAGGTGCAAATCAGCAGCAAACCGGGAGCGGGCACCACCATTGCGGTAAAACTACCCCATTTCAGCAATGAGAACACGACAGACTCGGCGCCTCAACAGACCTTGTTTTAAGCGGAGCAACATACATGATAAAAGTATTGGTAGTCGATGATCATGCAATCATACGCAAGGGTCTCAAACAAATACTCGATGACACCAGCGATATGCGCGTAACCGGCGAATCGGATACCGGCATGCAGGCGATAAAAATGGCACAGGATGAGACCTATGACATCGTCCTGCTCGACATTAGCCTGCCGGACAAGCACGGCGTTGAAGTGCTAAAACAACTCAAATTAAATAACCCGCAACTGGCGGTGCTGATGCTCAGCATGCACGCCGAGGATCAATATGCCGTGCGCTCAATGAAAGCGGGCGCAGCCGGCTATCTCAACAAGCAGAGCGCCCCCTCTCAACTGGTAGACGCCATACGCCAGGTGGGCGAAGGCAAAAAATACATCAGCAACGAACTGGCGCAGCAGCTGGCCGCAGGCTTAACCGAGGGTTTCCAGGAGCTGCTGCATCAATCCCTTTCCAACCGCGAATATCAAACCCTGTGCCTCCTGGCCTCGGGAAAAAAACTAAGCGAGATGGCCGAGATCATGTCGCTTAGCGCCAAAACCGTCAGTGTCTATCGCGCGCGACTGCTGGAAAAAATGAAACTTAAAAACAATGCCGAAGCCATACAATATGCCATTGCGAACCACCTGTTAGACTAGCCACGCAGGGACTCTCCCACCGCTCGCGCTTGCACATTACCCCGCTGCAAGCGCGAATAGGTGCTAAAAATGGCCGTTAATCCCCGCATGACTTATTTGGTGTTTTATTAAGATGCACATCAACTAGTAAGGACAAGCAAGCCATGTCAACACCCAACAGCCCCTCCGAAATTGCCCGCGAAACATTAAAGATGTTGGCCGCGCGCAAACTCGCGCCCACACCGGACAATTACGCCACCGCTTATCAGGAAATTAGCGGCGTGACGCAGGCACCTTCAGGCGCTGTTGCCGTGCTTGAACATCTCGCCCAAATATCCGCGGAACAAACACCCAACAACACGCTCAAACAGGCACTGGCGACCCAAAACTGGGAGCAATGCCAGAGCGAATTACTGAAACTGCTGCCCCAGCCCCAAGCCGATGCGGCCAAAGACATCTCCTGGTCCGGCATGATTCGCGATCTGTTACGCCAGCTGGACACGCCGCACAAAGGCATTACCCTGACGCGCAAAAAAGAAGGCCTGGATACCGTACTAAATCGTTTTGGCAGCGATGCCAGCGTGCTGCATGACAAATTGCAAAGTCTGGTTCGTTCATGGTCCAGCTCCGGTGGCGTTACCAGCGAGACACTGACCGCAATTGATGAAACTGGCGCGAGCAATGCAAACGCCGCCACTCCCGGCGCAAACACAAGCAGCACGGGCGCGGTTACAGAACCCGCCGCCCTGCTTGCACAGCTGCGCGAACTACTGGCGAAATCGCTGGAAAACTCGCAGCAGACGCACCCCGAGCTGGAAACGGAGATACAAACCCTGGCACAGCAAATTCGTGCCGCCGGCAACCCGGCGCAAATTACCGAACTGGCGGACCAGCTGCGCAAATTCTGGATCAAACTGGAATTGCGCGGCGGCGACAAAGTGCGCATACAGGAAGGCTTGTTGCGCCTGCTACGGCTTTTGGTGGAAAACGTCAGTGAACTGGTGGCGGATGACAAATGGACACACGGCCAAATCACCACGCTCAGAGAGTTGATGGATCAACCGCTGGATAAACACGCCATTGCCGATGCCGAACGCAATTTACGCAACGCCATGATCAAGCAAGGCACCCTCAAACAAAGCCTGATGGATGCCAAAAGCACCTTAAAAAGCCTGATGACCACCTTTATTGACCGCCTCGGCAATTTAACCGAAAGCACCGGCGACTATCACACCAAGATTGAAGGCTACAGCCAAAAAATCAGCGGCACCGACAACATTACCGAATTAAGCCATATTCTGTCCGACATCATGCAGGACACCAGAGTGATACAGGCCAGCGCACAACGCACCCATGAAGAATTGCTGTCTACGCGCAAACAAGCCACCGAGGCCGAAGAGCGCGTTAAAAAGCTGGAACGCGAGCTTGAATCTGTCAGCGAACTGGTACGTGAAGACCAGCTGACAGGTGCACTCAACCGCCGCGGTATGGAAGAAACCATAGAACGCGAATTTAAACGTACCGAACGTTCCGCCACCCCTATCAGTCTCGCCCTGCTGGATATCGACAACTTCAAGCAGCTAAATGACACCCTGGGTCACCAGGGTGGCGATGAAGCACTGGTACATTTAACCAAAGTTATTAAAGAAACTTTGCGCCCGACCGATAGTGTTGCCAGGTATGGCGGTGAAGAATTTATTATTGTACTGCCGGATACCGGCATGCAAACGGCTATGGAAATTCTGGAGCGCCTGCAGCGTGAACTGACCAAAAAATTCTTCCTGCACAACAATGAGCGCAAACTCATTACTTTTAGTGCCGGTGTCGCCTTGCGTGATGCAGAAGAAGATCAGGAAGACCTGATCGGACGTGCCGACAAAGCCATGTACCATGCCAAAAAAACCGGCAAAAACCGTGTGGTAGCTGCAACATGATACAAATGAAACAACAACTTAAAAATATTTACCCTGCCAGGCCTAAAGTTTCCCCCTAACTCTCCGATAACTGAAATAACGGCGGTTGATGTGCCTGCAACACCAGGCAAACCGCAGTGAATGGCAATAGTGCCTAGTTACAAAATCAAGCTAAAGGAGAATTATCATGGCAGCAGTCATCAACACCAACAACGTGTCGCTCAATGCGCAGCGTAACCTGGGCACATCGCAGGCATCTTTAGCGACTTCGCTGCAGCGCTTGTCATCCGGTATGCGCATCAACAGCGCTAAGGACGACGCGGCGGGATTGGCGATTTCTGACCGTATGACTTCACAGATCCGCGGCTTGGATCAGGCACGTCGCAACGCAAACGACGGCGTATCTTTGGCGCAGACAGCTGAAGGTGCATTGAGCACCGCCGGCGACATGCTGCAGCGTATCCGCGAACTGTCAGTGCAATCTGCCAACGCCACCAACTCCACGACTGACCGTGCCGCGTTGCAGTCTGAAGCCAACCAGCTGACCTCTGAATTGGATCGCCTGGCATCAACCACCCAGTTTAACGGCCAGAATCTGCTGGACGGTACCTTTGGCTCCGTTAACTTCCAGGTAGGCGCAAATGCCAACCAGACTATTACTGCGACTACCGGCAACTTCCGTACCGCAAACTTTGGTAACTACCGTATCGGTGCCAGCGTGGCCAGCACCAGCGGTGGCTTTGGCGACCTGACCAACGGCAGCAAAGCCAATGCCATAGGTTCCAGCGCTTCGGAAACCAGCCGTATCCAGGGTGGCCAGTTCACCATCAACGGTTCGGCCGGTACTGCCACAATTGATGTAAAAGAAGGCGACACCGCCAAAAACGTGGCTTCGATGATCAACGCCAAAGCTGGCGTTACCAACGTAAAAGCACAGGCACGCACAGAGTTCGACCTCAGCAATTTGTCTACAGGCAGTGGCTTCTCACTTGAGGTTAAATCCAACAACTCTACACCAGTGACAATCTCCTTTGCCACCGGCGCAGTGGCCAACGCGGACGGTCTGGCCGCGGGTATTAAAGCCTTTAACGACGTTTCTTCGACCACAGGCGTAACTGCACAACTGAACAAGGGAGGCAATGGCATCACTTTGGTTAATGCCACCGGTGAAAACATCGACATCACCAACAAATCCACCGTTGCCTCGCTGAATGTAGGCGGTACTGATGTTGCCAGCATGCAGGATGCAGAAAACAGCAAGGGTAACAATGAAGACGGCTCGGACAAGAAGGTAACAACGAGCGCCGTAGGTACCGGTCATCTGGTGTTGGATTCAAGCAAATCATTTGGTTTGTCCAACGTATCTAACCAGACCGACTTTTTCAACGATGCTTCAGCTTCTTCTCAATTGCAAAGCGTTGCCCAGGTTGACATCTCCAGTGTAGACGGTGCCAGCCGCGCAATCAGCCAGATTGATTCTGCGTTGGGTGCGGTAAGTGACCAGCGTTCATCGTTCGGTGCCTTGCAGGCGCGCTTCAGCAGCGTGATTTCAACCCTGCAGGTTTCCGGCGAAAACGTAACTGCCGCCCGCAGCCGCATTATGGATACCGACTTCGCACAAGAAACAGCCAACCTGACACGTGGCCAGATCTTGCAACAGGCTGGTACTGCAATGTTGGCGCAGGCTAACCAGGTGCCTAACGGCGTACTGGCCCTGTTGAGATAAACAGGCCTGACAGTGGGAACGTAAGTTCTCACTGCGCAGAAACTGGTTGAATTTTTTATTAAGTAGTTTTAACTTAGGGAACCTCTGAAAACATACCGGCTCGAAAACACAAGAATTAGCGTGTTTTCAGAGGTTCCTTAGGCTACCGGACAAAGTATCCTGTTCTAACCTGCGCCAAGGCGGATGGACAGACAGGAAGAGATCAGCAATAAACTGCTGGTTCAAAGGTTAAAGTGTAGTTGTCGCAAAGGAGATAAAGTCATGTCTACACAACATATTAATAGCGCCATATCCTCACGCAGCATGCCTGCGGATAGTGCGCCTGTTGCTGCAGTACAAAGAAAAGCGGTACCCAGCGATCAATCGGCGGGCGTGGCGAAAGCCGCACCCTCACCCGAACAGATCAAAAATATGGTTGAAAATGCCAACAAGGCCATGGACAAATCCAATTCCAGCCTGGAGTTTAGCGTGGACAACGCAACCAATAAAACCATCATCAAAGTCACTGAAGCTCAGTCGGGCAAAGTTATCATGCAATTCCCTTCTGAAGAAATGCTGTCGGTTACCCGTGCGATCGATCATGCACAGCGTCCGCAGCAAGGCTTGCTGTTGAAGGAAAAAGCCTAAAGGGGCATTGATATGGCTATTGCAGGTGCAAATTTGGACGTGAATGGCATTGTTAGCCAACTCATGTCCATAGAACAGCGCCCAGTGGCTGTGCTCAACAAAAAAGAGGCCGATTATCAGTCCAAGATTTCCGCTTATGGTGGAATTACCGGCGCCTTATCCAGTTTTCAAACCTCGGTTCAGGATTTAAACCATCTTGAGAAGTTCCAGGCACTGAAAGCCACGCCATCGGATGCCACCGTGTTTACTGCCACAGCTGCAGAAAATGCAGCTACCGGCAATCACACGATAAGCGTGTCATCCCTGGCGCAGGCACAAAAGCTGGTTGCCACAGGCCAGCTGGACGACACTGCGCATATAGGCAGCGGGGAAGCAACCAAGCTAACTTTTGATTTTGGCAGCATAACCGGTGGCACTTTTGACAAAGCCAGCGGAAAATTCAAGGAAGCCAGTTTTAACGCCAGCGGCCAGGGCAGCAAAACCATCACTATCGATAACAGCAACAACACGTTGCAGGGTATCCGTGATGCAATCAACAATGCCAAGATAGGTATCACTGCCAGCGTGATTAACAATGGCAGCGATAGCCCCTTTGTGCTGACACTCAGCTCTGCCAGCAGTGGACAAAACAGCAGCCTGAAAGTCTCGGTTGAAGGTGACAAAGAGATCGGCAGCTTGCTGGCCAACGACCCTGCAGGGACACAAGCCATGGCGCAAACCGTGGCCGCGCAGGACGCAGTGTTTAACGTTGACGGCGTCACGGTACATAAACCCAGCAACTCGGTCAGCGAGGTCATTCCAGGCGTGACCATGGAGCTGCTAAAAACCGCTGAAACTCCGGTCACCCTCAATGTAACGCGCGATTCAAGCACTGTTTCTACACTGGTACAGAGCTTTATCAAAGGTTACAACGACCTGAATAAAACGCTGCAGGATCTCTCCTCATACAACAGCGAGACCAAACAGGGCGCTGTGTTGCAGGGTGATTCCACCGTGCGCCTGTTGCAATCACAGCTAAAAAGCGTCCTCAACACCCCGGTCAGCAACACCGGCGGGGCCTACACCACGCTGTCACAAGTTGGCATTACCTTCCAGAAAGATGGCAGCCTGGCTGTGGACACTTCCAAGCTGAATGCCGCTATCGAGAAAAATCCGACCGACGTTGCCAGCCTGTTTGTCACCGTAGGCAAACCATCTGACCCGCTGTTGTCATTCAACACCGCTGACAGCAACACCAAAGCCGGCACTTTCCCAGTCAAGATCAACCGGCTGGCCACCCACGGCAGCTTTGCCGGTTGCGAGGATGTTGACACCCTGACGATTAAGAGCGGAAAGAATGACGAATTAAATGTCACCGTCGATGGCGTTACTGCCGCCATCACACTGACACCGGGCGAATATACCGAGGACAATCTGGCCAAGGAAATCCAGTCCAAAATCAACGGCGCATCGACGATATCAGCTGCCGGCGTTTCTGTATCGGTGATACATGACCGCTACGGCATCGTGATCACCTCCAATTCCTACGGCTCAAAATCTACCGTGGATGTCACCGGCAACGGCGCATGGAACCTGATGGGTGAAGACCCCATCTGCACCATAGGCTGGGATGTCGAAGGCACGATCAACGGCACTACGGCCAAGGGAACCGGACAGGTACTGACGGCAACCGACGGTGCCGCACTGGGGGTAAAAGTAACGGTAAAAGGCGGCAATGAAGGCGAACGCGGCCAGGTCAATTATTCCCAGGGTTACGCATACAAACTGAACAATTTTCTCACCTCGATGCTGTCCAAGGAAGGCCCGCTGGAAGGACGCAAAAACGGTATTAACACCAGCATCAAAGATATCGCCAGTCATCGCGACACCATACAGCAGCGCCTGCCCTTACAGGAGGCGCGCTATCGCAAACAATACTCATCGCTGGAAACCATGCTGAGCAATATGGGAAAAACCAGCTCCTATTTGTCACAACAACTGGCCAACTTGCCCAGACCGTATTAACCGGAGATTATCATGAACAACAATACTGCATTGAATGCCTATAAAAACGTTGGACTCGAATCCGGTGTTGCCGCAGCAGACCCGCACAAACTGATTTTAATGCTCTACCAGGGCGCTATTTTGGCCATTAGCTCGGCTAAAAACCAGATGCTGCGCGAACAAATTGCCGCCAAAGGCGCTTCCATCTCCAAAGCCATCAAGATTATCGACGAAGGCCTGAAAGCCTGTCTGGATGTAAAAGCCGGCGGCGAGATCGGACAAAACCTGTATGAGCTGTACGACTATATGAACCAGCGTCTGCTCATCGCCAACCTGAAAAATGACCCGGCCCTGCTGGATGAAGTCAGCGGTTTGCTCAACGAGCTTAAAGGCGCATGGGAAAGCATACGCCCCGGCAAACCGGCACCCTACGCCGACACACCCGGCATGGCGATAACCGCAGCGCTGGTTCAGGAAAAAAAAGCAGCACCCGCACCACAAAACACCAACGCTAAACAAGCAGTATTAATGTACGGAAGAATGTAAACCATGAATTCAGTCATCGACAATTACCAGCAACTCTCCAACCTCACAGGACAAATGCGCATGGCCGCAATGCACGGCGCATGGGATCAGCTGGTAGAGCTGGAACAGCAATGCAGCCAGTATGTGGCCCTGATGCAGCAGCAGGATCTTGCCCCCGTGGATGAAAGCATGCGTCTGCAAAAAGTTGCACTCATCACCAAAATTCTGGCCGACGATGCCGCTATCCGTGACCAGACGCTGCCCTGGATGGCACAGCTGCAACGCAAAATTCAAGTAACCCGCAAAGAGCAAAAAGTGCAGCAGGCTTACACCGTTAACTACTGAAAGCTCATTGCACGCTACGCCCCGTGCAACTTTAACTTTTTTCAGCATACACTCCAGGCATGATACCCGCCGATGCCCTAAACTCTGTAAAAGCCCTGGGACTGGCGCAGAAGCCGCTGGTAACAGCGACCTCTGCGGTCAACCCGGCACTTTTTGAGCCAGGGCAAAAATACCAGGCGAGTGTGCAGGCACAACTTGCGCCCGGCATATTCAAAGTCAAAGTGGGCGAGCAACTGATGCAACTGCAGCTCCCCGGCAATATTCGCAGCGGCGATACCCTCATGCTGCAAGTGGTTGCCCTGCTACCTCGCCTGACCTTCACCATGGCGACTTCGGCAAACCCGCTGTCCACTGCCGAGCAGCTCAGTGCTACCGCACGTTTACTGTCGTCACTGACGCAACAACCCTATACTAAAAACTACGTACCTTCGATTAATAGCGCGCCGTTGTGGACCGGAGGCAGCGAATTTCCAGACAGCAGCGAACTTGCCAGCAAACTGCACACAGCGCTCAGTCAGAGCGGATTGTTTTACGAATCACACCAGGCACAATGGTTGGCAGGCGCCCGCAACACCGCTCAATTGATGCAAGAGCCGCAAAACCAGGCACCCGACAAAGTCAAAGCCGCTTTTGCGGACAATGAAAACAGCACAAACGCCACAGAAAACAATGCAAATCCGGGGCCGGCGCGGATCTCGATACCCGGCATCCCCGACCATCTGCAGCCGCTTATTCAGCAACAGCTTAACGCGCTGGATACCCGGCAAGTACAGTGGCAAGGCCAGGTATGGCCGGAGCAGGAAATGCACTGGAAAATACACGAGGAATCCGCACGTTCCGCCAGTGGCGAAGAGGGGCGGCAGTGGGTTACACAAATACAACTCACCCTGCCCAATCTGGGCGCAGTAAACGCGACCCTGCGATTTAGTAACGGCAGCGTCAATCTGTTGCTGGACGCTGAAGAAGAAGCCACCCGCAGCACGCTGGGCGCTGCCAGCACCCAACTGATAGCCGCCATGTCCGAGCGCGGCATCAAGGTTGCAGCCACACAAATCAAGCAGCCTGGACAGGAGCGCGACGATGCAGCCGGATAAACGCAAAGCCGCCATCGCCCTGGCCTATCAGGCTGGTGATAGCGCCCCCAAGGTAGTGGCCAAGGGACGCGGGCTGATCGCCCAGGCGATTATCGAACGCGCCAAGGAACATGGGGTTTATGTGCATGAATCGGAAGACCTGGTGGGCATACTGATGCAAGTAGAGCTGGACGAGAACATCCCGCCGCAGCTATATCAGGCAGTGGCAGAGCTACTGGCCTGGCTATACCGGCTGGAACGGGGAGAAACTCCCGCTATTTGACCCGTGACAGGATGGAACAGCGCGTTATAATTGCCTACGTACCAAACCGGGCACACAAAGCACAAGCAATTAACGACATGTCCATCACATCACTGACAGTAGAAAAATTTAACGACGGCGACGAAGACAAGTACCTGATCCGCTCGCCCAAGGAAATCCAGCTTATCTTGCATGCGATTGCGCAAAAAAAATTGCCCGCCGTGGTCTATTTTAATGACGAGCAAAATTTCATTAAAACCATCATTCTGACCGCCAATGAAAAAGGCATCTGGATAGATGTCGGCCCCAATGAGCATGACAACAAACGCATCCTCAAACATGAGGACATCACCGTGGTCAGCATGCACCAGGGCGCAAAAATACAGTTTTCCTGCAAACACATAGAGATGGCGGTATATGCCGCGCACCCGGCGTTTTACTGCCCCCTGCCGCAGGGTATGTTACGCCTGCAGCGCCGCGACTATTTCCGCCTGCCGATACCCATGGACATGCCGCTGAAATGCCTGGTCACACCCAAATCAGACAAGCCGGCGGATCCCGTTGAGATCACCATTATGGATATCAGCATTGGTGGCGTTGCCCTGGTGTGCAAGGAGCAATACGTCAAACTGGAGGCGGGCGAACTCTACCCTGCTTGCCATATCGAATTACCCGGCATAGGTACGCTGGTGGCTGATGTGCAGGTGCGCAACCTGTTTGATGTAACCTCGCCCAACGGTTTGATCACCAAACATGCCGGCTGCGAATTTGTGCAGCTGGACGGCAAAATGAGCATGTTGTTGCAACGTTATGTCGGCATGATGCAAAGCCGATTGTCAGGGCGCTAAACAGAGCGCAACGGCCCTGTTCGAGCGCATGCCGGCCCACTACATCGAGCAGAGGATCATCGCATGAGCAGCAAGCACGCCACACACACTTACCATCCTCTGCATGAAGACGGCGCAGAGCCGCATTACCTCGGCCAGTTTATTCCGCTGCATTACCACCACAATATGCTTAAAGATGACAACCGCATGAGTAACTTCAAGGCGGCCATCGAGCATCTGGTTTTTCCCGGCGCCAAAGTTCTGGAACTGGGCGGCGGCACCGGCGTACTCTCCTGTTTTGCGGCGGGCAAAGCCAGCAAGGTGTGGTGCGTAGAAATGAATCCGGATCTGGTGGCGGAATCACGCCGTTTTCTTGCGCTGAACCCCTCCGGGCACAAAGTCGAAGTCATCCATGCCAATGCGTTTGAATATTTGCCGCCGGAACCTGTAGATGTTGTGATTTGCGAAATGATACATGTCGCCATGCTGCGTGAAAAACAGGTGGAAATGATAGAGTCGTTCAAGCAGCGCTATGTGGCGAAATTCGCTGCCGCCCTGCCGGTATTTATTCCGGAAGCGGTAATAATGGCGGTACAGCCGCTACAGCAGGATTACAATTTTCATGGCTTTCATGCGCCCATCATCCAGTTCCAGCGTCCCGGCAGCAACCTGCCCTGCAGCACAGAACTGGCCGCACCCGTCGTGTATAGCACACTGGATTTGGCCCAGAGCAACTCGCAGACAGTGCAATGGCAAGGCAGCTTCAGCATCGAACAAAGCGGCCAGGTCAACGCGCTGCGTTTTATTACCAAAAATATTTTGGCGGTACAGCAGGCACAGGGCAGCACCATAGACTGGCTGATCGACTATTTGGTATTGCCGCTGGAACAGAGTGTTAGCGTGCGCGCGGGCGACCTGCTGCAGGTGTCGTTTGCATATAAAACCGGCAGCCCGATACGCGCACTGGAACGCAGCATGCGCGTCAGTCTGCAAGCATAAGCGCGCAACAACCCCGGCTAAACCTGCATATTCATTATATCGTTATAGGCTGCCACCACCTTATTGCGCACCTGCACCGTGGTTTGCAGGGAAATATTGGCCTTTTGCATCGCAATCATGGTGTCGCTCAGGCTTACCTTGTCGTCACCCATGACAAAAGCATGCTGCATGTCAGTAGCCTGATTTTGCGCCTGTGCCACACTGTCCAGTGAAGATTTGAGCAGACTGGCGAAATCCGCCCCGCCAGGTGCCGCAGCTTCTTTCAGTTTTGCCAGCCCGCCGCCCTGTGCCGTGGCCGCCACGCTGCGCATCTCTGCCAGGATACCGTCTATTTTGGAAACATTCATGGTTTACCTCCATTCCTATGATTGGGTGTACGATAACAGCCTGACGACAGTAGCAAAACCGGAATAGCGCTTAAATTCTCCCGCTTTTCATCACACCACATTTCCTTTGCAAGCAGATAATACGCAACATGAGATATTTGGGTGCACAAAATTACTGGCGAAACTATGGCAACTAATCCGACCCCCACTGAAAACAACCAGATTATTCCTGACGGAGCTGAAGTCAAGCTGGTAGAAGAACCGACTGAGTCACTTCTGCGAGATCTGGCCAAAATGAGTTCCTGGCACAAAGTCATTGTGCTGATGGCGATTGCAGCCTTTGTCACCATTATTATCACCATCTGGATGTGGTCCCAGGCGGCCGATTACCGTGTGCTTTACAGCAACCTGTCCGACAGCGACGGCGGCACCATCATCGAAACCCTGCAACAGCAGAATATTCCCTATAAATTCACCGAGGGCGGCGGTACCATCCTGGTGCCCGCCGACAAGGTACATGAAATCCGCCTGCGCCTAGCCGCACAGGGCCTGCCCAAAGGTGGTACGGCCGGTTTCGAGCTGATGGAAAACCAGAAATTCGGCACCAGCCAGTTCCTGGAGCAGGTTAACTACCAGCGTTCACTTGAAGGTGAACTGGCACGCTCAATCCAAACCCTGGGTTCGGTGCAGAGCGCGCGCGTGCATCTGGCCATCCCCAAGCCATCGGTATTTGTTAAAGAACAGCAAAAGCCCAGCGCCTCTATCATTCTGACACTGCGCTCCGGCCGTGCCCTCGATGTAGGCCAGGTCAACGCCATCGTGCACCTGGTTTCCAGCAGCATCCCCAATCTGCCACCGGCCAATGTCAGCGTGATCGACCAGCAGGGTACCCTGCTTAGCGCGGTACGCGAGGCCACCGATTCGCTGGATGCCACCCAGCTGAAATACGTGCACCAGATCGAGCAGGACTACATCAAGCGCATAGAAGATATTTTAATCCCCCTGATAGGCTCGCAAAACGTGCGCGTGCAGGTCACTGCCGACATTGATTTTTCACAGACTGAACAAACAGCGGAAAGTTATTCCCCAAACCAGCCGCCAAACAAGGCTGCCATACGCAGCCTGCAGACCAGCGAAGCCAAAAACGAAACCGTTAACCCGGCCGGTGTACCCGGTGCACTCTCCAACCAGCCGCCGGTTCCCGCCACCGCGCCCCTTGTGACGCCTGCCAGCGCAGTGGCAGCAGCCACTGCCGACAACAGCAGCATGCACAAGGAAGCCACCACCAACTTTGAAGTGGACCGCACCATACGCTACACCAAGCTGCCCGTGGGCAGCCTGCGCCGCCTGTCGGCCGCGGTGCTGATCAACAACCGCGCGGTAACCGACAGCAAGGGTAAAACCGTCTCCAAACCGTTCACCCCGGCAGAGCAGGTGCAGCTGAATAACCTGGTGCGCAATGCAATGGGTTTCAATACCCAGCGCGGCGACAGCCTGAACATCCTGAACAGCGCATTTACAGAAACGCCGGAAGTGCAAGAGCCGGAAATACCACTGTGGAAACAGCCGGAAATGATTGCACTGGCCAAGGAATTCCTCAAATACATATTCCTCTCTATCGCCGGCTTGTATATATTATTCGGCATCCTGCGGCCTATTCTCAGAAAATACATAGAGATTTTCCGCGGCCCCAAGGAGAAAGAAGAAGCGGCCGATACGCCAGACCCTGCTGAAGAAATCAGGGAAATGGCCAGAGAATTTGAACAAAAAGCCAGAGACAGAGATGCCTCCTACGAGGGCAGTGTGCAACAAGCCAAACAAATGGCGCAACAAACACCAAAAATTGTCGCGTCAGTGGTACAAGACTGGGTGAATGACTGATGAGCCACGACGGAACAATGAAGGGCGCAATCCTGCTGCTGACTCTGGGTGAACAAGAGGCGGCAGAAGTGCTGAAATTTCTTGAACCCAAAGAGGTGCAAAAGGTCAGTGCGGCCATGGTTACACTGCGCAATCTGTCTAAAGAACAGATATATGACGTGTTTGAAGAGTTTCATGAAAACGCGTTGCAAAAAACCACCATCGGCATGGACTCCAGCGCGTACATCCGCAATATGCTGACGCAGGCACTGGGCAGCCACAAGGCCGCAGGCCTGCTCGACCGCATCTTGCACAATAACGACACCACCGGCATTGAAAGCCTGAAGTGGATGGAACCCCATGCCATCGTCGACCTGATTCAGGGCGAACATCCGCAAATTATTGCCACCATCCTGGTACACCTGGAGCCCGACCAGGCTTCCAGCATCCTCAACCTGCTGAGCGACCGACTGCGCAACGATGTCATGTTGCGCATTGCCACGCTGGACGGTGTGCAGCCGATTGCGCTGCACGAGCTGAACGAAGTGTTTACCAAAATGCTGTCCGGTGCCGCCAGTAAAAAATTCACCCGCGGCGGCGTTAAAACCGCGGCCGAAATTCTTAACTTTGTCGGCAGCAGCACCGAGTCTTCGGTCATAGAAAACGTGCGCTCGGTCGATCCCGACCTGGCACAAAAGATCCAGGACCAGATGTTCGTGTTCGACAACCTGCTGACCATAGACGACCGCAGCATCCAGCTGATTTTGCGCGAAGTGCAGTCCGAATCGCTGATTATCGCGCTCAAAGGCTGCAGCGAGCCGGTGCGAGAAAAAATCTTCAAAAATATGTCACAGCGCGCTGCCGAGACCCTGCGCGAAGATCTGGAATCCAAAGGTCCGGTCAAAATCAGCGAAGTGGATGCGGAGCAAAAAGGCATACTCAAAGTAGCGCGCCGCCTGGCTGACGAAGGCCAGATTACCCTGGGTCCAAAGGGAGACGAGGCATATGTCTAAAGCGGGCATCATTAAGGAAGCGCAAGCCAGCTATCCGCGCTGGGAGATGCAGGACTTCAATCCGCCGCCACCGCCCCCGCCCCCGCGCATTGTGCCCGAGGTGATATTGCCGACCGCGGGCGAGATTGAAGAAATCCAGCGCCAGGCACATGAAGAGGGTTACCAGGCCGGCTATGCCGAAGGCGCGCAACGCATGACCGAGTTGCTGAATGCACTTGAACAGGCGCTGCAGCAAAGCGACAACAGCATCGCACAGGACCTGCTCGATCTGTCGCTGGGAATTGCGCAACAAATGGTGCTGCAAACCATCAAAAGCAAACCCGAAGTCCTGCTGAATATTATTCGCGAGGCGATTGCCAGCCTGCCGCACTTTAGCCAGGGCGCACATTTGCTGCTGCACCCCGCTGATGCAGAGCTGGTGCGCAGCAGCATGGGTGAACAACTTGCGCATAGCGGCTGGAAAATTTTTGAAGATGCGCAAATCGAGCGCGGCGGCGTGCGCGTGGACACCGCGCACAGCCAGATTGACGCCACGGTGGCCAATCGCTGGCAACGCATCGTTGCTGCAATAGGGCAGGACAGCTCATGGATACAGGAATAAATTTACACCGCCAACGCTGGCAAAACCTGTTGCACAGTTGCAACGATGCGGTGGCGCACAGCAGCCCGCTGCTCACCAGCGGTCGCCTGACCCGGGTAACCGGCATGGTCATGGAAGCCGTCGGCCTGCGTCTGCCGGTGGGCAGCACCTGCGTAATCGAACTGCCTAACAACCGTATTGAAGCGGAAGTGGTAGGCTTTGCCGGTGAAAAATTATTTCTGATGCCTGAAAACGATGTGCAGGGACTGTTGCCCGGTGCACGCGTGGTGCCTGCGGAAATTGCCCAACCCGGCATGTTGCCGGGGCAACACCCTACCCCGCGCCGGCGCGGTGCCGATCTGGCGCGACATTTGCCGGTAGGCGATATGCTGCTGGGGCGCGTGCTCGATGGCGCCGGGCGCCCGCTGGATCAGCTGGGAGCACTTGCCGCCGGCCCCAGCGCCCCCTTGCAAAGCCGTCCTATTAATCCGCTGGAGCGCGCCGCGATCAAAGACTCGCTGGACGTGGGCGTGCGCGCGATCAACAGCCTGTTAAGCGTAGGCCGCGGCCAGCGCATGGGACTGTTTGCCGGCAGCGGCGTGGGGAAAAGCGTGCTGCTGGGCATGATGGCGCGCTACACCAGTGCGGATGTCATCGTGGTGGGACTGATCGGCGAACGCGGCCGCGAGGTGAAAGAATTTATCAACAACATACTTGGCCCCGAAGGCATGGCGCGTTCCGTGGTGGTTGCAGCGCCGGCCGACACCAGCCCCCTGATGCGCATGCAGGGCGCGGCTTACGCCACCACCATCGCCGAATATTTCCGCGATGAAGGCAAAAACGTACTGCTGATTATGGACTCGCTTACCCGCTACGCCA
>Ga0315270_10000931_pt1 | contig 15747 bp, 11 predicted proteins | sample C1_bottom_MG_FD_204932 | JGI IMG/M metagenome (GOLD analysis project Ga0315270, IMG submission 204932) | Sediment microbial communities from Yellowstone Lake, YNP, Wyoming, USA - C1_bottom | ecosystem: Environmental > Aquatic > Freshwater > Lake > Sediment | place: USA: Wyoming | collected... | reverse complement strand
CGGGATCGGTTGAATTGCCGGCCGGCACTGAAATGGTGATGCCGGGCGATAACGTCTCGATCACGGTTGCGCTGATTCAGCCGATCGCGATGGAAGAAGGCCTGCGCTTCGCGATTCGCGAAGGTGGTCGTACCGTCGGCGCCGGTGTTGTTGCCAAGATTGTTGAGTAAGGCGTAAGGGCGAGGCGTGCCTCGCCTCTATAGAAATTAGGTCAGTAGCTCAATTGGCAGAGCGTCGGTCTCCAAAACCGAAGGTTGGGGGTTCGAGGCCCTCCTGGCCTGCCAGGTTTGTCGCGATGTGCGGCGCCGGTGGGTGTACCAAGAAATTAGAGATACAGAAAATACATGGCCGATAAAATAAAATTGTTTGTAGCGATCCTGTTGTTGGTTGCGGGCTTGGCGGGTTTTTATCTGCTGGGCGATAAGCCAATGGTGGTGCGTATCCTGGTGGTCTTGGGTGGCGTGGCTGGAGCTGGTGTGGTGGCGAGCCTTACACAGTCAGGCCGTCAATTCATGGGATTTGCCAAGGAATCTGTGGATGAGGCCAAGCGCGTGGTTTGGCCGACGCGCAAAGAAGCGATGCAAACTACTGGGATCGTATTTGTGTTTGTGGTGTTGATGGCACTGTTTATTTTCGGTGTCGATAGCCTGTTGGCGACGATTGTTCGAACCATTACAAGTCGGGGTGCATGATGACCACCAAACGTTGGTACGTGGTGCACACCTATTCCGGTTTTGAGAAAAGTGTGCAGCGCACCTTGGATGAGCGTATCAAGCGTGCGCATTTGGAAGATTCTTTTGGTCAGATTTTAGTGCCAGTCGAGGAAGTGGTTGAGATGAAATCCGGCCAAAAATCGATCAGCGAGCGTAAGTTTTTCCCCGGCTATGTGCTGGTGGAAATGGACATGAACGAAGATACTTGGCACTTGGTCAAGGATGTGCCCAAGGTCACTGGTTTTATTGGGGGTTCGGCTGCGAAGCCCACTCCAATCACCGAAAAAGAAGTGCAATCCTTGATGCAGCAGATTCAGGAGGGTGTTGAAAAGCCCAAGCCGAAAGTGTTGTTCGAAGTGGGCGAATCAGTGCGCGTCACCGATGGCCCGTTTATCGATTTTCACGGCAACGTGGAAGAGGTCAACTACGACAAGAGCAAGCTGCGCGTATCGGTCTTGATCTTTGGCCGCGCAACGCCGGTGGAACTGGATTTCGGTCAAGTAGAGAAGTCCTAAGATTTAAAAATGGCGCGCCGCGAGCCATAAAACAGCGGCAAGAGGAGCGTGAGTAGGGGCATCTAGTAGGAATTACTAGGCAACGAAAGCGCGCTACCACTCAATTGAAATAGGAGCCATCATGGCAAAGAAAATCGTCGGCTACGTCAAGCTGCAAGTACCGGCAGGCAAAGCTAATCCTAGCCCGCCTATCGGCCCCGCGCTCGGTCAGCGCGGTCTTAATATCATGGAATTCTGCAAGGCCTTCAATGCTCAAACTCAGGGCTTGGAGCCGGGTTTGCCGATCCCCGTCGTGATTACCGCCTACGCGGACAAGAGCTTCACCTTCATCATGAAGACGCCGCCCACTACGGTGCTCATCAAGAAGGCGCTTAAGCTCGACAAGGGTAGCCCAAAACCGCACCTAGACAAGGTTGGCAAGCTCACGCGCCAACAGGCGGAAGAAATCGCCAAGGTCAAAATGCCGGATCTTACCGCCGGTGATATGGATGCCGCAGTACGCACAGTTGCCGGCAGCGCCCGCAGCATGGGCGTGGTTATGGAGGGTTAAGCATGGCGATCTCAAAACGTTTAAAAGCATTGCTGGTTAAGGTCGATCGTAATAAGAATTATGCGTTGGACGATGCGCTGAAACTGGTGAAAGAAACCGCTAGCGCCAAATTCAATGAATCTGTGGATGTGGCGATCAACCTGGGCGTGGATGCGCGCAAATCGGATCAATTGGTGCGCGGTTCGTTGGTGTTGCCTAAAGGCACCGGTAAGAGCGTACGCGTTGCCGTATTTGCTCAAGGCGCAGCCGCCGAAGCAGCGAAAGCTGCGGGTGCGGACATAGTCGGTTTTGACGATCTGGCAGCGCAAGTCAAAGAAGGCAAGATGGATTTCGATATCGCCATCGCCACTCCTGACGCGATGAAAGTCGTCGGCCAGCTAGGTCAGATTTTGGGTCCGCGCGGTTTGATGCCGAACCCAAAAGTCGGCACCGTGACACCGAACGTGGCGCAAGCCGTTGCCAACGCCAAGGCTGGTCAAGTGCAGTACCGCACCGACAAGGCGGGTATCGTGCAATGCACCATCGGTCGTGCCTCGTTTGCAGTGGAAGACTTGAAAACCAATATGTTGGCTCTGGTCGAGGCGCTGAATAAGGCCAAGCCATCGGCCTCCAAGGGCGTGTACTTAAGAAAAGTTTCCGTCTCCAGCACCATGGGAGTCGGGATTCGGGTTGATCAAGGCTCGCTGACTGGCTAATGAATTAGCTGGGCAGCGTGCCTGAAAAAAGAACTTTGGTCCTGGTCACTTGACTGGCTGCCATATCTCCGGCGGTTACCGAGCGCAACTCTGGTAACCGACGGGGATGGGTGGCCGGGTTGAGTGACAGGGGTTATCAAAGACCGTAGGGGCTCGCAAGAGCTTAATACTGGGAAGCGGTTTTAGAGCTTGGATTGCAGTTTTACTGCCGCCCGATGCCTGAAGCCTGACACCTGAACCCAACGCAGATGGCGTATCCGAAGACAGGACGACAGTATTAAAGCCGTTCTCCTGCCGACAGGTCGCCGACTCGCAACCGAGTTTTGGTTGCATTCGACGTAAGGAGGTACCGTGGGTCTCAACTTAGAGAAGAAGCAGGAAGTCGTGGCTGAAGTAAGCGCGCAATTGGCGCAAGCGCAGTCCATTATTCTTGCAGACTACCGCGGCCTGGAAGCGGTTGATATGACGAAGTTACGTGCGAAAGCGCGTGCCTCCGGCGTGTATTTCCGTGTGCTGAAAAACTCTCTGGTACGGCGTGCCGTCGCGGACACCCCATTTGCTCAGCTCGCTGAACAAATGGTTGGTCCGCTGGCGTTTGCAATTTCCGCTGACCCGGTAGCTGCTGCAAAAGTGCTGAATGATTTTGCCAAAGGCAATGAACATTTCGCGATCAAAGGCGGTGCCATGCCCAATGTGGTGATGGGACCGAAGGAAGTCGGAAGTCTGGCTAACCTGCCCTCGCGTGATGAATTGCTGGCCAAACTCATGGGTACCATGCAGGCGCCGGTCACGAAATTCGTGCAAACGCTCAATGAAGTGCCAAGCCGGTTTGTTCGCACGCTTGCCGCAGTTCGCGACAAGCAACAACAGGCTGCTTAAACCAACCGATTCGGAATTTTTAGGAGAACAAAATGGCTTTATCTAAAGCAGATGTACTGGACGCAATTGGTAGCATGAGCGTTCTTGAGCTGTCCGAGCTCATTAAAGAAATGGAAGAGAAGTTTGGTGTTTCCGCTGCTGCTGCTGTGGCTGTGGCTGCTGCCCCAGCTGCTGGTGGCGGTGCTGCTGCTGAAGAACAAACTGAATTCACCGTGATGTTGATGGCCGCTGGCGAGAAAAAAGTCGAAGTCATCAAAGTCGTGCGCGCAATCACCGGTCTGGGCTTGAAAGAAGCCAAAGACCTGGTAGACGGCGCCCCGAAAGCGGTGAAAGAAGGCGTGTCCAAGGCTGATGCCGCTGCGATCGCCAAGCAGTTGACGGACGCTGGCGCTACTTGCGAAACCAAGTAAGTCGCTTGTAATACGGTGGGCTGGTGGCCTTAAAAGGCCCCCAGCCCTTTACCGCTTTCTTGGGCCGGAGTTTTGACCCGTGTTTGAAATAAGGTCAACAATTGAAGGATTATTTCGCATTGCGCGCATGTCTTTCGGTGGTTGTCTTTAAACAGTACCAGATGTCTTACGCCCGATTCCTGTCACCGGAGATGCTATGACCTATTCTTTCGCCGAGAAGAAACGAATCCGCAAAAGCTTTGCAAAGCGCGCCAGCGTGCTGCAAGTGCCGTATTTGCTGACCACGCAGCTCGACTCCTATCGCGCGTTCTTGCAAGCCGACGCGCAGCCCAATGAGCGCAAGCCTGAAGGCCTGCAAGCAGCGTTCTTGTCGATTTTCCCGATCTCCTCCCATTCCGGCAATGCGCGCCTGGAATATGTGAGCTTTAAACTGGGCGAGCCGCCATTCGATGTTACGGAGTGTCAGCAGCGTGGTTTGACTTTCGCTGCACCACTGCGCGTCAAAGTGCGCTTGGTCATCATGGATCGCGAAGCCTCCAAGCCGACCATCAAGGAAGCAAAAGAGCAGGAAGTATACATGGGCGAAATTCCGCTCATGACAGATAACGGTTCCTTTGTGATCAATGGCACTGAGCGCGTCATCGTGTCACAGCTGCATCGCAGCCCGGGCGTGTTCTTTGAGCATGATCGCGGCAAGACCCACTCATCCGGCAAATTGTTGTTCTCCGGCCGGATCATTCCTTACCGTGGCTCCTGGCTCGACTTCGAGTTCGATCCGAAGGATTACTTGTATTTTCGTATCGATCGTCGCCGCAAAATGCCGGCGACCATCCTGCTCAAAGCCTTGGGCTATACGGTGGAACAGATACTACAAATGTTCTTCCATTTCGATACCTTCCATATCGGCAAAAAGGGCATCGAGTTCGAATTGCAGCCCGAGCGTCTGCGTGGCGAAGTGGCGCGCTTTGATTTTGTCTCCAAGGGCAAGGTAATTGTTCCGAAAGACAAGCGCATTACTGTCAAATACATTCGCGAAATTGAAGCGGCAGGTTTGAAGAAACTGGTAGTGCCGGAGGATTTTGTACTGGGTCGTATTGTGGCCAACAATATCGTCGATAAGGAAACCGGCGAAATCGTTGCAAATGCAAACGATGAAATCACCGAAGACTTGTTGAAGAAATTAGTCGAAGCTGGGGTCGGAACGATTCAGACTTTGTATACCAACGACTTGGATCAAGGCGCGTATATTTCGCAGACCTTGCGCATTGATGAGACGATCGATTTGCTGCAAGCCAAGGTGGCGATCTACCGCATGATGCGTCCTGGTGAGCCGCCAACGGAAGACGCCGTAGTGGCCTTGTTCAATCGCTTGTTCTTTGCTGAAGAGAGCTATGACCTGTCCAAGGTCGGCCGCATGAAATTCAATCGGCGTATCGGCAGCGATGAATTGGTCGGCGCAGCGACCTTGTCGCCGGAAGATATCGTGCATGTGATGCGTATTCTGGTTGAGTTGCGTAACGGTCGCGGCGAAATCGATGACATCGATCACCTCGGCAATCGCCGCGTGCGTTCCGTCGGTGAGTTGGCGGAAAATCAATTCCGCGCTGGACTAGTGCGTGTCGAGCGCGCTGTAAAAGAACGCTTGGGACAGGCTGAGTCGGATAACTTGATGCCGCATGACTTGATTAATGCCAAGCCGGTATCGGGCGCGATCAAGGAATTTTTCGGCTCGTCACAACTTTCGCAGTTCATGGATCAAACCAATCCGCTGTCGGAAATCACCCACAAGCGCCGCGTATCGGCCCTGGGGCCAGGTGGTTTGACGCGGGAGCGTGCCGGTTTTGAGGTGCGCGACGTGCACCCGACCCACTACGGTCGCGTATGCCCGATCGAAACGCCGGAAGGCCCGAACATCGGCCTGATTAACTCGCTGGCCTTGTATGCCAAGACCAATGAATACGGCTTTCTGGAAACGCCTTATCGCAAAGTGATCAACAACAAGGTATCGGACGAGATCGAATACCTGTCGGCCATCGAAGAAGGCAAGTACGTGATTGCCCAGGCCAATGCCGAACTGGATAAGGCCGGTAAGTTCAAGGAGGAATTTGTATCGTGCCGCCAGCACAACGAATTTGCCCTGACCCCGCGTGAGAAAGTGGAATACATGGACGTGGCGCCGGCACAGGTGGTGTCGGTCGCGGCCTCGCTGATTCCGTTCCTGGAGCACGATGACGCCAACCGCGCCTTGATGGGCTCGAACATGCAACGTCAAGCGGTGCCTTGCTTGCGCCCAGAAAAACCTGTGGTGGGCACAGGTATCGAACGTACTGCAGCCATCGATTCCGGCACGGTTGTGTTCGCAAAACGCGGCGGTACCGTGGATTATGTCGATGCCTCGCGGGTTGTGGTGCGCGTGCTAGACGAAGAGACGGCAGCAGGCGAAGTCGGTGTGGATATTTACACGCTGACCAAATTCACCCGTTCCAACCAGAACACCAATATCAATCAACGTCCGATTGTGAAAGTCGGCGATGTGATTGCGCGTCGTGACGTGATTGCGGATGGTGCCTCGACCGATATGGGCGAGTTGGCGTTGGGGCAAAATATGATGGTCGCCTTCATGCCATGGAATGGCTATAACTTTGAAGATTCGATCCTGATCTCTGAGCGCATGGTGGAGCAAGACCGCTACACCTCGATTCACATCGAGGAATTGACGGTCGTGGCGCGCGACACCAAGCTGGGCCCTGAAGAAATCACGCGCGACATTCCTAATCTGTCGGAACGCATGGCTGGCCGGCTGGATGAATGCGGCATTGTTTACATCGGCGCCGAAGTCGAAGCAGGTGATGTATTGGTAGGTAAAGTCACGCCGAAGGGCGAGACCCAACTTACCCCGGAAGAAAAATTGCTACGTGCGATTTTCGGCGAGAAAGCTTCTGACGTGAAAGATACTGGTCTGCGCGTGCCTTCAGGCATGGCGGGCACGGTGATCGATGTGCAAGTATTCACGCGCGAAGGCATCGAACGCGACAAGCGTGCGGCGCAGATCATCGACGACATGCTGAGCGAGTTCAAGAAGGACTTGGCCGATCGCATGCGTATCGTGGAAGAAGATGCGTTTGGCCGGATCGAGCGCTTGTTGACCAACAAAGTTGCCAATGGCGGACCGAAGAAGCTCGCCAAGGGCACCAAGCTGACCAAGGCTTACCTCGGCGAAATCAATCGTTACGATTGGTTCGATATTCGTCTGTCGAATGACGAAGCAGCGCAGCAGCTCGAAATGTTGAAAGACAGTTTGGAACAGAAGCGTCGTGAGTTCGACCAGATGTTCATCGAGAAGAAAAAGAAGCTGACCAGTGGCGACGAGTTGCCACCGGGTGTGCAAAAGATGGTGAAGGTGTATCTGGCGGTGAAACGCCGCTTGCAGCCAGGCGATAAGATGGCCGGTCGTCACGGCAACAAGGGTGTGATCTCAAAGATCGTGCCGGTAGAAGACATGCCGTATATGAAGGATGGTACGCCGGTCGATATCGTGCTCAATCCCTTGGGTGTGCCGTCACGGATGAACGTTGGTCAAATTTTGGAAACGCATTTGGGCTGGGCCGCCAAGGGCTTGGGGCTGCGCATCGGCGAAATGCTGCAAGACGCGCAGAATCTGACCGTGGGACAGTTACGTAAATATCTGGAAAAGATTTACAACAAGAGCGGCAAGATTGAAGAGCTGGACACCTTGACCGACAAGGAAATCGTCGAGTTGGCGGTGAACCTGACCAAAGGCGTGCCGTTCGCCTCACCAGTATTCGATGGTGCGACGGAAGAAGAAATCAAGGGCATGCTGGAACTCGCGGGTCTGCCGCGCTCTGGCCAGATTACGCTCTATGATGGACGCACTGGCGAAGCCTTCGAGCGCGATGTCACCGTCGGATATATGCACGTAATGAAACTGCATCACTTGGTCGACGACAAAATGCACGCGCGCTCCACTGGCCCGTACAGCTTGGTCACCCAGCAACCCTTGGGCGGCAAGGCGCAGTTCGGCGGCCAGCGTTTCGGCGAGATGGAGGTGTGGGCGCTGGAAGCGTATGGCGCCGCTTACATCTTGCAGGAGATGTTGACGGTGAAGTCAGACGACGTGAACGGACGCACCAAGATTTACGAAAATATCGTCAAGGGCGATCACAAGATCGATGCCGGCATGCCGGAATCTTTCAACGTGTTGGTGAAGGAAATCCGTTCACTGGGCATCGACATCGATCTGGTACGCAACTAAGACTATCCGGTAGGGGCGAGGCTTGCCTCGCCCGGGACGTCCCTATTTTCAGGAGTCGCACATGAAAGCACTGCTCGATTTATTTAAGCAAGTCACGCAAGAAGAAGAGTTCGATTCGATCAAGATCGCGCTCGCTTCCCCGGACAAAATTCGGTCCTGGTCCTACGGCGAAGTTAAAAAGCCGGAAACCATCAACTATCGCACCTTCAAGCCGGAGCGCGATGGCCTGTTCTGCGCCAAGATCTTTGGCCCGGTCAAGGATTACGAATGCTTGTGCGGCAAATATAAGCGCTTGAAGCACCGCGGCGTGATCTGCGAAAAATGCGGCGTTGAAGTCACCTTGTCTAAAGTGCGCCGTGAGCGCATGGCGCACATTGAGCTGGCAAGCCCGGTGGCGCACATCTGGTTCCTGAAATCCTTGCCCTCGCGCTTAGGTATGGTGCTGGATATTCCGCTACGTGACATCGAGCGCGTGTTGTATTTTGAAGCCTATGTGGTGGTTGAACCCGGCATGACACCTTTGATCCGCGGCCAGTTGCTGACGGAAGACGATTACTTGGCCAAGGTCGAGGAATACGGTGACGAATTCAAGGCGGCCATGGGCGCCGAAGGCGTACGTGATCTGTTGCGTTCAATCGACCTGAATCATGAAGTCGAGACCCTGCGCCATGATCTGGGCGCTACCAGCTCCGATACCAAGATCAAAAAAATCTCCAAGCGCCTGAAAGTGCTGGAAGCGTTCCAACGTTCCGGCATCCGTCCGGATTGGATGATCCTGGAAGTGTTACCGGTATTGCCGCCCGAATTGCGTCCGCTGGTGCCGCTGGATGGCGGTCGCTTTGCGACTTCCGATTTGAACGATTTGTATCGCCGCGTGATCAACCGCAACAACCGCTTAAAGCGCTTGCTGGAGCTGAAGGCGCCGGAAATTATCGTGCGCAACGAAAAGCGCATGTTGCAAGAATCTGTCGACTCTTTGCTGGACAATGGTCGTCGTGGCAAAGCCATGACCGGCGCCAATAAGCGCCCGCTGAAATCCTTAGCCGATATGATCAAGGGCAAGGGCGGTCGTTTCCGGCAGAACTTGCTGGGTAAACGCGTCGACTATTCTGGTCGTTCCGTGATCGTGGTCGGTCCGCAGTTGAAGCTGCACCAATGCGGCCTGCCGAAGAAAATGGCTTTGGAATTATTCAAGCCCTTCATCTTCCACAAGCTGGAAGTGCTGGGCTTGGCGACCACCATCAAGGCCGCCAAACGCGCCGTGGAACAAGAAACGGCCGAGGTGTGGGATATCCTGGAAGACGTGATTCGCGAGCATCCGGTGATGCTGAACCGCGCCCCGACCTTGCACCGATTGGGCATTCAAGCCTTTGAACCGGTGTTGATCGAGGGTAAGGCGATTCAGTTGCATCCGCTGGTCTGCGCGGCGTTCAACGCCGACTTCGACGGCGACCAAATGGCGGTACACGTGCCCTTGAGTCTGGAAGCGCAGATGGAAGCGCGTGCGTTGATGATGTCCTCCAACAACGTGCTGTCGCCGGCCAACGGCGACCCGATTATCGTGCCGTCGCAAGATATCGTGCTCGGCCTGTATTACATGTCGCGCGACCGCATTAACGCCAAGGGCGAAGGTGCGATGTTCCCGGATATCAGCGAAGTCTCTCGCGCCTATGAAACACGTATGGTCGATCTGCATGCCAAAGTAGCGGTACGCATCAAGGAGTATGACGTTGCCGCAGATGGCACCAAGACCGAGAAATTTACGCGCTATAACACCACGGTGGGCCGCGCGCTGTTGTCGGAATTATTGCCGCCAGGTCTGCCGTTTGACCTGATCAACAAAGCGCTGAAGAAGAAAGAAATCTCTAAGCTGATTAACGCCAGCTTCCGTCGTTGCGGCCTGCGCGAGACGGTGATCTTGGCGGATAAGTTGATGTACACCGGCTTCGCCTTTGCGGCGCGTGCGGGCATTTCCTTCTGTGTCGACGATATGCTGATTCCGCTGGAAAAGACCGGCATCATCGCCAGCGCCGAGGAAGAGGTGAAAGAGATCGAGCGTCAATACGCCTCCGGTCTGGTGACTAACGGCGAACGTTACAATAAGGTCGTGGACATTTGGTCGCGTGCTGGCGACGTCGTGGCGAAGGCCATGATGGATCAGCTCAGCACGCAAGACACGGTCGACCGCGCTGGCAAGAAAGTGAAACAAGAGTCCTTCAATTCGATTTACATGATGGCCGACTCAGGCGCGCGCGGTTCAGCGGCGCAGATTCGTCAGCTGGCGGGTATGCGCGGTTTGATGGCGAAGCCAGACGGCTCGATCATCGAGACGCCAATCACGGCAAACTTCCGTGAAGGCCTGAACGTGTTGCAATACTTCATCTCCACCCACGGCGCACGTAAAGGCTTGGCCGATACTGCGTTGAAGACGGCGAACTCGGGTTACCTGACACGGCGCTTGGTCGACGTGACACAGGATTTGGTGGTAACCGAGCACGATTGCGGCACACAAAATGGTGCAGTCATGAAGGCCATGATCGAGGGCGGCGAAGTAATCGAAGCCCTGCGCGAACGGATTCTCGGTCGCGTCGCGGTGTTGGACGTGATAAATCCCGAAAACAGTCAAGTGATGTTCCCAGCGGGCACGCTGTTCAGCGAAGATGAAGTGGATGCCATCGAGGCCGCCGGCATCGACGAAGTGAAAGTGCGCACGCCGCTGACTTGCGAAACCCGTCACGGGCTATGCGCCCAGTGCTACGGACGCGATTTGGCGCGTGGCATGTTGGTCAACGTCGGCGAAGCGGTGGGCGTGATTGCCGCGCAGTCGATTGGCGAACCAGGCACGCAGCTCACCATGCGTACCTTCCATATTGGCGGCGCAGCATCGCGTGCCGCAGTGGCCAGCCAAGTTGAGTTGAAATCTGGCGGTACCATGCGTTTCGGTCCAACCATGCGCTATGTCAGCAATGGCCGCGGCGAGCAAGTGGTGATTTCGCGTACCGGCGAAGTGCTGGTGCAGGATGATAGCGGTCGCGAGCGCGAGCGGCATAAGGTGCCCTATGGCGCGACGCTGCAAGTGATGGATGGCAACCCGGTCAAGGCCGGCAAGGTGATTGCGACCTGGGATCCGCATACCCGTCCAATTATTACTGAGTACACCGGTAAAGTGCATTTCGAGAACGTCGAAGAAGGCGTTACCGTGGCCAAGCAGATCGACGAGGTCACCGGTTTGGCGACTTTGGTGGTAATCGATCCGAAGCGGCGCGGTACGGCTTCCTCCAAGGGCTTGCGTCCGCAAGTGAAGTTGCTGGACGAAAAAGGCAAGGAAGTGAAGCTGGCCGGCTCCGATTCGCCGGTTAACATCAGCTTCCCGGTTGGCGCTATTTTGACCGTGAAAGACGGTCAGGATGTAGGCGTGGGCGAGGTGTTGGCGCGGATTCCGCAAGAATCCTCCAAGACGCGCGACATTACCGGCGGTCTGCCGCGCGTTGCTGAGCTGTTCGAGGCACGTTCGCCGAAAGATGCTGGCATGTTGGCCGAAATTACTGGCACCGTGTCATTCGGTAAAGACACCAAGGGCAAGCAGCGCCTGGTGTTGACCGACCTGGATGGCGTCGCGCACGAATATCTGATCACTAAGGACAAGCATGTCACGGTGCATGACGGTCAGGTGGTGAATAAGGGCGAGACCATCGTTGACGGCCCGGCTGAGCCGCATGACATACTGCGGTTGCTGGGCGTTGAGGCCTTGGCGCGTTATATCACCGACGAGGTGCAGGATGTGTATCGCTTACAAGGCGTGCGTATCAACGACAAGCATATCGAGGTAATCGTGCGGCAAATGCTGCGTCGAGTGCAAGTCACCGATGCCGGCGACACGCGCTTCATCTTGGGCGAACAGGTTGAACGCGCCGAGTTGCTGGAAGAGAACGATCGCTTGGCGAAAGACAAACGCCCCGCAATCTACGATCATGTGTTGCATGGTATTACCAAAGCCTCCTTGTCGACCGATTCCTTTATTTCGGCAGCCTCATTCCAAGAGACCACGCGCGTGTTGACCGAAGCGGCGATCATGGGCAAGCAAGACGATTTGCGCGGCCTGAAGGAGAATGTCATTGTTGGTCGTTTGATACCGGCTGGTACCGGTTTGGCCTACCATCGTGCCCGGCGTCGTCAAAAGCTGGGTTTGGATGCGCAGACCGGCACGACTGAGATCGAGTTGGTGGACGAAGGTACGGCCAGCGGCGAGGCGGAAGTCGCTTAGCGGCTAATTTTGGAGTAAAAGGCTGCGGCGGGGAGTCTCGACGCGGCTTTTTCCAGAATTGTTTTGTGAATGTATGGGGTGGAAACGGGCATTAATCTTGACAGGGTGCTAAAAGCACACTAAAATCCCGTTTCTTTTTTAAGCCTAGCCCGGAATATAAACCGCCTAACAGCGGCTCGGGCATCTGGTGGAACATATAAAAATGGGACGGCGCTGCGATAAGCGCCGTCCCTTCGTTTTTACTTGAAGGAACGCTATGCCGACCATTAATCAGCTGGTACGTAAAGGCCGCTTGATCGAAAAGAGCAAGAGCAAGGTGCCTGCGTTGGAAAGTAGCCCGCAAAAACGCGGTGTCTGTACTCGCGTTTACACCACGACTCCGAAAAAACCGAACTCCGCTTTGCGTAAAGTGGCCAAGGTGCGCCTGACCACTGGTTTCGAAGTTATTAGCTATATCGGTGGTGAAGGCCATAACCTGCAAGAACACTCGGTGGTGCTGATTCGCGGCGGCCGGGTAAAAGATCTTCCGGGTGTGCGTTACCACATCGTGCGCGGTAGCTTGGACACCACTGGTGTTAAAGACCGCAAACAATCCCGCTCGAAATATGGCGCGAAGCGTCCTAAAGCGGCTTAAGCCAGACTTAATAGATTAATAGACTGAGGTTGAAACATGCCACGTCGTAGAGAAGTTCCCAAACGCGAGATTCTGCCTGATCCGAAATTCGGAAATGTGGAAGTGTCAAAATTCGTTAACGTGCTGATGACCGGCGGCAAAAAAGCCGTGGCCGAGCGTATTGTTTACGGCGCGCTTAGCCAGATCACAGAAAAATCCGGTAAAGATGCGGTCGAAGTATTTAATCAAGCGCTGTCCAATGTGAAGCCGATGGTGGAAGTGAAAAGCCGTCGCGTCGGTGGTGCCAATTATCAGGTGCCGGTGGAAGTGCGTTCCGTGCGCCGTATGGCTCTGGCAATGCGCTGGTTGCGCGATGCAGCCCGCAAGCGTGGCGAGAAGTCCATGGGGCAGCGCCTGGCGAATGAATTGATGGAAGCCGCTGAAGGTCGCGGTAGCGCAGTGAAGAAGCGTGAAGAAGTGCACCGTATGGCAGAAGCTAATAAAGCGTTCTCGCACTACCGTTTCTAATTTAATGATTTGTAGGGGTTAGGTTAGCCTCACCCGATAGACTAAGGTAATTCAAAGTGGCACGTAAAACACCAATCGAACGCTACCGTAATATCGGTATCTCCGCGCATATCGACGCAGGCAAGACCACCACGACCGAACGCGTGTTGTTCTATACCGGTGTTTCGCACAAGATCGGCGAAGTGCATGATGGCGCGGCCACCATGGACTGGATGGAGCAAGAGCAAGAGCGTGGCATCACCATTACCTCGGCAGCGACTACCTGCTTCTGGAAGGGTATGGACGGGAATTATCCGGAGCATCGCATTAATATCATCGATACCCCGGGTCACGTCGATTTCACGATTGAGGTTGAACGTTCCATGCGCGTGCTAGATGGCGCTTGTATGGTGTATTGCGCAGTTGGCGGCGTGCAGCCGCAATCCGAAACCGTGTGGCGTCAAGCCAACAAGTACAAAGTCCCGCGTTTGGCTTTCGTTAATAAGATGGATCGTTCCGGCGCGAATTTCTTCAAGGTCTATGACCAGATGAAATCCCGCCTCAAGGCGAACCCGGTCATGATCCAGATCCCAATCGGTGCCGAAGATAAGTTTGAGGGTGTGGTTGACCTGATTCGCATGAAGGCAATCTATTGGGATGAAGCCAGTCAAGGTATGAAATATGACTTGCGCGACATTCCGGCAGATCTGCAGGAAGATGCCAAGAACTGGCGCGAAAAAATGGTGGAAAGTGCCGCCGAAGCATCGGAAGAGTTGATGAACAAATACCTTGAAGAAGGTGATTTGTCTGCTGAGGATATCAAGCTGGGCTTGCGTACCCGCACCATTGCCAGCGAAATCGTGCCGATGATGTGTGGTTCTGCCTTTAAAAATAAAGGTGTGCAGGCTATGTTGGACGCCGTGATCGAGTTCATGCCGGCACCAACGGACGTTAAGCCGGTGGAGGGTGAGTTGGAGAATGGCGAGAAGGGCGTGCGCCGTGCCAGCGACGATGAGCCGTTTGCGGGCTTGGCGTTCAAGATCATGACCGACCCTTATGTTGGCCAACTGATTTTCTTCCGCGTCTATTCCGGTACGGTGAAAACGGGCGACACCATCTATAACCCGGTGAAGGGTAAAAAAGAGCGTCTTGGTCGCATTCTGCAAATGCATGCCAATCAGCGCGAAGAGATCAAAGAGGTGTGTGCTGGTGACATCGCGGCAGCCGTGGGTCTGAAAGAAGCGACTACGGGCGACACACTGTGCGCCCTAGACAAAACAATTATTTTGGAACGCATGATTTTCCCGGAGCCGGTGATTCACGTTGCCGTAGAGCCGAAGACCAAGGCCGACCAAGAGAAAATGGGTTTGGCTCTGAATCGTCTGGCGCAGGAAGATCCTTCGTTCCGTGTGCGTACCGACGAAGAAACCAATCAAACGATTATTTCTGGTATGGGTGAGCTGCATCTGGAAATTTTGGTGGATCGTATGCGTCGCGAGTTTAGCGTCGAAGCTAACGTGGGTGCGCCGCAAGTGGCCTACCGCGAAGCGATTCGCAAATCCGCTGAAGTGGAAGGTAAGTTCGTCAAGCAATCCGGTGGTCGCGGCCAATATGGTCACGTCTGGATCAAGATGGAACCGAACGAGACCGGAAAAGGTTTTGAGTTCATAGATGCCATCAAAGGCGGTACTGTTCCGCGCGAATTTATCCCTGCGGTAGAAAAAGGTCTGCGTGAAACATTGCCTAACGGCGTATTGGCTGGCTTCCCGGTGGTCGATGTTAAAGTCACCTTGTTCGATGGCTCTTACCATGATGTGGACTCCAACGAAAACGCCTTCAAGATGGCTGCGTCGATGGCCTTCAAAGACGGTATGCGCAAAGCCAGTCCGGTGTTATTGGAGCCGATGATGGCGGTCGAAGTTGAGACGCCGGAAGATTATATGGGTGACGTGATGGGCGATTTGAATCGTCGTCGCGGGATTATCCAAGGTATGGAAGATATGCCGACAGGCAAGATCGTCAAGGTAGAAGTGCCTTTGGCGGAAATGTTTGGCTACTCGACCGACCTGCGTTCTATGTCCCAAGGTCGTGCGACCTACAGCATGGAATTCAAGCATTACTCCGAAGCGCCGAAGAACGTCGCTGAAGCAGTGATGAATAAGAAATAAGAACTTTTAGACCCAACAATTTTATTTAGCGATAGAGGATTACGATCATGGCAAAAGGCAAATTTGAGCGCACCAAGCCGCATGTGAACGTAGGGACGATAGGCCACGTTGACCACGGTAAAACGACGCTAACGGCGGCGATCACCACGATTTTGTCGAA
>Ga0315270_10000929_pt1 | contig 15774 bp, 17 predicted proteins | sample C1_bottom_MG_FD_204932 | JGI IMG/M metagenome (GOLD analysis project Ga0315270, IMG submission 204932) | Sediment microbial communities from Yellowstone Lake, YNP, Wyoming, USA - C1_bottom | ecosystem: Environmental > Aquatic > Freshwater > Lake > Sediment | place: USA: Wyoming | collected... | reverse complement strand
CCCCGCATGGCCACACCTCCTATGATATTGCGACTGGTCTGATTATCTGACCAGATAGCATCCGCGTCAAGTCGGTGGGGATGGGTGGGGATGGGTGACCGAGATCCTCAGATCCTCGTAGCCATGGTTCGTTGATACACCGCAAGGCATTCTTGAGCTTCGCCATCTGGATTCAGTCAGTGGCCGCAATGGCCGAGACCCGGCATCCACCGCGACTTCCTTAATGGCGACTCGCCCACAGATAGCCGACCGTCACGATATCGGGGGCCGAATATCTCCAGCAGGCATCGCCGTCAACTAGACGTTTCGTCGGCAAGCGGCAAGGTGCTCGATTGCATGGCGAGCCGGATCGATTTTTTGCATTGATATAGACTCGCTGGTGACAACACACCGCGCCATGGAAACCACCCTGCCCACCCCCTCCGCCGATGCCCAGGCTGCCAGCCGTGAGCTTTGCGGCCGCATCGCTGCCCGCATCGCGGCGGCCGGCGGCTGGATCCCTTTCGCCGAATTCATGGACATGGCGCTGCACCTGCCGGGGCTGGGCTACTACGCCGGCGGGGCGCACAAATTCGGCACCGATGACGAGGGCGGCGACTTCATCACCGCGCCCGAGCTCACGCCACTGTTTGGTCAGGCGCTGGCGACACAAGTGGCGCAAGTGCTGGCGCTGGTGAAAGTCGGCGCCGGTGAGACGCCAACACCGCCGGCGGCGCCCGCCGTCCTGGAGGTCGGTGCCGGCAGCGGACGCCTTGCGGCCGATCTGCTGCTGGCGCTCGATGCGAGCGGTGCCTTGCCCGAACGCTACCTGATCCTCGAACTCTCGGGCGAGCTGCGCGCACGGCAGCGAGCGGCTATCGCACGGGAAGCCCCGCTGCTGGCCGCACGGGTCGAATGGCTGGACGCACTGCCGGAAAGATTTTCGGGCTGCGTCATTGCCAACGAGTTGCTCGACGCCATGCCTACCCATGCAGTGGCCTGGCGCCAGGTTGACGATGGTGGGGCGATGGAGCGCGGTGTCGCGTTGGTAGAAGGTCGCTTCGTCTGGGATGAGCGGCCTGCGGAAGGCGCTTTGCGCGACACGATGAACCGGCTTGTCGCCGAGACTTCGATTGCGGCGCCATTCGTCAGTGAGGTCGGCATGACGGCCGCCGCCTGGGTGGCCGAATGGGGGCATCGCCTTGAAAAAGGCGCCCTGCTGCTGCTCGACTACGGCCTGTCCCGACGCGAGCTGTATCACGCACAGCGCAACGGCGGCACCTTGCGCTGCCACTACCGGCACAGAAGCCACGACAACCCCCTGTGGTGGCCCGGTCTTTCCGACATCACCAGCCACGTGGACTTCACGGCGATTGCCGAAGCGGGCTTCGCGGCCGGGCTGGATGTGCTCGGCTACGCCAACCAGGCGACGTTTCTGCTGAATTGCGGTTTGGGAGAATTGCTGGCGGCGCGCCAGAAGGCCAACGATACGTCGTCTTTGCGGGCGGCGGGAGCTGTGAGTGTGCTGCTGTCGCCCAACGAGATGGGCGAGTTGTTCAAGGTCATCGCGCTCGGGCGGGGATTGCCCGAGACGCTGGTCGGATTCGCGCGTGGCGACCGGCGCCACGCGCTTTAATTCGTAAAACTACTCAGAGGCTGCCGTAGAGGCGGCGCAGGAACTCGTCGACTTCGGTCTCCGCCACCGCGCGATCCGTATGGTGTTCGACGGTTTGCAGGCCCAGCGCCAACATCGGCTGCGCCAGCCATTCGGCGTTCATCACTTCGTTTTCGAAGCTGCCGAACTCATCCTCTATTGCCTTGCCCGTGCTCATGTTCATCACCGTTACCATTTCCGGCTCCTTTTCAACGTTGCGACTTCGCAATTTTCGGCCGTCACAACTTGCCTAACGGCCGAGACTACAAAAGGTTGAATGGAAATTGTGCGCGGAGTGCTTATTTGTGTGACGCATTCCACGGTGCGACTCGATACAGCAACAGCATGCCCGGTATGGCCAGCAGCGAACACAGCAAAAAGAAGCCAAACCACCCCATACTTTCCACCAACCAGCCCGCCGAGGCATTGACGACGGTGCGTGGCACTGCCGCCAGGCTGGTGAACAGGGCAAACTGCGTCGCGGTGTAGAGCGGGTTGGTGGCACGGGCAATGAAGGCAACAAAAGCCACAGTGCCGAGGCCGACACCCAGGGCTTCGGCGCTGATCACCACGGCGAGTTGGGCGAGCTGCTCGGCGCCGACGCTGGCATTGCTTCCCACCCAGGCCAGCCAGGCGAAGCCGAATATCGATACGAACTGCACCACCCCGAACAGCCACAGGGCACGGTTGATGCCGATCCGGACCATCCAGATGCCCCCCAGCAGGCCGCCGATCACCGCCGGCCACAAGCCGGCATGCTTGGCCACCAGCCCGATCTCGGACTTGGAAAAGCCCATGTCGAGGTAAAAGGGCGTAGCCAATGCAGTACACAACGAATCGCCCAGTTTGTAAAAGAAGATGAAAGCCAGTATCAGCAGCGCCTCGCGCAGGCCAGCGCGCTGGATGAACTCACGGAAGGGTTCAACCACGGCTTCGCGCAGCGTCTTTGGCATGCGCCCACTGATGACAGGTTCGGCCACCAGCAACGTCATCGCCAGTCCGGGCAACATGAACAACGCCGTCACCGCGAAGACCTGGCCCCACGGCAAGTGGTCGGCGAGAATCAGCGACAGCGAACCGGGCACGAGGCCGGCAATGCGGTAGGCATTGACGTGCACCGAGTTGCCCAGACCCAGCTCGACCTCCGCCAGCAGTTCGCGGCGATAGGCATCAAGCGCAATGTCCTGTGTTGCCGATGCCAAAGCAAGCAACGCCGACAAAATGACAATGGCTTGCAGGTCGGCGCGCGGCGAAAACAAACCAAGGGCGGCGATCAGCCCCAACAACAGCACCTGCGTCACAAACATCCAGCCACGTCTCCGGCCCAGCCAGGGCAGGGCATAGCGATCGAGAAAAGGTGACCAGAGGAATTTCCAGGTGTAGGGAAGCTGGATCAGGGCGAACAGGCCGATAGCTTTGAGACTGATGCCCTCAGTGCGCAACCAGGCGGGCAACAAGTTGAGCAGCAGATAGAGAGGCAGACCCGAGGAGAAGCCGGTGAAGACGCAGATCGCCATGCGGCGGGTGAGCAGGAGGGTGAGCCATGGTGGCGAAAGCATATGCATAACGGTATCGTGGCCAGGCGCCGCTCAAGACACGATCAGCGGGTGAGAACACCGCTTCATGGCGGCTATGGCGCCAAAGTATCGATGGAATACCTCATGCCTGTGCCGCGTCTTGGTATATTGGAAGCTCAATCACAAAGAGGAGAACTGCAAATGAAAGTACCTTTGGCCGCCGCGCTCTGTGGCATCGCCCTCACATTTTCCGCCCAGCCTGTCCTGGCCGACGACAGCAAGGACGCCTTCATCATTCGCAGTACCAGCAAGACGCCTGATGAAGTTGCGGCTGCCGTCAAGGCCTATGGCGAAAAAATGAAATGGCAAAACATTGAACCGACCAAGGTCAAGAAAGACGAAGTCACGCTGATCAAAACCTGCATCCCGGCCGTAGGCGGCAAGCTCTGGCCGATCGGTCTGCATGTCGCGGCCATGCTGCCGTGCGGCAACCTGGCGGCCTACAAAGGCAAGGATGGCAAGACCGAAGTATCGATGCTGAAGATGAGCTACATGGCCAAGCTGATCGCCGATCCGCGTATCGACGAAGCCGTCAAGGTCGGTCAGCCTTTGCTGGATGCAATGATCGACGAAATCACCAAGTAACAGGACCCGACGCAGCGCTCAGGCGCGCGTCAGACGATACACGGCAAGGCTGCCGAGGAAGTTCGCTTCCTCGGTCATGACCTTGCCATCTTCGTCCAGCACCATGCGTTCCTTCACCACAATGCCCATGTCGGCGCAAAAATCGTCGAAGTCGGCAATGGTAAAGAAACGCACATTGGGTGTGTCGAACCACTGGTAGGGCAGGTCTTCAGAGACCGGCATGCGGCCGTTCAGCACCGCCAGGCGGTTTTTCCAGTAGGCAAAGTTCGGGAACGACACCACCACTTCGCGCCCGACGCGCAGCATTTCGCGGATGATGGTTTCCGTTTGGCGCACCGTCTGCAGCGTGCGCGACAGCACCACGTGGTCAAAAGCGCCGTCTTCGAATCCCGCGAGCCCGGCTTCCAGATTGCTCTGGATTACATTGATGCCGTTGCCAATGGATGCCAGCACACCTTGCGGATCAAGCTCAATTCCCCAGCCACGCACCCCGCGCGAGGCGATCAGCAGCTTGAGCAGTGCGCCGTCGCCACAACCGAGGTCGAGCACGCGCTCATTCGGTTGCACCCAGCCGGCGATGACATCGAAGTCGGGCCGACCCAGCATGCCCTCGCTCTCCGTCATGGCGCTATCCTGTCCATGTAGGCACGCATGATGGCGTGATAGTGTGTTTCCTTCATCAGAAAGGAATCATGGCCGTGGGCTGAACTGACCTCGGCATAGGCCACGTCCTGGCCGTTGTGCACCAGCGCATTGACGATCTCGCGGCTGCGTGAGGGTGAGAAACGCCAGTCGGTGGAAAAGGACAGGACGAGAAACTTTGCCCGGGCTGATGCCAGTGCGGCGGCCAGGTTGCCGCCCGTTGCATGGGCCGGGTCAAAGTAATCGAGGGCTTTGGTCATGAGCAAGTAGGTGTTGGCATCGAACCAGGAAGCAAACTTGTCGCCTTGATAGCGCAGGTAGGATTCCACCTCGAATTCGACGTCATAGCCGTAGTCCAGTTTGGCGCCCCTGAGCTTGCGACCGAATTTCTCCGCCATCTGGTCATCCGACAAATAGGTGATGTGCCCGAGCATGCGCGCCAGGCGCAGGCCGCGCGCCGGCCTGGTGTTGTGGCGATAGAAATTGCCGCCGTGAAAGTCCGGATCGGTCAGGATTGCCTGGCGCGCGACATCGTTGAAGGCAATGTTCTCGGCCGTGAGGCCGGGCGCGGCGGCGATCACCAGGCTGTGGCGCACCCGCTCCGGAAAATCGATGGCCCATTGCATTGCCTGCATGCCCCCCAGGCTGCCGCCGGCGACAGCCGCCCATTGCCCGATGCCGAATCGATCCGCCAACCGTGCCTGCGCTTGTACCCAATCTTCGACCGTGACCAGCGGAAAATCCGCGCCCCAAGTTTGCCCGGTGGCCGGATTGATCGACGCCGGTCCGGTCGAACCGTGGCAGCCACCCAGGTTGTTCAGTCCCACGACGAAAAATTTCTCGGTGTCGATGGGTTTGCCCGGACCGATCATGTTGTCCCACCAGCCCAGCGTCTCCTTGATGTTTTTCGGATCGGTGTAGCCGGCGACATGCTGGTGCCCCGAGAGCGCATGACAGATCAGGATGGCGTTGCTCTTCGCCGCGTTGAGCGTACCGTAGGTCTCGTACACCAGTTCGTACGCCGGCACGATGGCGCCGCTCTTCAGAGCAAGCGGTTCATCAAAACGGGCGATTTGGGATGCGACGAGACCGACGCCGTGCGTGCTCATATCAGAGGCGCTCAATTTGCTCGCGGATGCGATCCGGCTCGTCAAGGCGCAGCAGGCGAGTCACTTTCCCCGTCAGGGCCTCAACATCGGCCATCACGATCTGCTGCTTGATTTCGAGGATCTGCGATGGGTGCATGGAAAACTGGCGCAGACCCATGCCCAGCAGCAAATGGGTCATGGCCGGATCACCGGCCATTTCGCCGCAAACCGCCACCGGAATCTCGGCGCGGGCGCCGGCCTGGATGGTCTGTGCGATCAGGCGCAGCACCGCGGGATGCAGCGGGTCGTAGAGATGTGCCACCGCCTCGTCAGTGCGGTCGATGGCAAGGGTGTACTGGATTAGATCGTTGGTGCCGATGGAGAGGAACTGCAGACGTTTGAGGAAGGGGCCCAACACCAATGCGGCGGCCGGTATCTCGATCATGCCGCCGACGGCGATGCCCTCGTCGAACTTGATGCGCGCCTCGCGCAACTGTCCCTTGGCGACTTCGATCAGCGCCAACGTCTGGTCGATCTCATGCACATGGGCCAGCATCGGGATCAGGATATGCACGCGCCCATACTGCGAAGCGCGCAGGATGGCGCGCAACTGGGTCAGAAAAAGTTGCGGCTCCGCCAGGCAGTAGCGAATGGCGCGCAACCCCAGCGCCGGGTTCGGCTCCTGTCGCTCACCAACATCACGCAGCGCCCGCGCCTGCTTGTCGGCCCCAATGTCGAGCGTACGGATGGTGACCGGCTTGCCGGCCATGGCCTTGGCCACCGTGCGATAGGCCTCGAACTGCTCGTCCTCGGTCGGCAAATCGTCGCGGTTCATGAAAAGATACTCGGTGCGGAAAAGGCCGATGCCGCTGGCCTGAACGTCCTTCACCTGGGCAATGTCCTGCGCCAATTCGATGTTGGCCTGAAGCTGTATTTCCTCGCCGTCGAGCGTCGAGGCCCTGGCTGTCTTGAGCCGCTTGAGCTTGGAGCGCTCCAGCTCCAGCTCGGTCTTGCGCAGGCGATATTCCTCCAGCACGCGCTCGTCCGGCTCGACGATCATGACGCCGCGCGTACCGTCGACGATCAGCATGTCGTCATCGTTGATCAGTGGCCGGGCATGGTGCAAACCGACCACCGCAGGAATGGCCAGGCTGCGCGCCACGATGGCCGTATGCGAGGTCGCACCGCCGAGGTCGGTGACGAAACCGCCGATCCTGAGCGTCTTGAACTGGATGGTGTCGGCCGGCGACAGATCGTGGGCGACGACAATGAGGTCGCCGTCGTCCTTGTCGGCACGGCCGCGGCGACCCATTTTGCGCGGCTGGCCGGTCAGCACCTTGAGCACGCGCTCGACCACCTGGACGATATCCTGGCGCCGCTCGCGCAGGTAGGCATCGTCAATCTCGTCGAAATGCCCGGCCACCTGTTCCATCTGCTGCACCAGCGCCCACTCGGCGTTGCAACGACGCTCGCGGATCAACTGCTTGGGCTCTTCAGACAGCAGGGGATCATCGAGGATCATCGAATGGATATCGACGAAAGCCGCCAGCTCGGCAGGGGAACCAGGGGCGCTGGCCTCGCTGCGCAGGGCTTCAAGCTCGGAACGCACGGTGTTCAATGCCACGTCGAAGCGCACGATTTCCATCGGCACGTCGCGTTCGCGCACCGCGTAGTGCTCGACTTCCAGCGTGGCATGCGAAATGAGGTGCGCGCGCCCGATGGCGATGCCGGGCGATACCGCCAACCCGTGCAAGGAGAAAGTCATGCCGCCTCCACCGGGCCGCCCCACGGCGGCGACCAGTCAAGGAACCGGAAGCCGCGAAGCGGCCGAACACGTGTCACCCAACTTGCTCGGGAAGAGGGGGCGGGGGGAAAGGGAGCAATCATTCGTCTTCCCCGAACTTCTCGGCGATCAATTTGGCCAGCGCCTCCGCGGCTTCTCCCGCCAGCTCGCCTTCCGTATCGAGAATGACCCTGGAACCCTTGCCGGCGGCCAGCATCATCACGCCCATGATGCTCTTGGCGTTGATGCGGCGGCTGCCCTTTTCCATCCACACCTCGCACGGGAAAGTGCCGGCGAGTTGGGTCAGGCGTGCCGAAGCGCGGGCATGCAGCCCGAGCTTGTTGACGATTTCAACTTCAAGGCGTGGCACGATCTCTTCTCCTGCCTAGTTATCCGACATATCCAGAATGCCGTCGCGGCCGCCGGCGACTGTCTTGGCGACCAGCACGTCCATTTCCTTCTCGCGATGGTTCAAGGCCCGCAGCAACATGGGCAAATTGACGCCGGCCACCCCCTCGACCCGACCAGGCTTGATCAGCTTCATCGCCAGGTTGGCCGGTGTCGCACCAAAAATGTCCGTCAGCAGCAACGCGCCGTCGCCGGTGTCCACGCACGCCAGCAGGTTCCGCGCCAGAGGCAGGGCATCGAGCGGGTCATCCTGCGCCGTGAGGCCAAGCTGCACAATCTGCGGCGGCCGCCTGTTGAGCACGTGGCAGGCGCACTGGATCAGTGACTCGCCGTATGCGCCGTGGGTGATGAGGAAAATGCCGATCATGCCCGCGATTCTAACCCGGCAAAGCCCCGCCATCCTCATGGCGCGGCCGTGGGCGAATCCTCCATCTTGAGGCGCTGGCGCATGGCGTCGGTCATCTCCAGATGGCCGGCGGCGTCGATGCGCAGTGCCTGGGAGATGCCCAGTTTCGTTGCCAGTCGTTGCCAGTCGGCGCCGGCAACGAATAGCGGTTTGCTTGCCACATCCGACCACATCCCCGTCCCGCCACCCGCAGCGCGCGGCGCAATCAGCACGGTCACCGCCCGGGTACCGACAGCGGGCGCGCCGCTGCGTGGATCGATCAGGTGACTGTAGCGCCGGCCGCCTAGCTCGAAGTAGCGCTGGTAATCACCGGAGGTGCCAATGGCCTCGCCGTCGCGCAGTTCAAGTGTGGCCAGCGGCGATGGCGCGCGCGGATGCTGGATGCCGACCCGCCAGGGTGTTCCGCCCTTGGAGCCAAGCGCCAGGACATTGCCGCCGATATTGATCAGCGCATTGGTGATACCTCGCGACTTCATGATGCCGGCCGCACGATCAAGTGCCACGCCCTTGACGTAGCCGCCAAAATCCAGCGCTACCGCAGGATTTTTGCTCGAAATATTGTTGCCCTCGACCTTCAGTTCGGCAATGGACGGGCGCAGCTTCTGCAAATCCGCGAGTTTCTGCGCATCCGGCAGCCGCACTTTGAAATTGTCATCATGGAAACCCCACAGCTTCACCAGCGCGCCGATTCCGGGGTCAAACAGGAAATCGCTTTCCCGGGCAACTTCCTTCGCTTCGACGACAAGTGCCGCCAATTCGTTCGACACCTGTACCGGCCGGCCGGCGGCAATGGCGTCGTTCAGTGCCGTCAATTCCGATGGCTGCCAGGCATGATAGGCACGGTGCAGCCGATCAAATTCGCGCAGCACCGCTGCCGTCGCCGCACTTGCCTGCCCGGCATCCCCGCCCCACACCTGCACCTCGACACGGGTGCCGAAGACATAGGACTCTTGCGAATGTACGGTTTCACGACCGCAGGCGGCAAGCAGCAACAGACCCGCGAACAGCAGCGTCCTGCTAAGGAGCATCAGGCTGTGCGCCGGGATGCGCTGCCGCAAAGGCCGGCAGCGTCAGACAATGCCGTTCGATGGACGCAATCAGGGGGAAGGGTGTCAGATCGACGCCGAAGCGATGGGCGTTAAAAACCTGCGGCACCAGGCAGACGTCGGCCAACGTGACGCTGTCGCCAAGGCAAAAGCGGCCATTGCTGTTCAGGCGCCCCAGCAGTGCTTCGACCGCACCAAATCCCGCGCCCATCCAGTGGTGGATCCACGCATTGTGCGCGGCTTCGTCGGCGCCGAACTGCGCGGTCAGCCGCCCCATGATGCGTGGCGTGTTGAGGGGGTGCAGGTCTGCCACAACGTGCAGCGCAATCTCGCGCGCGTGCCCCCGCGCCATGGCGTCGCCCGGCAGCAAGGGCGGCTGGGGGAACCGTTCGTCCAGATACTCGAGGATGGCAAGCGACTCCGTCAGCACCTCGCCAGCATCAGTTTCCAGACTGGGGACGCCACCACTGGGATTCACCGCGCGGTAGGCCGGCTGGTTCTGCTGGCCACCCTCTTTGATCAGATTGACGCTGACATACTCCAGCGGTACGTTTTTCAGGTTGGCGGCAATGCGCACGCGATAGGCGGCAGTGGAACGCCAGAAGGTATAGAGTTTCATTTCGGACCCGCTCCCTCTTCAAGTTCTATGGCTGCCGCCAGCAGTGCCAGGCGGGCAACGACGCCATAGGCATAAAAACGGTTTGGCGCGGCATCCGGTGCCAGGTGCTCGTCCGGCAGGGTGCAGCATGTTTCGAAATCCAGGGGCTTGAAGCTCATGCCCGGGGCATTGAGGTTCTCGTCAATGCCGCGTTGGGTATTGACGCGATAGAAACCGCCGACTACATAGCGATCGATCATGTACACCACTGGCTCAGCCGTGCCCTCGTCGACGGTTTCCACTGTCGGCACGCCCTCCTGGATGATGACCTCGGTAACTGCCATGCCCTCCTTCACCACCGCCATCTTCTTGCGCTGGCGGCTGGACAGCCCCTGCACTTCGCTGGCATCCCTAACCGTCATGATGCCCATGCCATAAGTGCCGGCATCGGCCTTGACGATGACGAAGGGCTGCGCATCGATGTTGTGTTCCTTGTACTTGCTGCGAATGCGATAGAGCAGGTTGTCGACATTGGCAGCGAGGCACTCCTCACCGGCGCGTTCCTGGAAATTGATTTTGCCGCACACCTCAAAGTCGGGATTGATGAGCCAGGGGTCGATGCCGATCTCGCGTGCGAAATCGATGGCCACCTGCTGGTAGGCGCCAAAGTGACGCGACTTGCGCCGTACGTGCCAGCCGGCATTCAGCGGCGGAATGACGAACTGCTCCTTGAGGTCCTTGAGAATATCGGGGACACCCGAAGAGAGGTCATTGTTGAGCAGCACCGAACAGGGATCAAATCCGTCCAGCCCGAGTCGCCGGCCACCGGGGCCGATGCGCTTTATCGGCTCCAGCGTCAGCTGCGAACCATCCGGCAGATCAAGCGTAGTCGGCGCGGTAATCTCGGGCAGCAAGGAGCCGATGCGCACGTCGATGCCGGCATGGCGGAGGATCAGCGACAGCCGCGCCACGTTCATGAGGTAGAACTGGTTGCGCGTGTGGTTCTCGGGTATCAGCAGGAAACGCCGCGCCTCCGGGCAGACCCGCTCGATTGCCGTCATTGCTGCCTGCACGCACAGCGGCAGGAACTTGCCGTTGAGGTTGTTGAACCCGCCGGGGAAGAGGTTGGTGTCGACCGGCGCGAGCTTGAAGCCGGCGTTGCGCAAATCAACCGACGCGTAGAAGGGCGGCACGTGGTCGAGCCACTGCCCGCGCATCCATTGCTCGATGGCGGTCTCCTTTTCGAGAAACCGTTTCTCAAGCTCCAGCAGGGGGCCGGTCAGTGCAGTCGTGAGATGGGGAACCATGGCAGCATCTTAACAGGCCACTGCTAGGCTCTCCGCGCACAATCGGCCGCCGCGACGGCTCAGATCGATGTGGTCAGCCTTACCAGCCAGTCGGGTGCCGAGTTGAGCACCCAGGTTTCAAATAATTTGTCGGCACCGGAGAGGATCGCCCCTCCCAGCAGCAACATGACGGCGCCAAGGATCTTCTTGCCCAGCTTGCCAGCGCTCATCAGGCGACCACGAATGCGCATCATGGCTTCGCGCGATGCGAGCCCCAGCAGCATAAGTGGCAGCCCCGCCCCCAGGCCAAACGCAGCCATGACCATGGCAACCTTGCCCAAGTCTTCGCCCTGGCTGGCTACGGTGATGGCCGCGCCCAGCGTGGGCCCAACGCAGGGACTCCAGACCACGCCAAGCAGCAGGCCGAGGACGAACTGGCCAGGCAAGCCATCGAGCGTCAACTTCGCCAGCAGCGACTGGCCGGCGCCGGAAACGCCCGAAGTAGCAACGGCAAACCGCTCCTGCAGTTGGGATGACAAAAGAATTACGCCGAATGACGCCAGGATCACTGCAGCAATCGAACGAAACACGCCCTGATCGATTCCGATCGAAGCGCCCAGGCTCGCGATGAACACGCCAACCACGGTAAAGGACAGCATAAGTCCGCCGGCAAGCGCGAAAGGGCCAAGGCGATGCGCTGCAACTGCAGTGCCCAACAATATCGGCACCAGCGGCAACACGCAGGGTGACAGCGTCGACAACCCGCCGGCAACGAAAGACAGCCCGTAGGCGCTCAGGCCGAAATCCATCTGGCCGTCCTCCTCAAAGGGCCTTCTTCAACAGCGTGGCGATACCTTCCTTGCGCGTATCGCCAACCGAGCGGCCAACCTCCTTGCCTCCCTTGAATACGATCAGGGTGCTCTGCATCGAAGCCTTGAACCGCTTGACCACCGGCTTCTGGCCATCGTAGTCGACGCGCAGGGCGGTGATGCCACTGAATTCGGGTGTCGCGATCAGCTCGCTGATGATTGGGGCCTGCGCCCGGCAGGTGGGACACCAGTCGGCATGAATCGCCACCAGCACCGGTTTGCCTTCCTTTTGCAAGGCGTCGAATTTGGCTGCCTCAAAGGTCGACTCGGCAGCCAGCGCACCACCGGCAAGCAAGGCAAACAGCATCAAAAACAGGGTGTTGAAGAATCTGGACACGCGGGGATCTCCTGAAAAGAATGAAAGGCACACGCCGATTAGTCGCTGCCGGGTCAAACTTCTTACAGGAAAACGAAAACTAAACCAGCCCGCGCACCGCAAACCGGACGAACTCTTCGGGCAACAGGGTCTGCTCCAGACTGCGTTGCGAGAACAGGAAGCGGCCATCGCAAACAAAACCGAGCTCGTGCCAATCAACCTCGTTGAGCATGGCGGCAAGCCGCGCCATGTCGATGTCGCGTCGATGCGGAAACAGCGCCAGTATCGACCCATCATAATTCGTACAGGGGTGCGTGAAGAACGGTTGGGGTCTGCGCGTTTTGTGATTGACATACACGCGCGGCGCATCGGATACAAAATGCCGCCGTCCCCATTTCCACCAGTTCGTTTCATCAAATCGCGCCACTCGCCGCGCCAGCAGGCGTTCCTTGAACTGCGCCAGATGTGGCAGCGGTACGTCGAAAATCATCCGCCGCGTTGTGCCGCTTTGCGCCGTCTTCGAGCAAACAAAGTCAGCATTGCCGAGTTCGGCGTTGGTGAAAATCTCGTCGGCACCCGACACCGCGCCGACCTTGACTGAAAACACGCTGGCCAGCGGCACGCTGTAGATGCCCCGCGTAAACAGCAATTGTCCCGAAGCACAGACCATGCGTCGGCCATCGCCAAGCCGGTGCGTCATGTTGCCCTTCTCGAAACGCCAGATTGCGCAGTTGGGCACCACACCCGCGAACACTTTGGCGTCGCCGAGGTCCTCGCAATCGGTGACGGTGCCCTGCTCGAACAGCCAGGTATTGAGCCGTGCCGCTCCCGTGGCCTTGAGGAAGTCGCGTGGCGTGATGAAGATCAGTTCCCCGCCTGGATTGAGGTGGCGCACGCATTTCTCGATGAAATGCAGGTAGAGACTGGCGTGACCATCAAGCAGCTGCGAGGCCAGGCGAATGCGTGTCGCCGGCGGGATGTCACGCGCCTTGACGTAGGGCGGATTGCCGATGATGGTGTCGAATTTTTCGCGTTCCGGATAGGCAAAAAAGTCGACGTTGTGCGCACCCGGCGGGCAATGTGTGGCATCCAGCTCCACGGCGATGCAGCCTGGAATACGCGATGAAAAAGCGCCGTCGCCGCAGGCGGGCTCCAACACGCGGCCGGCATTGCGACGCAGGGCCAACATGCGCTCGACGATGGGCTCAGGCGTAAATACCTGGCCCAGGTTGGCAATGTTGTGGGACGGTTTCATGCGCGGCTGCGATTGGCAATGGAAAACAGGAGCGCAATTATCCTTGCAATCGCAACGATTCGCGGCAAAAGAAATCGGGCACCGTTGCCGGTGCCCGATGGGTGTTTCCTGAAACTTTCCCGCCGACCTTCACCTGGAAGGTCGGGGGTGAATGCCTCAGCTGTGGTAGGCCGACTCGCCGTGCGAGGTGATGTCCAGACCTTCGCGCTCCTCGTCTTCCGCCACGCGCAGGCCGACGAATATGTCGACGATCTTGTAGCTGACGAAGGCGACCACACCCGACCAGACCAGTGTCACGCCCACGCCCGTGGCCTGGATCATGACTTGTCCCATGATGTCGTAATCGGCAGCGACCTTGTTGGCGACATAGTCGTAGATACCGGAGCCGCCGAGGCTGGGCGCCGCAAATACGCCGGTCAGGAGAGCGCCGAGGATGCCGCCGACACCATGCACGCCGAAGACGTCGAGCGAGTCATCCGCACCGAGCAGCTTCTTGAGGCCATTGACGCCCCAGAGGCAGAGCGCGCCAGCCAGCAGGCCGATCACCAGGCCACCACCGACGCCGACGAAGCCGGCGGCCGGTGTGATGGCAACCAGACCAGCAACCGCGCCGGATGCAGCACCGAGCATCGAGGGCTTGCCTTTGATCAGCCATTCCGCCGTCATCCAGGACAGTGCCGCGGCAGCCGTGGCCAGCCAGGTGTTAACAAAGGCCAGTGCAGCGGTGCCATTGGCTTCGAGCGCGGAGCCGGCGTTGAAGCCGAACCAGCCGAACCACAGCAGCGAAGCGCCGACCATGGTGAAGGTCAGCGAATGCGGGGCCATCGAATCACGGCCGTAACCGACGCGCTTGCCAACCATGTAAGCACCCACCAGTCCGGCGATGGCGGCGTTGATATGCACCACCGTGCCGCCAGCGAAGTCGAGAGCGCCTTTCTGGAACAGGTAGCCTGCGGTTGCCTGCAGCTTGTCAGACGCTTCGGCGCTGATATAACCGTCCGGACCGGCCCAGTACCAAACCATGTGCGTCATCGGCAGGTAGCTGAAGGTGAACCACAGTACGCTGAACAACAGCACCGCCGAGAACTTGATCCGCTCGGCAAAGGCGCCGACGATCAAGCCGCAAGTGATTGCCGCGAAGGCTCCCTGGAAGGCGACGAAGATGAACTCGGAGATACCGACTCCCTTGCTGAACGTCGCGCCAATCGAGTCTGGCGTGATGCCCTTGAGGAACAGCTTGTCGAGGCTGCCGAAGAAGGCGTTACCCTCGGTGAAGGCGACGCTGTAGCCATACACGGCCCACAGCACGCTGATCAACGAGAACACGACGAACACCTGCATCAGCACCGACAGCATGTTCTTGCTGCGCACCAGGCCGCCGTAGAACAGCGCGAGGCCGGGGATGCTCATGAGGATGACGAAGGCTGTGGCCACGATCATCCAGGCGTTGTCGCCCTTGTTGACCGTGGGCGCAGGCGGGGTAGCCGCCGCCGCAGCCGGTGCTGCAGCAGCTGGGGCAGCTGCCGGCGCAGCAGCAGCGGGCGCAGCAGCAGGTGCTGAAGCCGCCGGGGCATCGGCCGGTTTGGCGCCGGCTGCCGCGGTCTCGGCGCTGGCGACCGCGCTGAAGCTGAGGCTTGCGGCCGCCAGCAGGATTGCGAACAGTTTTTTCATGACATGTCTCCTGGCAGTCTCAAATCAAAGGGCTTCTTCACCGGACTCGCCGGTGCGAATACGGACACACTGCTCGAGATCGAATACGAAAATCTTGCCATCACCGATCTTGCCGGTGCTGGCTGCCTTTTCGATGGCTTCGATCACTTGTTCGAGCATCTCGTTGCGGATGGCGGCTTCAAGCTTCACCTTGGGCAGGAAATCGACAACGTATTCCGCGCCGCGATAAAGCTCCGTGTGTCCTTTCTGACGGCCGAAACCCTTGACCTCGGTGACGGTGATGCCCTGCACGCCAACAGCGGCAAGTGCCTCACGCACCTCGTCAAGCTTGAACGGCTTGATGATGGCGGTTACCAGTTTCATGTCTGCTCCTTATTTACCTATGGTCATCGGGCTGGGCGTGCTTCACAATGCCCAGATCACGACAAGCCATTTGCACGGACCATGCCAAGCATGTTTTATGTTTATTTTCATCAACTTATATATCCCGTCGAGCGCTGTACAAGCCGCCATGCACCGTTTTGCACGCGAGCACATGATTGGCGCACCAAATTAGGGCGGCACGGCGCGCAATAGCGCGCGTGCTAGACTTTCCATGACCTTTCACTAAC
>Ga0315270_10000927_pt1 | contig 15803 bp, 15 predicted proteins | sample C1_bottom_MG_FD_204932 | JGI IMG/M metagenome (GOLD analysis project Ga0315270, IMG submission 204932) | Sediment microbial communities from Yellowstone Lake, YNP, Wyoming, USA - C1_bottom | ecosystem: Environmental > Aquatic > Freshwater > Lake > Sediment | place: USA: Wyoming | collected... | reverse complement strand
TGATGAAAGTATGGCTAACGCCTTCACTGTCTGTATTCAGATTTTCATTTCCACTTTCATCAATGAACGCCCAGAAATGCTGAAAGGGCATCATTGATGGGCTCCTTACATAGGCAAAATTAATCCATTAAAGGAAACGTTTGGTTCGGAGGCCTCAGCCCATCGGCTCTTCATGCTGGCACTTGGGGCAGATGAGGACCTGGATGGGGTCCTTGCCCCGTGGCTTCCGGGTCTTCTCGCCCATGCTGGGGTTCTTGCAGGCGGGGCAGGTGACGGGGACGGGCTTGTCCCAGGCGGTGTAGTCGCACTTGGGGTAGTTGGTGCAGCCGTAGAAGGTCTTGCCGAAGCGGGTCTTGCGGGGACTGAGGCCGCCGCCGCACTTGGGGCAGGGCACCGCCAGGATCTCCTTCTTCACGGTCTTGCAGGTGGGGTAGTCGGTGCAGCAGATGAACTCGCCGTAGCGGCCGTGGCGCTTCACGAAATCCTTGCCGCAGTTGGGGCACTTCTCCCCGATGGGCTCGTCCGGCGGCACGGGGATGCCCTTGGGATCGGCCTTCACGATGCCCTTGCACTTGGGGTAGTTGGGGCAGGCCCAGAAGGGGCCCCACTGGCCCTTGCGCAGGTTCATGGGCGTGGTGCCGCAGAGCGGGCATTCCGGCGCGTCCCCGGGCTCTTCCATCTTCTCCAGGTCCGCCGTGTAGTCGCACTTGTCCTTCTCGGCCTCGGCGCTGTAGTTGGTGCAGCCCAGGAAGAGCCCGTTGCGGCCGATGCGCTTGAGCAGGATGCCCGGGTGTTTCTTCCGGTCGCCGCACTTGGGGCACTTCTCGCCCGTGGGCACGCCGGCCTTCAGGTTCTGCATGTCCTGGCCAGCGGCGGCCAGGGCCTTTTCGAAGGGGCCGTAGAAATCCGTCATGGCCTTCTTGAAGGTGAGCTTGCCATCCTCGATGAGGTCGAGGTTGCCCTCCATGCTCGAGGTGTACTTGCTGTCCAGCAGGCGCGGGAAGCCCTGGATGAGCAGCTCCGTCACGACCATGCCCAGCTCCGTGGGCTTGAAGCGGCCCTCGTGCTTCTTCACGTAGTCCCGGTCCTGGATGGTGCTGATGATGCTGGCGTAGGTGGAGGGGCGGCCGATGCCGTCCTCTTCCAGCTCCTTCACCAACGTGGCTTCGTTGAAGCGGGCCGGGGGCTTGGTGAACTGCTGGTCGGCGTCGAGCTGCTCCAACTTCAGGGCCTCGCCCAGCTTGAGGGCCGGCAGCAGGGCCTCGTCCTCGTCCTCCTCCTCGCCCTTGGTGGCATCGGCGATGGACTCGGCGTCGGTCTCGGTCTTGTCGGCGCGGTAGACCGCCAGCCAGCCGGGGAAGCGCTCGATCTCGCCCTTGGCCTCGAACAGCGCCGTTTCCTTGCCGACCTCGGCCTCGGTCTGCACCACGGTCTCGTCGAAGCGGGCGGCCTCCATCTGGCAGGCCATGGTCCGGCGCCAGATGAGGGCGTAGAGGCGGAACTGGTCCGGCTCCAGGTGCCCACGCAGGCTCTCGGGCGTGCGGGTGATGTCCGTGGGGCGGATGGCCTCGTGGGCATCCTGGGCCCCGGCCTTGCCCGTGTAGATGCGGGCCTTGGCGGGCAGGTACTCCTTGCCGTATTTCTTGGCGATGAACTCGCGGGTGGCCTCCACGGCCTCGGGGGCCAGGCGGGGCGAATCCGTGCGCATGTAGGTGATGAGGCCCACGGGGCCTTCGCCGAAGTCCAGGCCCTCGTAGAGGCGCTGGGCGTTCTGCATGGTGCGGCTGACGCTCATCTTGAGCTTCTGGGCGGATTCCTGCTGGAGCTTGGCGGTGGTGAAGGGCGCGGCGGGGTTGCGCTTCTTCTCCTTGGTCTCCAGGCCCGTCACCTTGTAGGCGGCCTTCTCCAGCTTGGTTTTCAGATCCTTGGCCTGCTTGGCATCCGCCACCCGGCGCTTGGTCTCCTTGTTGCCCAGCTGGAGGGCCTCGCCCCCCACCTTCACCAGCTTCATCCAGAAGCTGGGGGGCAGCTTGGCGGCGAACTTGGCCTTCAGCACCCAGTATTCGACGGGGTTGAAGGCCAGGATTTCGTGCTCGCGATCGACGATGATGCGCACGGCCACGCTCTGGACGCGGCCGGCCGAGAGGCCCCGGCGCACCTTGTCCCAGAGCACCTGGCTGACCTTGTAGCCCACCAGGCGGTCCAGCACGCGGCGGGCCCGCTGGGCATCCACGAGCTTCTTATTAATGATCGTGGGCGCCGCCATGGCCTTCTGGATGCCCGCCGGGGTGATCTCGTTGAAGAGGACCCGGCTCACGGGCAGGGTCTTGGGGGGCTTGATGGCCTCCAGCAGGTGCCAGCTGATGGCCTCCCCCTCGCGGTCAGGGTCGGTGGCGAGCACCAGCTCGGTGGCGGTCTTGGCGGCGGCGCGGAGTTCCCGGACCACCTTCTCCTTGGCCGGGCTGATCTCGTATTCCTCCTGGAAGCCGTTCTCGATGTCCACGCCCAGCTTCCGCGGCAGATCCCGGATGTGGCCCACGGAGGCCATGACCTTGTACCCCTTGCCGAGGTACTTGGTGATGGTCTTCGCCTTCGATGGGCTTTCGACGATCACGAGCTTAGACACGGGCATCCCCCAGGGGGCTAAGGATGAGTCCTGGGGGCGGAGGCTTGTCAAGTGCCGGGGAGAAGCAGGGGGGATCGACCGCCCCGGAAAGACGGGGGGAAAACCGGATGAAACCAACGGCGACAGGTCTTTTCAAAGGTTGTTGATACAAATACATATAGAATTTCTATGGACATGTCTCCACGGTGCTGCCGAGAATACGACGCATTCAATTCATTTCCGGCCCCCCAAAGGACCACGGAGCAGATCGATGAGTCGAGTTCCTGGCCAGTACGGTGCCGCCCGCCCGGGCCCGGGCGATCCCCGGTGAGCACGGTTGCCCGCCTGCCCGAGGAGCTGCGCCCGATCCTGGCGACCGTGGAGCATTCCCCCGATGCGGTGTTCCTGACAGACCGCCATAACCACATCGTGGCGTGGAACCACAGCGCGGAGGCCCTGCTGGGCTATACCGCCCAGGAAGCCGTGGGGGCCTGCTGCGCGGACCTGATGGGTGGCTGCGACGCCTGGGGCAACCGCTATTGCAGCGAAAGCTGCCCCCTGGTGGGGATGGCGGGCCGGGGGGAGGTGGTCCGGCGCTTCGACTTGCGGTTCGCGGCGAAGGACCACCGCCCGGTCCACGTCGAGGTGGTCATCCTCCAGTTGGCGGCTCCGCCACCCCACCATTTCTACCTGATGCACATCCTGAAGCCCTCGGACCGGGTGATCCCGGCCTCCTCCAACGGCAGCGACACCGGCACGGCGCCGCGGCCGGCGATGCAGAGCGCCCGGGAATCCCCGGATGCCCGGGCCCGTCGGCTGAGCCAGCGGGAGGTGGAGATCCTGGGCCTCATCGCCGCCGGGCGGACGACCCCCGAGATCGCCGACTACCTCCACATCTCCGCCCTGACGGTGCGGAACCACACCCAGAAGATCCTCGACAAGCTGGAGGTGCACTCCAAGGCCGAGGCGGTGGCCTTCGCCTTCCAGAAGGGGATCGTCTGAGGAATGCGGCCTCCGGGTGGCAAAGAACGGAACCTCTCTGACCCGCGTGGATGCGTAAGAGCCATGGCCGCCGTCCTGGCGGAACTGATGCATTCGCCTCACAGAGAATGATGCAGGCGATTGATGGTGGGGGCCTGGGGTTAGCCGTATTCCTGGAAGCCGAACCCCTCATCCAGGAGCATCCCGCCATGCGCCACCTTCTGAAGACCCCATTCCGCACCCTCGGAGGGCTAGCCGTCCTGGCGGGCCTCTTGCTGGGCCTGGCTACGCCGTTGCGGGCCTACCCCATCTTCGCCCGCAAGTACCAGACGGCCTGCACCACCTGCCACACGGTCTACCCAAAGCTGAACCCCTTTGGTGTGAGCTTCCGGCTGAACGGCTACCGGATGCCCAAGGAGACCGAGGATCTCGTCAAGCAGGTGCCCGTGTCCCTTGGCTCCTCCGCCTACGCCAAGCTCTGGCCGAGCGCCGTCATGCCGAACCAGCTGCCGGGCAACGCGCCCCTGGCCATGAACGTGAAGATGGAAAGCGTCAGCACCTCCGCCTATGATCCGGCCAGCGGGAAGACCACCACCCGCAATGATTTCCAGTTTCCGCAGGAAGCGAACCTCTTCGGCGCCGGCACCCTGGGCGACCACATGAGCTTCATGGCGGAGCTGACCTTCGGCGAGAACGCCGATGGCAGCACGAGCACGGAGATCGAACACGCCCGGCTGGATTTCGATTCCATCGTGGGCCCCGACCACCTGGTGAACCTCCGCATCGGCAAGTTCGCCCCGAACCTCTATGACGGGTTCCAGGAGATGTGGCTGATGACGGATAACGGCGTGGACACCATGTTCACCTACAACCCCGTGGGCTACCGCGGCGGGGTGGGCTCCGGCGCCGACGACATGGCGACGCCCATCATCAGCCTGCCGGGCCGCGTTCGCGGCATCGAGCTCTATGGCGTGGCGGCGCACCGGTTCTTCTACACCGTGGGCGCCATGACCAAGATCGGCCCCGGTGGCTACACGGGCGCCTATGGCGGCGCGACCACCCCTAATGGGAATTTCGGAAACAACGCGCACAAGGATTTCTACGCCCGCGTGGACTACAAGTTCGGCGGCATGGGCCTCGATGGCGATACGGAAGGCGTGAAACTTCCGCCCGAGAACTGGCGCGAGAATTCCTTCCGTGTGGGTGTGCTCGGCATGAGTGGAAACGGCCGGAACATCAACTTCTCCGTGGCCGACGATCTGGGCAATCCCTTCAATATGCAGGATCTGAACTACACCCGGGTCGGCGTCTTCGGCTCCTGGCTGATCGGCGACCTGAACGTGTTCGGGGTGTACCTCCGCGGCAACGACAAGCTGCAGCTCATCGATTCGGAAACCAACCTGGTGCTCAACGAGAACACGCGCTCCTACAACACCTGGTTCACCCAGGCCGACTACGTCATCAACCCGACCTTCCTCGCCTCCGTGCGCTACGAGCGCCTCCGTCCCGCGGATCCCACGGTCAAGGCGGAACGGTTCCTGAACCTGAACTTCACCTACCTGGTCTACGCGAACGTCAAGACGATGCTGGAGTACCGGGAAGACCTGAACGAGACCCGGAACAACCAGTTCGCGGTCGTCCTCCGCGCGGCCTTCTGAGCAGAAAGGAATCATCATGAAAACCGCATTCTGTAGTGTCCTGGCGGTTGGCTTGGCGGGCTCACTCGCCGCCGGAGATCTTCACGGGAAAGTGGCCTGCAAGGGCGTGCGCAACAGCGCCGATGCCGTCGTCTACATCGACGCCATCCCCGGCAAGACGTTCACCGCGCCCGCCAAGCACGCGCTGGTGGACCAGAAGAACCTGGTCTTCATCCCGCATGTGCTCCCCGTGCAGATTGGCACCACCGTCGACTTCCACAACGACGACGCCGTGCTCCACAACGTGTTCTCCCCCGACACCTGCTGCAGCAAGTTCAACCTGGGCACCTGGCCCCAGGGGCAGTCCCGCAGCTACACCTTCAAGAACGAGTGCCAGGCGACCCTGCTGTGCAAGGTGCATCCCGAGATGGAAGGGTTCGTCGTGGCTGTTCCCACCCCGTACTACGCCGTCACCAAGGCGGACGGCAGCTACGAGATCAAGAACGTCCCCGACGGCCAGTTCACCGTGAAGGTTTGGCACCCGAAGCTGAAGGCGGCCCAGAAGGCCGTCAAGGTGGCGGGCAGCACGCAGGCTGATTTCGAGATCGCGAGGTAGCTCCTTGGCCGATGTCAGCCAGGAATGGCTTGAACGGAACTTCCCCTGCAAGTGGGCGTGCCCTGTCCATACCGAGGCGGGCAAGTACGTCACGCTGATCGCGCAGGGGAAGTACCGGGAAGCCTACGCGGTGGCCCGCCGTCCCAACCCGCTGGCCTCCATCTGCGGGCGGATCTGCGCGGCACCGTGTGAGGCGGTGTGCCGCCGGGGCGAGCTCGACGCCCCCATCGCCATCCGCGCCATGAAGCGGTTCGTCACGGAGAAGTTCGGCGTCGAAAGCATGATGGACTTCTCCGTGCTGTCCGAGATCTACGGCCACCGCACGGACCGCTACACCGAGAAGGTGGCCGTCATCGGGTCGGGGCCCGCGGGCCTGGCCTGCGCCCACGACCTGGCCCTCCTGGGCTACCCGGTGACGATCTTCGAGGCGGCTCCGGTGGCCGGGGGCATGCTTCGGCTGGGTGTGCCCGAGTACCGCCTGCCCCGGGCCCTGATCCAGCTCGAGGTGAGCGCCATCCTGTCCCTGGGCGTGGAATTGAGAACCAATGCCCGGTTGGGCAAGGACTTCACGCTGGAGGACCTGAAGGCCCAGGGCTACAAGTCCGTCTTCCTGGGGGTGGGGGCCATGCAAAGCCGCGACCTCCGGATGCCGGGCATCGAGCTGGATGGCGTGCTGAAGGGCATCGACTACCTGCTGAACCTGAACCTGGGCTACAAGGTCGACATGGGCCGGAAGGTCATCGTCATCGGCGGTGGCAACGTGGCCCTCGACGTGGCCCGCACCGCGGCCCGGGGCGGGGAGCAGGCGCATATGGAACGCAGCCTGTCCATCGTCCAGGCCCTCGACGTGGCCCGCAGCGCCGTGCGCTTCGGCGGCCGCGAGGTGACAGTCTGCTGCCTGGAATCCGAACAGGAGATGCCAGCCTCCCCGGAGGAAGTGGAGGAGGCCCTCCACGAGGGCATCCGCTTCCGCTACCGCGTGGGGCCCAAGCAGATCGTGGGCGAACACGGCTCGGTGACGGGCATCGCGTTCACCAAGGTGACCCGCGTGTTCGATGAAAGCGGGCGGTTCGCGCCCCAGTTCGACGAAGGCTCGGAGGAGGTCATTGAGGCCGACACGGTCATCGTGGCCATCGGGCAGACGGGTGAATTCTCGTTCCTGCGCCCGGAGGACGGCATCCAGACCGCCCAGGGCAGGATCATCTTCGATCCCGATAACCTGGCCACCACGGCGCCGGGGGTGTTCACGGGCGGCGACGCGGCTTTCGGCCCACGGATCGCCATCAGCGCCGTGGCCGATGGCAAGCGCGCGGCGCGGTCCATCGACGAGTTCCTGCGGGGCCGCCCGTGCCCCGAGCCCGAGATCACCGTGGAGATCGACCAGGAGGAGCGCTACGAGCGTGTCTGGGACTACGAGGGGATCCCCCGCCAGCAGCCGCCCATGCGGCCGACCTCCCGCCGGGTGGGCTTCGCGGAAGTCGAGGAATGCCTCAGCGAGGGCGCGGCACGCCAGGAGGGCCTGCGCTGCCTCCACTGCTGGACCAACACCATCTTCGCGCAGGACCCGGACGAGGGCACGGAGTGCATCCTCTGCGGCGGCTGCCAGGACATCTGCCCCGAGGATTGCATCGAGATCGTCCCCTCCGCCATTGAAGGCGAGGTGCCGGCATCGGCGCTGGAACTGGCGCCGCTGCTCTTCGACGGGGAACAGTCCGGTTCGATCTTCATCAAGGACGAGGAGACCTGCATCCGGTGCGGCTTGTGCGCCATGCGCTGCCCGGTCGGGACCATCACGATGCAGAGCTTTGCAGGAAAGGAGCGCGCCAGTGCGTGACGCGGAGGAAGGCATGGCATTGCCCCTGAGGCCGGAGGATCAGTCGCGCCGCGAGTTCATGGCCCGGCTGGGACTGGGCGCCTGCGCCCTGACGGCCGCCGGGGCCGCCCTCACGGTGCTCGATTTCATGGAACCGAAGGTCCTCTTCGAGCCCGCGACCGAGTTCAAGGCCGGCAACATCCAGGAGTATCCCGAGGGCACGGTCAAGTTCAACGAGGAGCACCGGGCCTACATCATCGGGGGCCAGGGTGGCGTCTTCGCGGTCTCCGCGGTGTGCACCCACCTGGGCTGCATCACCCGGTACCACGCCAATGAGGGCATGATCGCCTGCCCCTGCCACGGCAGCCAGTTCGACCCGGAGGGGAATGTCACCCACGGCCCGGCCCCCCGGCCCCTGCCATGGCTGGAGGTGAAGGCCGACGCGGAGGGGAACCTCACGGTGGACACCAGCATGGTCATCCCCCACGGAAAGGTGTTGAAGGCATGAACGGAAACCCTTTCTCCCAACTCGCGAGCCTGGTCCGAGGATCAGCGGTCTACCGCTCCATCGTCCGTCACGGCGCGGCCGATACGAACCGGAACCGCTCGCTGGTCATCTTCGAGAACCTCTTCCTCCACGTCCACCCGGTGAAGGTGCGGGAGAAGACGCTGAAGTTCACCCATACCTACTGGCTGGGCGGGATCACGATCTCGGCCATGGTCGTGCTCATCGCCACCGGCATCCTGCTGATGTTCTACTACCATCCCTCCGTCCCGCAGGCCTACCGGGACATGAAGGAACTGAAGTTCGTGGTGGACAACGGCGTGTTCTACCGGAACCTCCACCGCTGGGCGGCCCACCTCATGGTCCTGGGGGCGATGCTGCACATGGTGCGGGTGTTCTACCACCGCGCCTACCGGCCCCCCCGCCAGTTCAACTGGGTGATCGGCGTGGTGCTCCTGCTCGTCACGCTGCTGCTGTCCTACACCGGGTACTTGCTCCCCTGGGACCAGCTGGCCTTCTGGGGCGTGTCGGTGGGCACGAACATGGCGAAGGAAGCTCCGATCCTCGGGCCGCCCATCCGGTTCCTCCTGCTGGGCGGGAACATCGTCTCCGAAAATGCTCTGCTGCGCTTCTACGTCCTCCACTGCGTGCTCCTGCCCGTGGCGCTCATCGGCTTCCTGGGCGTCCACATCTGGCGGATCCGGAAGGACGGCGGCGTGCAGGGGCCGCCTGAACCTCCCGCTGACGACGAGGTGGAACCATGAGCATCCCCATGCCCCCCTTGAGGGTCGTCGAGTCCAACGATCCGGTGGCCGTGCCCAAGCGGGTCGCTTTGGTGCGACCCGATGCGAGGGCCACCCTCCGCCGGGTGGAAGAGCGCTGGGTGATGACCTACCCCAACCTCATCCTCCGGGAGGTCATCGTCTTCCAGATCGTGGTGATCGTCCTCGCGGTCAGCGCGCTGCTCTTCAACGCCCCCCTGGAAGGGCTCGCCAATCCCCTGGAGACGCCGAACCCATCCAAGGCGCCCTGGTACTTCCTGGGCCTCCAGGAGCTGCTGCACTACTTTCCCCCGGTGGTCGCCGGTGTGATCTTCCCGGGTCTGGTCGTCGTGGCCCTGGTGGTCATCCCCTACGCGAAGATCAACCTCTCAGCGCGTCCCCTCTGGTCGGGGGACAAGGCGCGGACCCGCCTCCTGGTTGGCGCGGCGGTCGCCTTCCTCGCTTTGTTCTTCGCCCTGTTCGGCTGCTGGCCCATCGTGATCCCGACCCTTCTGGTTGGAGGTGCCATGTTCTCCGTCTACGGCGGTGGGCAGGAAGGGCGCCTGCGCCGGTTCCTCGTGAGCGTGACACTGCCGGAATGGATCATGACCTGGTTCATTCTCGTGGCCACGATCCTCACGGTGATCGGCACCTTCTTCCGTGGTCCCGGGTGGTCCCTGGTCTGGCCCTGGAACATGTATCCCCCCGCTTAGGAGCCGTTGAGAAATGAACAGCGCTTTCCCTGGTCATTTCTTTACGGCCCCTTATGCCGTTCTTGCCTTTGGACCCAGCAATGACTTTTGAACGACGGCTTGACGGAGTTCCCGTGCCTCTGCGACGCATCTTCGCCATCACCAGCATCCTGTTCCTGGCTGTCCTGGTCGTCTCTCCCCTGAAGAATGCCCTCCGTCCGTACCGGGGCTTCCAGCGGGCGTTCGCCCGGCTGGGGGCCTCACGGGCCAAGAGCATGCAGGCCGCCAAGGCCTACCAGCAGCAGCCCGTGGCCATCCACCAGATCTGGCTGCCGGATTTCGAGAACCGCGTGGATCGCTGCACGACCTGCCACCTCGGCGTGCAGGACGCGTCCATGGCGGGCGCCCCGGAGCCCTTCCGGCTCCACCCGGCAAGCTTCCACACCCCGAAGGATTCCGGCCGCTTCGGCTGCACGGCCTGCCACGGCGGTCAGGGGCTCGCCACGCTGGAGAAGGATGCCCACGGCGAGGTGCCGGATGCGGAATCCCCCATGGTGCCCCTGAAATTCATCGAGTCGGGCTGTGGCCGCTGCCACGCCTCCGAGCACGTGGCGGGGGCGGCGACCCTGTCCCTGGGCCGCGTCGTCATGGAGCGGAACGGCTGCTACGCCTGCCATACCGTCAAGGGCCATGAAAGCTTCCGTTCCGAGGCCCCGCCCATCGAGGCCGTGGCCCTGAAGACGGGAGGGGAGGCCCTGCGGCGGTGGTTGAAGGATCCGAAAACGGTCGATCCCAACGCCACCATGCCCCGGTTCCAGCTCAGTCCTTCGGAGATCGATGAGCTCTCACACTATGTCTTCAGCCTGGCTTCCAGCCGGGATCTGGCGAACCGCGTCCAGGCGGCTTCGGCGGAGCCCGCCGGAGACGTGGCCAAGGGGAAGGCGATCTTCGCCGAGGCCCGCTGCATCTCCTGCCACACGGTCGAAGGCAAGGGCAACGGCTCGGCGCCCGAGCTCTCCAAGGTGGCCTCGCGGGCCTCGGCCGGCTGGCTGCTCGCCTTCATCCGCGATCCCCATGCGTTCAATCCGCGGACGCGCATGCCCCAATTCAATTTTTCCGCCGACGAGGCCCGCCACGTCGTGGCCTACATGGAATCCGAGTTCAAGGATTTCGATGCCCCGAAGGAGATCCTCGATCCCATCCGCGTGAACCAGACCCTGGCGGCCAAAGGGAAGACGCTCTTCCGCCAGAAGGGCTGCTTCGCCTGCCATGCTCCCGGGGCGGAGGTGGACCGGTTGGGCCCAGCCCTGGACGGCATTGGCGACAAGCGGGCCGCGTCGCTGGACTTCGGCAAGCGGACGGACATCTCGCGCACCCTGCCCGCCTGGCTGGAAGCCAAGGTCCAGAAGCCCGGGTCCTTCCAGGACGGCCTGAAGATGCCCACCTTCACCTTGTCCCCCAAGGAGACCCAGGCGGTCGTCACCGCCCTCCTTTCCCTGGGCGCCAAGCCCGTGCCCCAGCCCTACCGCCCGGTGTCCGCCGTGCGGCCGAGTCTGCTGCCCGGCGGGACCGTGGGGGCCCTGATGGACAGGTACCGGTGCCTGTCCTGCCATCAGATCGGCGACCGGGGCGGGGACATCTCCACGGCGCCCCTGACGGCCGAAGGCAGCAAGGTGAAACGGGACTGGCTGGTGGACTACCTGGTGCTGTCCTTCACCATCCGGCCCATCCTCACCGACCGCATGCCGGTGTTCCGGATGACGAGGGACGAGGCCACCCAGATCGCCCAGGCCTTCGAGACCTTCTACCTGGATTCCGGCATTCCTGAGGATCCCTACGCGGGGCAGCCCGCCACCTCCAAGGACCCCGTGGAGGGCAAGCGCCTCTACGACACCCTCGGCTGCCGCGCCTGCCACATCCTCGGTTCCGGCGGCGGCTACTACGGGCCGCCCCTCACCGAGGCGGGCACCCGCCTGAAGCCGGGCTGGACCTATGCCTGGCTCAAGGGCCCCCAGAAGTGGCGCGCGGATGTCCGCTGCCCCAACTACGGCCTGACCGACGCCGACGCGCTCCGGCTGACGTCCTACCTCGACACGCTCGTCAAGTCGTCCACGGCCTCGAAAGCCAAGCGGGGAGGCACGCGATGAAGTTCCGGTTCCAGATCCTCGGCCCGATCCTCTTCCTGCTCGTGGCGGGGGCCTGCTCCCGCCACAAGGCCGCGGCCCCGGCGGTCCCCCAGCCTGAAGCCGCCCCCGCCGCCGAAGCCCCGGTGGTGGAGGCGCCGCTGTCCTACGAACTCAGGCTGGGGAAGGGTGTCTACCAGCACTATTGCCAGACTTGCCACGGCGAAACCGGGGCGGGAGACGGGTTTAACGCCTTCAACGTCGATCCCCATCCCCGCGACCTATCGGACCCCACCTTCCAGAAGGCCAAGACGGACGCGGACCTCAAGGATGCCGTCCAGCGGGGCGGCGTGGGCGTGGGCCTGTCGCCCCTGATGCCGCCCTACGGAAAGACGCTCTCCACCGCCCAGGTGGATGAAGTGGTTCTCTACCTCCGGACGTTCAAGAAGACCGAGCCATGAACCGCGCCAACCTTCTGGGCCCGCCCTGCGCCCCCTTTGGTCAAAGAAAGGCCTTCACCCTGGAGTGAGCATGTCCGAGGATCGGAACCCATCCCACGAGGATCTCCAGGAGGTCCTTCACAAGCAGGCACCTCCGTTCGGCTGGCTGGTCGCCGGTCTCTCCGTGATCGTGATCGCGGGACTGGGCCTCTACCTGGTCCGCCATTCCTACGAGCACGTGACGCCGGACAAGTATCTCGGCCCAGGCCAGTGCAAGGCGTGCCACCCGAAGCAGTACGACTCCTGGGAGAAGACCCGGATGGCCAACAGCTTTTCCGTCCTGCGGCCCGGCGAGAAGGCCGAGGAGAAACGGCTGGCGGGCTTGGATCCGGCCGCGGACTACACGCACGATGCAGCGTGCCTTCCCTGTCACACCACGGGGTACGGCCTGGTGGGAGGGTTCATCTCCATCGAACGGACGCCCGACATGGCGGGTGTAACCTGCGAATCCTGCCATGGGCCGGGAGGCTCCTACGCCAATGCCGTGATGACCCTCGACAAACCCGAGTTCACGACCGCCGAGGCCCGGAAATCGGGACTGGTCTATCCCCCCACGGAAGAGGTCTGCCGGGCTTGCCACAATTCCAAGAGCCCCTTCGTCGGCAAGGACTACACATTCGACTACCCGGAACGGGTCAAACTCGGGACCCACGAGCACTTCAAACTGAAATACGCACACAGTCGGTAAGGTCCTTCCCGCCTACCGGAGCGTGTCCAACAAGGCTTCCGGGCTCTCGACGGCATACGCCGCGCCTTCCTCCAGGAGGGCGTCAGGCCCTTCCGATCCGGGCACCACCCACAGCTCACGGCCCAGGTCCAGGGCGAGCTTGGCTGTGACAAGGGACCCGGACTTCAACTGGGCCTCTGTCACAAGCACGCCGTCCGTCCAGGCCGCCAGCAGCCAGTTCCGCCGGGGGAAGTGCCATTTCAGGGGCTGGGCCTCCGGCGGGAAAGGGGTGATGACTCCGCCTCCGGCCGCCACCATGCGGTCCATGAGGGGGCGGTGCTCCGGCGGGTAGGGATGGTCGAGGCCCGAGCCCAGGGCGCCCCAGGTCGGCCCAGCTTCCAGCGCCCCGGCGTGGGCGGCGCCATCAATGCCCCGGGCCAGGCCCGAGAGCACGGCCACGCCCGCCTCCGTGAGCGCCTTGGCCCAGGCCCGGGTGCGGGCCTTCCCGCGGGCGCTGGCCTGGCGGCTGCCCACGATGGCCACTCGGTGGCAGCCCTCGGGGGGCAGTGTCCCCTGCACCCACAGGGCCACAGGGTAGGGCAGGGGCGCCAGCAGGGCGTCCATGCCCGGATCGCCGGGCAGCAGCAGACGGGCGCCGCGATCCCGGGCCTCCCGGTGGCGCCGGGGCAGGTCGGTTCGGAGGCGGGCCAGGGCTGCGGTCCGCTCCGGGGCAAGGGCGGGTTCCACGCCGGCCTGGAGGGCCGCCCAGGCCTCGGCCTTCTGGCGCTCGGGCCAGTCCAGCACGGTGAAGGCCAGGGCCCAGAGGCGAAGATCCATGCGGGGTTCCGGGGGGAATGAGGCTATCCTGAGCAGGCGAAGTGGTGCTGTGCAAGGGCTTTCCCCTTGCGTTCCCTCGCCAGATGGCTAAACTGGTTGTCTTGGTTGTTTTCACCTTTGGTTCGTGAGGTTCCCATGTCCCGTCAGTGCGAAATCTGCGGCAAGAAGCCCCAATTTGGGAATAACGTCTCCCATTCCAACAACATCACCAAGCGCCGGTGGAATCCGAACATCCAGCGCGTGCGCGCCCTGGTGGGTGGCACCCCCCGGCGTCTGCGGGTCTGCACCTCCTGCATCCAGGCCGGCAAGGTCCTCAAGGCCTGCTAGAAATCGGGCATGAACATGAGAAGGCGGCCCGAGCGGCCGCCTTCTCGCGTTTGTGAGGTGGGCCAAAGCGATCAGGCGAAGGTTGGCGCCCGCTTCGCCAGGAACGCGGCGAGGCCTTCCTTCGCGTCGGGATGGCGCATGGCGGCCTTCATCTGGGCGCCTTCGGCGGCCAATCGGGCGCGGAGGCTGTCGGCGTCCAGGCCCTGGTTGCGGAGCAGGCTGGCCTTGATGCGGGCGAAGGTTTCGGCGGGGCCGGCGGCGAGGCGCTGGGCCAGGGCATCGGCGGCGGCCTCCAGCTGCTCCGCGGGCACGATGCGGTTCACGAGGCCCAGGGCCGCGGCCCGCTCGGCATTCAGCGTGTCGCCAGTCATCATCAGCTCCGCGGCTATGGAAGGATTCACCAGCCGCGAGAGCATGACGCTGCCGCCCCAGTCCGGATGGAGGCCGATCTTCACGAAGGCCATGCTGAAGGCGGCTTCCGGCGCGGCGAGGCGCAGGTCCGCGCAGAGGGCCAGGCTCATGCCCGCGCCCGCGGCGGGTCCCTGCACCACGGCCACCACGGGCTTGGGCAGCGTCGCCAGGCCGTGGGCCACGGCGGCGCCCAGGTCCAGCAGGGCTTCCAGCTCGGTCCAGCGGCCCTCGGACAGCGCCTTCGCGATCCAGCCGATGTCGCCGCCCGCGCAGAAGGCCCGGCCCGCGCCCCGCAGTAGCAAGGCCTTCACGCCAGGCTCCACGGCCTTCGCCAGGGCCTCCTCGAAGCCCTCTTGCATCTCCGGCACCAGCGCGTTGAGCCGGTCCGGCCTATCCAGCGTCAACGTGGCGATGCGGTCGCGGATCTCGAATCGGATGGGATTGGGCATGAAGGCTCCGGATGGCAGTACCTGGGGTCTCTCATGTTGACCAAGGTCGAAGGCAACCTCCACCGCGGCCTGCATGAAAGCCACCTTGGCTGGCGGTCATCCAGAATCTGGAAGTCCTAGGCTGTCCGGCGCCTATTTCACGCAGGAATACCCGGACTTGTTCCGCACCGGAGACAATCCCACGGAGCCCTGCTCGCCTGCAGGAAGGCGCTGCTGGGAGGCCTGAAGTTCTGTTGGACTGTCCCCGGTCGGATGTGGCAGCTAGCTCACTTGTTGCTTTCCACGTTGTAGACGAAGACCGGGTCGTGGGAAGGGCCTCCAACCTGTCCACTGGGTTCCGGGGTGACGGAAAGCTTGAACCGGCGATGCGGTGTCAAGGTATCGAGACTGCCTTCCAGATCCTTGTTCAAAGTCAGGGCTCCGACATTCTGCAGATCCCCTTCCCTCGGTTGGATCCAGACAACATAGACCGTCGCATCTGCCGCAAGCTTTGACGGAGGAGCCAGGTGCTTGACCCGGACGGAAACTTTCGTATTCCCATTGGCCCCATCCGAGACCCCGACGGTTCCTTCGCTTGCAGAGACATTGGAGGTCGAATGCATCTCTTGGGGTTTCTGGCGCCAGAACATCATTTTCTGGCAGCCAAGCTGCGTGCCTACCAAGGCGGTGACCGCAGGTAAGACAGCCAGAAACGCGAGAGGTCGAAATTGGGAACCTTGAAATCTCATACATGCTCTCCTAAGCAGTGCGTCAAGGAGCCTGTCGCACAACCTGGCGACATCAAATTTGTGAATCAAACCCGCGCCAGTATTGAACCTAAGGCGAGTTTGACGCATCAGATGTAGCATGGGCGCCCGTTTCCGAGTGACTGACCGCAAG
>Ga0315270_10000925_pt1 | contig 15827 bp, 16 predicted proteins | sample C1_bottom_MG_FD_204932 | JGI IMG/M metagenome (GOLD analysis project Ga0315270, IMG submission 204932) | Sediment microbial communities from Yellowstone Lake, YNP, Wyoming, USA - C1_bottom | ecosystem: Environmental > Aquatic > Freshwater > Lake > Sediment | place: USA: Wyoming | collected... | reverse complement strand
TTATCTATGTATTAGAGAACGAATGCGAGTACGAGGCCGAAGAGCGCAAGTGCCTCAGCAAGAGCGAACCCAAGGAACGCGATTGGCTGAAGAACGCTACGTGCTTCTGGCTGACGTGCGACGCCGCTGATGTAAGCAGCGAAGATCATTCCGGTAGCAATCGCAGGTCCGATTGCAGAGAGGCCATAACCGACCAGGTTGAGCGTGCCTTTCATTTTGTTACCTTTCTAGCAACTGATCAAGCGGATTGCTTGATGGGGTGGAACGTTAGTGCTCGTCGGCAAGGGCGCCGGCGATGTATAAAGCCGTGAGCAGGGTAAAGATATACGCCTGCAAACATTGGACCAAAAATTCGAAGAAAGTCAGCCCGATGCCGAATGCAAAAGCAAAAGGACTGATCAATTTCAAACCGATGACCCCCTTGAGCAGATGATCTCCGCCCAAGATGAAAACAAGTAGAAGCAAGTGGCCTGCGAACATGTTCGCAAAAAGACGAAGGCCGAGCGTAAGCGGACGAGTGATGAGATACGTTGCGATTTCAATTGGCGTCAACAAGATGTAAGCAGCCTTTGGAACTCCAGGCATGAACATGATGTCTTTGACGTACTTGCGGATGCCTTGCTTGCGGATTCCGATGTAATGGAAGATTACAAAAGTGAAAATGGCAAGTACGTAAGGAAAGCTCACATGCGACATCGTCGGGAACTGCAAGAGAGGAACAATTCCAAAAATATTGTTGGTCAAGATGAAAACAAAGAGTGTGAATAGATACGGGACAAAGCGCATGAATTCATGGCCGATGATGTCTCTAGCTAGATCGTTTCTCACGAAGCCATAGATACTCTCACCAGCAAACTGCAATTTGGAGGGAAGGATGGCCGCTTTGCGAGACGCCAGAATGAAAAAGACCGAAATCAGAAGAACCGATAAAAAGACGAGCAGAATGGGTTTTGTGAAGTATTGGTTATTACCCAGAAATGAGGGGAAGTTGAAGTCGTTGCTGCTTGGCGGGACGAATCCTCCGCCTTCAGCGCTTAATAAGTGCAACGAGCGCACGCACACTCCTCGTTTTTCTAGAGATTAAGTTTTGCCAACCCTGGTTACAGCGGGGGAAATTCGGCCAGCGGGGCAACCTTATTGGCAAAGATTGAAAACTGTGAAATCGGCCAGAAACGCCCCTGACCCAGGCCGTTTACATGCGGGAGATTACTTAGAGTTTCGACCGATCCTCAACCAGATGAGGTAGATGGATGCGCTCACGCCGAGGAGTAAACCCCCAAGGAGGAAGAAGTGGGTGTGTAGCCAGTGATCCAAAGCCCAGCCGACACCGCCCCAGAAAAGCAGGCCGGAGAGGAGGTAGCCAACGATCGACCAAGCTGCGCCGTCGTCATTAGGTTTCATTGGCTCCCCTTATTCTTCAGGCTTTTTAGAATCTAGCGGCAATGGTAGGTGTATCCGCAGTTTTAAGAAACTTCTAATCTCTCCCCCGAGCCACGCGACTGTAAGTGCAAGGGCAACCACTCCAAAGCTTCCTCGGTCGATGGTCTCGCGTGAGGTGTAACGGGTCAGCAACCAGAGAAAGAGACCCAGAAGTGCGATCTTTGCGAAGTACGAGAAGATCGCCAGCGCAAAAGTTGTCAATGGATCGAGTTTTCGTGAAATTGCTGAGACTACTAAGTGGACAGTGAAATACATCACAACGACCAACTGTGCGAGGAGTGCACCCAATAATCCCGCCTTACCGCGTATCAATGCAGCAGCGATGATCCCAACAATTCCCACCGCGAAAGTTGGAATGAGGGCACCCAGCATCAAATCTCGCTCGTTGCTCTTCTCAGTACTCATAATCGACTCATAAAAGTTGATCCACCTTTTCCTGATTATCGGATCGACGCTCTTTCCAACGGCTGGCAATTACGACACTCGATCCTGCAAGAACTACCGCAGTGATCAAAGCGGCCCACCAAGGCCAGAATGCAAGAACTGTTACCGGTATTGCCAAAGTGGCAGTCCAGAAATACATAATCACTGCGGTGCGCTGGTGTGAGTTTCCAGCACTAAGAAGTCGGTGATGCAAATGTTCTTTGTCGGGCGCAAAAGGCGAGCGCCCCGATAGAGCACGACGAAACACGGCGAGTATCAGGTCCATCAGTGGAATTGCCAGAACAGCAAACGGGAGGAGAAGCGGCAGAAGCGTTGGTCCCCCATCTTCGGCCGCGATTGCATTTGCATCAACTTGACCAGTCAACGTGATGGCAGCAGCGGAAAGCAAGAGTCCCAAAAACATCGACCCCGAATCCCCCATAAAGATTCTTGCCGGGTGAGAGTTATGAGGCAGAAACCCAAGGCAAACTCCAACGATGATCGCCGTAATCAACGATGGCGAGCCCGCACGACTAAAGCCATTTACTACCGCAAGCAAGTAAGCGAATGCAAAGAAAGAGGCCCCTGAAATTGCCACAATTCCCGCGGCAAGTCCGTCGAGTCCGTCAATGAAATTCACTGCGTTAATAGTTACCAGAACAACGAGGACCGTCACCAATTGACCGATGCTTGGCGGAAGCGTCATAACTCCGTTTATTGGCAACCAAAGAATTTGGATTCCGTAAAGCAACAAGATGCCAGCCGCGAGAGCTTGGCCTGCCAATTTTGTAATGGCATCAAGTTGGAAGCGATCATCGGCCATTCCCAAGATGATGACAAAGGTCGAGGCTAGAAAGATCCCCTGCAACTCGTGGCCAAATGTCTTGCCAACAAGAGAAAGGTGGCGGGCGATGACAAATGTGAGAACCATCGAGATCCACATGGCGACTCCGCCCCAACGTGCAGTTGGAAGAGTATGGACATCTCGCGTTCGAATTTGCGCAACAGCGCCAAAGCGTTCAGCCAATCTTTTTACAAAGGGTGTCACCAAATAGCACAGCGCTGCCGCTAAGAAGGCAGTGGCAAGATAAACGCGCATGAGCTATTCAGTGTCGATGTAATTAGGCGGAATAGATTGGAAAGCGTGAGGTCAATTCGTGAACTTCGCTACGAATCTTCGCCAACACCTTCTCGTCTTCGCTTGCGATTGCCCGCGAGATCAATGATGCAATGATCTTCATCTCCGCTGCTCCCATACCCTGGGTAGTGGTGGCCGGAGATCCAACACGTATTCCGCTGGTAACTGCTGGAGATTCTGGATCAAAAGGAATCGCATTCTTATTAAGAACGATTCCTGCGAGGCCGCAACGTTGGTCAGCAACCTTGCCGCTGACCTTGGTGCTTCGGATATCAATCAATGCCAAGTGGGTCTGCGTTCCACCAGATACCGCACGCATTCCCTCTTCTTCAAGGGATGCAGCCAACACCTGAGCGTTGGCGATGACGTTTCTTGCATACTCTTGATAGGCAGGCTGCGCGCACTCCTTTAGCGCAACCGCTTTTCCGGCAACAGCAGACATGATCGGTCCACCTTGCGTACCTGGAAAGACTGCCTTGTCGATGGCTGGACCATGCTCGGCCTTGGAAAGAATCATTCCGCCGCGAGGGCCACGCAAGACCTTGTGCGTTGTGAAGGAAACAACATCTGCGTAAGGCACGGGAGATGGAATCGCCTTTCCAGCAACGAGGCCGATGAAGTGAGCGGCATCCACCCACATGATGGAGCCGACTTCATCGCAAATAGCCCGCACCTTCTCAAAATCAATCAGGCTTGGATATGCGGTTGCACCCGTGCAAATCATCTTCGGCTTGTTCTTGATCGCAAGATCGCGCAACTCATCGTAGTCAATGAGTTCGTTATCTTGGCGAACGCCGTAGGAAACTATGTTGAACCACTTACCTGAAAAATTGACCTTAGAACCGTGAGTCAGGTGGCCTCCGTGTGGCAATGACATTGCCAGCACTGTGTCTCCAGGCTTTGTGAAGGCCGCATACACCGCGATGTTGGCACTGGCTCCAGAGTGCGGTTGGACATTTGCGTGCTCGGCGCCGAAGAGCGACTTCGCCCGTTCGATAGCAAGGTTCTCCGCCTTATCAACTTCTTCGCAACCACCGTAGTAACGCTTGCCTGGATATCCTTCGGCATATTTATTTGAAAGCGTCGAACCCAACGCTGCAAGCACCGCGCGCGATGTGAAATTCTCACTGGCAATCAGTTGAAGATCCGTTTGCTGGCGATGAAGTTCAGATAGAAGCACTGCTGCAATATCTGGATCTTGCTTGGAGAGAAGGTCGAAATCAGGACCGTAAAATGGGGTATCAGACATGACGTAAGCCTATTCTCTCAGGTGGAATTTGAAGAACCCGAAACGATAATCTCGGGCAGGGCCTCTTGCAATTTAGCAACGCTCACAGCGCCTTCACGAATAACCTCTACGCCAGTCTCGTTATCTGACATAACCGTGGAAGCTGGCGCTGATGTCAGGATGCCTGCGTCAAAAATACCAGCAAGGTCATACTCCCTCGCCGAAATATCCTTGATATCCAGAATCGGAGGCTTACCAGCAAGGGCGGCACTGCTTACAGCCAAGGGTCCGCTCTTTCGCACGAGAGCAAGAACAAATTCCGCTGAAGGAACTCGCACCGACACTTGATCCAATCGCTTTCCATCTCCTAGATCCCACGTGAGACCCCGTTGCGGATAGAGATTGAATGAGAGTTGTCCTGGCCAGAATTTCGACATGAGGATGCGTGCATTCGCCGAGACATCACGAGCAATTCCGTCGATTACTTCTTGACCGAAAATGAGGACTTGTGCCGCAACTCCCAGGTCGTCGCCTCGAAGGACATGCATTGCGCGGACCGCGTCTTGATCGAAAGCATCTGCCAGGAAGGCATAACCGTTCTCCAATGGAGCGGCAATGATCAAACCTGATCTGATCCATTGCAGGGCCTGGTCGACATGCGCATCGCGATCCCCTGTCTGAATATCAATTGTGTTGATCATCTAGGCCGCCTTTGGGCACTGGTCCAACGGGGTCGGTTATTTAGATCGCTGTGAACTCTAATATCGATGAAGTCCGCTTCCAGTGCTTTCTCGACGGCACTTGCCTGCTCTTCCCCGTGTTCCATGACAAAAATACCTTCGTCTTTCAGAAGACGTGATGCTGCTTCAATGAATTGACGTGGGACATCCATCCCGTCCTTGCCGCCGAATAGAGCTGCATGGGGCTCGTAATTCTTCACTTCAAAGGGGAGATCTTGATCATTTGGAATATACGGCGGGTTCGCTACTACGAGATCAGCCTTTACTCCCAACAGCGCAGAGGAAACATCTTCGGCGACGACTCGTACATCGACATCATTGCCTTCAATATTTTTCCGTAGCCACACCAATGCCTCCGGATCATTTTCAACAGCGATGACATGCGCAGTTGGAACTTGCGCCGCAATCGCGATTGCAAGGGCGCCGGATCCAGAACCTAAATCGATGACACTTGTTTGCCGGCCTTGTGTTTTTTTGTAAAGGAATTTCAGATGTAGCAGAATGTTTTCAACCAGCAATTCTGTTTCCGGTCTAGGGATCAGTACACCTCGGCCAACCTGCAAAGTGAGATCGCAGAAATAGGCAACACCGGTGATGTATTGCACGGGTTCGCCACCCAAGCGCCGGGCACACAATGCCTCGAATTGCTCCAGGACATCGTCAGCATTCTCGAAATTCGCGAAGCTCCGTTCGACAATCACAGTGTTGTGAAGTTCCATCCGGGTAATTCCTAAGACGTGGGCGAGCAACAATTCTGCGTCTACTTCCGCGTACCCAGACTCGCGAAATTCGCGCTTGGCGCGCTGCAATTCGCTCCTGAAATCCATAATTAGCTCGTTGCAGCCAACTTGGCGGCTTTGTCAGCGTCTAGCAAGGATTGGATCAACGGATCAAGTTCGCCACCAAGAACTGCGTCCAAGTTATTGGCCTTGTAATTCACGCGGTGATCGCTGATGCGATTCTCCGGATAGTTGTAGGTGCGAATTCGCTCGCTTCTATCCACCGTTCGCACTTGGGATTTGCGTTCAGCCATGGCTGCTTCATCGGCAGCCTCTTGGGCCGCGGCCAACATGCGAGCACGCAAAATACGCAAAGCCGACTCTCTATTCTGCAATTGGCTCTTCTCGTTCTGACACGAGACGACAATTCCGGTTGGAATATGAGTGATTCGCACTGCCGAGTCAGTCGTATTAACGCTCTGACCGCCAGGTCCGCTTGATCGAAAGACATCAATACGCAAATCATTCATGTTGATCTCGACATCAATTTCTTCAGCCTCTGGGAGAACTAATACTCCTGCGGCAGAGGTGTGAATTCGACCCTGGGATTCGGTCTCGGGAACTCGCTGAACTCGATGCACTCCGCCTTCGAATTTCAAGCGGGCATAGGGAGATTGGCCAGGTTCGGGAACACCTTTGGATTTCACGGCGATAGATATGTCCTTGTAGCCGCCCAAATCACTTTCGGTGGCATCGAGAATTTCAGTTTTCCATCCGTGCTTCTCTGCGTATCGAAGGTACATACGGAGAAGATCGCCTGCGAAGAGCGCGGATTCATCCCCGCCTGCCCCAGCCTTGATTTCCATGATCACATCGCGATCATCATTGGGATCACGTGGCAAGAGGAGCTCTTCCAATTTAGTTGCCGTGCGATCGCACTCCTCTTGCAGGGCAGGAATCTCCGATGCAAAATCAGGATCGGTTTCGGCCAATTCTCTTGCAGCGGCCAGATCGTCTTCGGCAGATCGCCATTGGCGAAATCCTGCAACAACCGGACCGAGTTGGGCGTAGCGACGACCTAAAAGACGGGCCTTGCCTTGGTCGTTGTGAATACTGGGATCGGCCATCTGCGCCTCAAGTTGGGCGTATTCGCTGACAAGCTCATGGGCAGAGGCAAATCGATCATTGTTACTCATTGATCGCTCCCTTCGCTCTTGAACTCTTAAATTGAGAAATAAAAAGACCGCAACCGTTACTGATGTAACGGATGCGGTCTAATTGAAAGCTACTTGGCGCCTGTTTTTCCGAAGCGCTCTTCGAACTTCGCAACGCGTCCACCAGTATCAAGGATGCGCTGTTTGCCGGTGTAGAACGGATGGCATACGGAGCAAACTTCCACGTAGATGGAACCGCTTGGAACAGTTGAGCGAGTAACGAATGTCTCGCCGCAACCGCAGGTGACGGTTGTATCACCGTATTGCGGATGAATTTCTTTCTTCATTTCTTTCCCCTTTGATAGGGCTGGGTCGCTCTTGGAAGAGTCGTGAACCAGCTCGTTACTGGCCAAGGGTAGCGCCCGTAGGCTCGCCTTGGAAATCGATGGATCTTTACGCTCCTTTTATAGTCTTTTCAAGGCTAGCTAACCTTCGAGACCGTTCCCAACCGTTGTCTTCTGTATCTGCATCAAGAATTCCACGTTGGACTTAGTGCCCTTCATCTTGTCAAGAAGAAGTTCGAGGGCCTGTTGGGCATCTAGTGCATGCAAAACTCGACGCAATTTCCAGACGATATTGAGCTCTTCACTGCCCATAAGGATTTCTTCCTTACGAGTACCGGATGCATCAACATCAACGGCTGGGAAGATTCTCTTATCAGCCATTCGACGATCGAGTTTGAGTTCCATGTTGCCGGTTCCCTTGAACTCTTCAAAGATGACTTCATCCATACGAGAGCCGGTTTCAACTAGGGCCGTCGCCAAGATCGTCAACGAACCGCCGTCTTCAATGTTTCTGGCTGCGCCGAAGAACTTCTTTGGTGGATAAAGAGCAGCAGAGTCGACACCGCCCGAGAGAATTCGACCACTCGCAGGGGCGGCGATGTTGTACGCGCGTCCAAGTCGAGTGATGGAGTCAAGCAGAACAACTACGTCATGACCGAGTTCAACCAGACGCTTTGCACGCTCAATGGCGAGTTCGGCAACGGTTGTATGGTCATCGGCAGGACGATCGAACGTTGAGGCAATTACCTCGCCTTTCACCGAACGCTGCATATCTGTAACTTCCTCAGGACGCTCATCTACAAGTACAACCATCAAGTGACATTCAGGGTTATTTGTAGTGATGGCGTTTGCGATGGCCTGCAAGACCATTGTTTTACCAGCCTTTGGCGGGGAAACAATAAGACCGCGCTGACCTTTTCCGATTGGAGAGATCAAATCGATCACGCGGGTTGTAAGAATGTTTGGAAGAGTCTCAAGGCGCAAACGCTCTTGAGGATAAAGAGGAACAAGCTTGGAGAATTCAACGCGGTTGCGAGCCTCTTCAGGTTGCATGCCGTTGATTGTGTCCAGACGCATCAAAGCGTTGAACTTCTCGCGTCGCTCCCCCTCATGCGGCTGGCGCACGGCACCAGTCACAACATCACCCTTGCGAAGCGCGTATTTGCGCACTTGCTGGAGGGAAACGTAAACATCGTTAGGGCCAGGTAGATATCCGGCGGTACGGATGAAAGCGTAACTCTCCATGATGTCGATCAGGCCACCAACTGGGACCAGAACATCATCTTCAGAGAGGACTGGCTCGCGCTCTTCACGCGGAGCTCGCTCACGGTCGCGACCTCGGTCACGTCCACGCTCACGTCCACGGTCGCGACCACGACGGGAATTTGAATCACGGTCGTTATCAAAATTTCTCTCGGTTCCGCCTTCGGAGCCTCGATCCTCGCTTGCTGGAGCGGGTTCGGATTCTTCAGCGACTTCACGCTTCTTATTGCGGGCAGCATTGCGTTCGGCGCGACGCGTTTCGCGTTCTAGCTTCGCGGCTTCGCGGTTTGCTGCCTGTAAATCACTTATTGCCTGCACAAGTGCGGCTTTCTTCAATTTGCCGGCGCCCTCGACTCCTAATTGATTGGCAACTTCTTGCAGTTGCGGAAGGAGCATGGAGGATAGTTCGGGGCTGCTCGAGCGTACGGTGCCTTTTTCAGTCATTGAGCTTCATTTCAGTTATGGGAATACTCCCGTGATTATTTTTGTGATTCTCTGAAAGTCACACGCCATAAGGCGGATCAGATGCCAAAACCATATCACCTAGCCAGCAAATCTGCCAAACTGCCAGAAATGACCGGACAATCAGGCCAAAACTACTCCAGCGCCCTTTGCCGATATCTCTAATGCCTGCAAGGAGAAAGAATCACCGGCGGCTCGTTGCAACTCAGCAACTTCGTTTGGATCCCCTGTATGCAAGACCAGTACCGTTGGCCCTGCTCCAGAGATAAAGGCGGCAACGCCAGCGGCGCGCAACTTATTAACCAGAGCAAAAGATTTTGGCATCGCCTCTTGCCTATATTTTTGATGTAAAAAATCTTCTGTGGCAATAAAGAGCAAGTCCGGACGATTTGTCAGCGCTTGCACCAAGAGGGCAGAGTGCATCGAATTAGCAACGGCCTCAGAGTGCGGAATGGATTCGGGCAATAGTTTGCGCGCCTTAGTAGTTGCAACAGAATTCGAAGGAATAAAGGCCAACGCTTTTATCCGCGGATCCACCTGTATACCCACACAACGAGCAACCTGTTGACCATGGCGAACTTCTTGCCATGCAATCGTCGCGCCGCCACACAATGCTGCGGCGACATTATCTGGATGGCCTTCGATTCGTGAGGCAATAGTTAGAAGCGCTTCGTCATTCATCCGCTCTTCTCCAGAGAGCACGAGTGCTCGAGCAAGAACTAGACCGCCGACGATTGCGCCAGCAGAAGACCCCAAGCCTCTGCCGTGGGGTATGACGTTCAACGCTCGAACTGCAAGCCCACGTGGTTTGCCACCCATGAAGTGAAAACCTTCATACATCGCCTTTACAACTAAATTCTTCTCATCGCGACGAACACTCTCGGAGCCTTCACCCGTTACATCTATATCCAACCCGGGCTCGTCCATGATCTGCGCGACGTATCGATCGTGCAATCCAAGGGCTAAACCAAAGGCGTCATAGCCAGGACCGATATTTGCACTCGTTGCCGGTACTTGAACCTGTATCGGTGTTGCCCTAAAGGTTGGCTTTGCCATGGTTCTAACTTAAACCCAAAGCTTCCGCTGCACGTGAAGCAATAGGAGGAATCACAACAGGGTCAGCAGCGCCCTCAAGAGCCCAGTGGACATCTTTCAATCCATGGCCTGTCACCGTGATGACGATCTGCTTTCCGTGAGCAAGGCGCCCCAGGCGCTCATATTTGATCAATCCGGCCAATCCTGCAGCGCTGGATGGTTCCACGAAGACGCCTTCTCTTGATGCAACAAGTCGGTATGCACTGAGGATTTCCTCATCGGTTACAGAATCGATCAGTCCACCAGATTCATCACGAGCGGCAACCGCCTGCTTCCATGAAGCGGGGTTTCCGATGCGAATCGCAGTGGCAATGGTTTCAGGATTGATCACGATTTCTCCGCGCACAATCGGGGCAGACCCTTCAGCCTGAAAGCCCCACATCGCTGGCAACTTCGTACTCATGCCATCTGCGCGATACTCGTTGTAGCCCTTCCAATACGCCGTAATGTTCCCAGCATTTCCGACTGGCAGAGCATGAATATCTGGTGCATCTCCAAGGAAATCAATCACTTCGAAACTTGCCGTCTTCTGTCCTTCAATGCGAAATGGGTTTACCGAGTTCACGAGGGCGACTGGATAGTTCTCCGACAACTCACGAGCAAGGTTCAAACAATCATCGAAATTTCCATCAACCTGTAGGAGCGTTGAACCGTGAATGATCGCCTGTGCCATCTTGCCCATTGCGATCTTGCCGGCAGGAACAAGAACGGCAGGAGTCATTCCAGCCTTTGCTGCATAAGCGGCGGCACTCGCGCTGGTATTTCCGGTAGATGCACAGATCACTGCCTTCGCACCATCTTGTGCGGCCTTTGATATTGCCATCGTCATGCCGCGGTCTTTGAAGGAGCCCGTTGGATTCGCGCCTTCGAACTTCAGCCAAACATCGTTGTTCAAGATCTTCGACAAATGTTTGGCATGAATAAGCGGGGTGCCGCCTTCGCGCAGGGTGATGATCGGAGTTGTCGAATCAACAGGAAGTCGATCGCGATATTCCTCTATTACTCCACGCCATTGGTGAGCGCCTGGCTTGGTCATTGTTGAACAACTCCTTCGACTCGGATAACGCTTTCAATGGTGCGGACAGTATCCATTTGCGAAAGCCGCTTCACCGTGAGCGCAAGTGCATGCTCGCTGGCACCATGAGTTACAACGATCAGTTCAGCATCTAAGCCTCGACCGCTCTGGCGCACAGTCTGAATTGAGACGTTTTCCGTGGCGAATGCTTGAGCAACCGCGGCAAGAACACCAGGTTTATCAGCAACATCAAGGCGGATGAGATATTGCGTCTTGATCTGATCAATGGGTGCAATAGCTCGATCTGCATAATCGCTTTCACGAGGGCCGAGCGCGCCGCTAGTCAAATGTCGGGCTACAGCAACAACATCACCTAGAACCGCACTTGCCGTTGGTGCGCCACCTGCTCCGCGTCCATAAAACATCAATTCTCCGGCAGCTTCTGCTTCAACGAAAACAGCGTTGTATGCATTGCGCACTGAAGCCAATGGGTGAGTCCTAGGAATCAAAGCCGGGTGAACCCGAACGGAGATCTCATCACTCGGCGTGAGTTCGGCGATCGCCAGCAATTTGATCACGTGGTTCATGGATTGAGCGACCGCAACATCGGTTGCAGTAATTCCAGAAATACCTTCGCGGTAAACATCTGCCGCAGTCACGCGGGTGTGGAAAGCAAGGCCAGCAAGAATGGCTGCCTTTGCCGCAGCATCAAATCCTTCAATATCTGCGGTGGGATCGGCCTCGGCATACCCAAGGTTCTGAGCACCTTCTAGCGCCTCTTCAAAGGCCAAACCGTCTTCGTCCATCTTCGTCAGAATGTAGTTGGTCGTTCCGTTCACGATTCCCATGATGCGTGTTACGTGATCGCCCACAAGGGATTCGCGAAGTGGCCTAAGAATTGGAATTGCGCCGGCAACTGCTGCCTCGTAATACAGATCGACCCCACGAGCATCGGCCGCGCTGTAGAGGTCAGCACCGTGGGTAGCAAGAAGCGCCTTGTTTGCCGTAACCACGGATTTGCCGTTTTCAATGGCGAGAAGAATCAGTTCTCGAGCAGGCTCTATTCCACCCATCACCTCGACGACCAGATCGATCTCAGGATCTGTGACTATGGATTTGGCATCGGTAGTGAAAAGTGATGGATCGATTCCCTCGCGTACGAGTTTGGAATCTCGCACTGCGATTTTTGTCAGCAACAGATCGGCACCAGAGCGGGTTGATAGTTCTTTCTGATGACGCAGTAATTGTGTTGCCACTTGGGATCCAACAACTCCGCATCCCAATATGCCTATTCTGATCGTCGGCATCTGTGCGTTCATAGGCCTACTCTTTCACACATCGAGGCTGAGAAGATCAGCGAAAGTCTCACGACGAAGGATCACACGGGCCTTTCCATCGACTACAGCCACAACAGGTGGTCTTGGAACATGATTGTAATTGCTGGCCATGCTTCTTCCATAAGCACCGGTTGCAGGAACGGCAAGTAGGTCACCGGGGGCGACGTCACTAGGCAATTTAATATCTCGAATGACGATATCTCCGGTTTCACAGTGCTTTCCGACAACTCTGGTCTGAATTGCGTCGGCAGTAGAAACCCGATCGGCGATGACGGCTGTGTAATCAGCGCCATATAGAGAGGTGCGAATGTTGTCGCTCATGCCGCCATCGACGGAAACATAATTTCGAGTGCTTTCATCCTCTAAAACAACTTTCTTTGTAGTGCCTACCTCGTAAAGGGTGAACATCGTCGGCCCGACAATTGCCCGCCCAGGTTCGATGGAGACGCGAGGGATCTTCAAATTTCGCAAGGAGCATGCTTCTTTAACCGCTTTGTGAAGAGCTGGAAGAACCTCACCCGGCAAAAGCGCATCATCTTCTGGAAGGTAAGAAATTCCGTAGCCTCCCCCGAGATCTAGTTCGGGGAGCTCCTGGTCGAATTCATCCCTGTATCGCGCGAGCAAACCAATCAAACGATCTGCGGCAATACCGAAGGCGTCCATGCTTAATATCTGCGATCCGATGTGACTATGGAAACCGCATAGTTCGATCTCGGAATGACTTCTAGTTGCAAGGATTGCCTCCCATGCAGCACCGCTTGCAATCGAGAAACCGAATTTCACATCCTCATGAGCAGTTGCGATCGATTCATGAGTGTGCGCCTCGATGCCCGGCGTGAGGCGAAGCAAAACCCGCTGGCGCTTTCCGCGTCCCTTTGCGGCAGCAGCCACGCGTTCTATTTCGACAAGTGAATCAATGACAATTGTTCTCACGCCGTTTTCAATGGCCGTCTCGATTTCGGCAACAGATTTGTTGTTGCCATGAAGTTCCATTTTGCTCGGGGGAAATCCTGCGGCTAGCGCCACGGCTAATTCGCCACCAGTGCAGACATCAAGGCCGATTCCAGATTGTGCGACCCATCGTGCAACCTCAACACAAATAAATGCCTTTGCTGCGTAGTAAACGGTTCCCGCGTTTTCGCCAAAAGCGTTCTGCAGTGCCTGACCCCACGCGGTGGCGCGGCTGCGGAAATCTGCCTCATCCAAGAAGAAAGTAGGAGTGCCAAATTCGCTTGCCAAAGCTCTTGCCGAAATCCCACTCAAATGGAGTTCGCCATTTTCAAAGGAGACCTCAGAGGACCAGACGTTTGCCATCGCGACTACATCCTCTCTGGCGCGCTCACGCCAAGAAGCTGAAGCCCATTACTGATTACTTGTCGGGTAGCAGCGCATAGATTCGCGCGCGTCGAGTGAATTGCGGATACCGGCTCTTCACCCATCGGAAGCACTCGACAATCCGCGTAAAAACGGTGATAAACCCCTGCTAATTCCTCCAAATACCGCGCGACCCTATGAGGCTCTCGAAGTTCGGCGGCGCCCTGAACGACTCTTGGGAACTCAGCGAGCGCACCCAGCAACTCATTTTCTCGATCATGGGTCAGAAGCGATGGATCGAAATCGGCCAATTCGTAGGGAACATTGAGTTCCTTCGCATTTCTCAAGACACCGGCAATACGGGCATGCGCATATTGCACGTAGTAGACAGGATTGTCGTTGGTGCGCTTCTTGAGCACGTCGACATCGAGAACCATCGGCGTATCAACCGGATAACGAGTCAAGGTGTAGCGAGCAGCGTCAACGCCTACTTTTTCGACTAAATCTTCAAGGGTGATGATTGTTCCGGCTCGCTTGGAGAGTTTTACTTCCTCGCCGCCTTCCATGATCTTCACCAACTGGCCGATCAATACATGGATGTTGTACTCGGGATCATCACCTTCACATGCGGCAAGTGTCTTGAGTCGATTGACGTAACCGTGATGATCGGCACCAAGCATGTAGATGCAGATATCGAAACCGCGCTCGCGCTTGTTGATGTAATAAGCGGTATCGGTGGCAAAATAAGTTAGTTCACCGCCGCTCTTTATAAGCACGCGATCTTTATCATCACCAAAATCACTTGTGCGCAACCATGTAGCGCCGTCTAATTCAAAGACATGACCTTGCGACCGCAATTTATCCAGGCCATGCTCGACAGCACCGCTGTCGTGCAGACTTCGCTCCGAGAACCAAACATCGAAATGCGTTCCGAAATCCTCGAGCACCTGCTTTTGTTGGGCGAGTTGGATCTTGTAAGCGCGTTCACGAAACTCAACCAATTGATCATCTTCCGACAAGGCCAAGATCCCAGGGTCTTCGCTAAGAATCATCTGCGCCAAGTCGTTGATGTAGGCGCCTTGGTAGCCGTTCTCTGGAATCGGGCGATCTAGGGCCGCGGCTTGAACTGATGCGCCGAAAAGATCCATCTGATTTCCGCGGTCGTTGATGTAGAACTCGCGAGTCACCGATGCCCCAGCGGCGGAGAGAACCCGGCCGAGCGCATCTCCAACAGCCGCCCAACGAGTGTGTCCAAGGTGCAACGGTCCCGTGGGGTTCGCGCTAATGAATTCCAAATTGATGTTCACGCCCGCGAGTGCGCTGCTTGATCCGAATTTCTCACCGGCCGTGATTATCTGCCGCACGACCTCGGCAGCACTTGCCCGATTGAGGGTGACATTGATGAACCCGGGACCGGCGACCTCAACCAAGGCAACCTCATCTAGGGACTCGAGGCTCTTCTTTAGGAGCTCAGCGATCTCACGAGGAGGTCGGCCAGATTCCTTGGCCACTTGGAGTGCAATAGAAGAGGCATAGTCGCCATGATCGCGATTTTTGGGCCTCTCAAGGCGAATCTCGCCTGGAATTTCACACTTCAGTTCGCCCTGAGCCACCAAAGCAGTGAGGGCAGCCTGAATTTGCGCTGCGAGAAGATCACTATTGGAGGACACCTGAGCAAGGCTACCGTTCTCACCTACTTCTTAGATGCCAGATTATGACGGGAGATTGTGGTTTCTTTCGACAAAATAGTTATGCAATCGTTAGATCGAATATCCGATATGTCCGTTTCCAACTAGTGCGGGATTTCACTTAGAGACGTAGGTTCACGGGCGTACTCAACCAACGATCTTCAAAAAAGCTTTAAACGATGGCTAAAAATAGGTTTTGGCCAGGGTTGAGAACACCCTCTCGAAAGGTATTTACATATGACCAAACGTCGTAGCGCGTTTACTGCTGTCCTTGCAGCAGCAGCAATCGCACTCACCGGCTTTGCCACAACTTCAGCCTCGGCAGCAACTGGGGCCTCCGTCGGTGTGATTCTTCCAGACTCCGCCTCATCGGCCCGTTGGGAAACTTCGGACCGTACATTCCTTACAGCAGCCTTCAGGGCAGCAAATGTCACCGTCGACATTCAGAACGCAAACGGAGATGTAGC